>Ga0208645_1001188_pt1 | contig 23642 bp, 28 predicted proteins | sample VirMetDEL_Sep_01_FD_184519 | JGI IMG/M metagenome (GOLD analysis project Ga0208645, IMG submission 184519) | Aqueous microbial communities from the Delaware River and Bay under freshwater to marine salinity gradient to study organic matter... | ecosystem: Environmental > Aquatic > Marine >... | reverse complement strand
GTGTTTAAAATCATCACTTTTGTTGCTTCTAATATGTAATTTCATTTTCAAGTTTGATGTGCGACAATCTCCGTTTGTAGAAAATCCACACGAACATATTGCGAGTTTATTTCTCTCTCGTCTTTCAAGTGTATATTTGCGTCCCATTATCTATTATTGCGTTTTATGTTATTCAACTATTTCTAAAAAGACCTTTCAATTTTATAGCACTATTTTTGTTCTTTCATTAGCGTCGCTAATATTACCAAGTCCTTCAACTTCTATTGGAGTTCTCTTTGATGCGTCGCTACTTCTAAAAAAGTGCTTCAATACCCATTCGTTTTTAAGATGGTGATTGCTCTCGGTCAAATCTTCAAAGTGGTCTGTGAAGTTCATAGCGTCTGTATATAGGTCTTTTGAGCGACCCTCGTATGAGTTGATGTAATGACCGAAAGCGAGACAAAACCAACCACAAGCGTTATTCAAAGAACCTTGTATCTGTTTTTTGGAATGTGGTATTTTGAACCCCACAAACTCATCTATATCTGTTGGAGGAGCAACTCCGTATGGGTCAAGATATACGCCCTCAACCTTACCATTCTTATACTTATTAACTTGGAAGCACGTGTAATGAGTGCCGTCGTTCTTTGTTCCATCGGCATCATACTCGTCCTCTAAATTAATAATATAGAACCTATTGTATTTCAATTTCATATCTTTCAACTGCGACTTGAAGACTGGGGGTTCAAGCGGTATATCCATTCTCTTTGCTAAATCCATTAGTTCTACGTTAGTCAAACTCATCTTATATAATTAAGCGAGAAATTATTTATTTGGATTTTCTGCTAAATGTAAATTAAAACGCCGCCTCCAAGTCAAATATTTTTTCGTCGCCCATTCCAACTTTGTTTGCGAGTGCGTAATCTCCAACCTTCTTCTCAAAAAAATTCGTCTTCCCTTCCAGCGAAATCATTTCCATCCACGTGAAAGGATTTTTAGTTCCCCATAGTTTATCATATCTTAATTGAACCAATAGTCTATCGGCAACAAACTCTATGTAGTCGCACATCAATCCACTATTCATACCCACAAGACGACAAGGCAACGCTTCGGTGATAAACTGCTGTTCTATTTTCACAGCATCACGGAAGATAGTATAGACTTTCTCTTTTGGAACTTTTTTATTTAATTTGGAATATAGTAGCACAGCGAATTCGGTGTGGAGTGCTTCGTCCCGTGAAATGAGTTCATTACTGAAAGAAAGACCTTGAAGCAATCCTCGCTTTTTCAACCAAAAGATACTACAAAAAGCACCCGAGAAGAACACACCCTCTACAATAGCAAAGCATATCAATCGTGTAGCAAAGTCATCTTCGCTGTTAATATACTTCAAGCACCAATTTCCTTTTTCTTTGATACAATCATACTCGTTAATAGCATTAAAACATTTCATTTTTTCATTTTCATCTCTAATGTAAGTGTCTATTAATACTCCGTATGTTTGTGCGTGGATATTCTCCATAGCAATTTGAAACCCATAAAAGCATTTTGCCTCTTGTAGTCCAATCTCATTAAAGAAACGCTCACCAAGATTACAATTTACCAGTCCGTCGCTTGAAGCGAAAAAAGCGAGTATCATTTTAAGAAAATACCTCTCATTATCGTCTAATTTGTTGTTCCAATCGTTCAAATCTTTTGATAGGTCTATTTCTTCTGTTCTCCAAAAACAATCAACGCTTTTCATATACATAGACCATATATCGTCGTGTTTTATCGGGAACAAACAAAAATTATTGCTCTGTTGTAAAATCGGTTCGGTGTCTAAATCCATCGTTGATATATATGGGACACATTTATTTTAGGCGTTTGTTTATACAAAATTTTAATATCGGTCTATATTAATATGAAACCGAATAATTTTAGCAGTTTTAAAGAACGAGAGGATTTTGGTTTAGCGAATGAGCGACATCTCAAAAACGAGATTGACGAATTGTTTGAAGATTGGGGACAATTGAATTGGAATAAAGACAAATATGCGACATTTGATTTTGAAAATCATATTTGTTCGGTAGAGGTAAAAGGACGGACTTGTTTTTCATATACTTATCCCACAGCAATAGTAGGGTATAACAAAATAAAAGAGGGAATGAACCGAGTAAAAAATGGTAAGCAAGTGTTCTTTTTGTGGAGTTATAAAGATGGTCTGTATATGTGGGAATTAACTTTGAATAGTTGGGTTGCTATTGGAGGTAGAAATAGTATCACAGAAAATCTTGGTTGTCCCTATGGTAAAGTAATAAAGAATGTTGAAATCCCTTTGAAGTTTTTAGAGAAGGTTAGTGATATTGCTACAATTGAGAGGTAAAATAAATTAGTCATTTCTAATTAATCTTTAATATACTCTCGTAGAATTCTATTTTCATTTAGATAAATCTAAATTAATATTTTCTTTTATCTATATATATGACGGATAAAATTAAAATTCATCTTGGCGACTGTATGGATTTATTGACGACTTTGCCCGATAAATCGGTTGATGTTTTATATACAGATGCCCCTTATATTCCTCCCGAGCATTCAAAGACACTAACAAAGTATAAGAAAACATTAAGCGAAATGGGAATTTTAGAAGGGTTTTACAAGTCCTTTTTATTATCTATTGATAGAGTATTAAAAGACGATGGACTTGCTCTTCTATATTGTAATAGCGATAGTTATAGTATGTTTTATATCCATCTTTATCCCTATGTGAAAAAAATGAGATGTTTTGTTTGGGATAAGACGATGTGTAGTCTTGGATACACATTTAGACACCAACACGAACTCATACTATATGGAGAAAGACCTAATATGAAGTGTATCAAATGCGGGACTGGTGATATTTTCAAATTTAAAGCGGTCAAAGCAAATGAGAAGACACACCCAGCAGAAAAACCGATAGATTTACACAAACACGTCTTACAGAATATCGTAAATGAAAATAGTGTTGTTTTGGATACATTTATGGGGACTGGGTCTATTGGAATGGCGTGTAGAGAATTGGGTTGTAATTATATTGGAATGGAAATAGAACCATCTTATTTTGATGTTGCTAAAAAGAAATTATTTTGAGTTGTTTTAAAGATAAATTAGAAATGAGTAATTTATCTTTGGTTAAAAACGGACAATCCTCCTCCGCTGTCCTAAAAGTATGGAATATATATGAAAGTATGGAGAAATGAAATACCGAAAACGAAAAAAATTGATTTCATTTTAAGACTATCTGTGATACGCATAAACCCCCAATTGTGTTAAAGAAAATCTCAAATCAGTTAGAGTTTTTCAAAAAATTGATTTGATTTTAAGTCTATCTGTGATACGCACAAAACAAGCACTTTTGAGAATATGACTTCACCTACAATCATTAACAGAAACACTCTCGCAAGAAACTATCTTGGTATGCGTCAAGAAAAGACGAAGGACGACGTTTGTTGGTTCTATCTTCGCAGAGAGGGAGGTATTGCTGTGATGAATATTGAAGAATTACAAGGGCAGATGAGAGAGTGGAGAAAACTGGCGGTTCAAGGTAAGTTAAAGATTATGGAATATAACAACAAAACCAAAAAAACTTTTGATGGAAAGGAATGGCATATTCTTGTCGTTCAAAGATACGAAAATGGATTTTGTGTTAGTGAAGAACCCGACCCAACTGGAATGTTGATGAATTATATGGTAAGCGGATACATTTACGCTTTCCAAAAAAAATCCAATCGTGATGATATTGCGAACTGGGTTATGAGAGGTTTAGACAGCGGCGAGAAGTTGATGTGCTGTTTCTGTAAGGAGGAAATAGACGGATACGGCAACAATCCCGAACCAGTAGCGGAAGGAGAGTTAAAATGTTGCGACAAGTGTAATGCGAGTGTCGTTATTCCAGCGAGGATTAACGAAGCAAGACGAAGGTAAGTATTAGTTAGATGTAGTTAGATGTAGTTAGGTTAATAATTAAGTATTTTTTTACTCGTATATTACAAAAAAAATTGATTTCATTTTAAGACTATCTGTGATACGCACAAAACCAGCACTTTTAAGAATATGACTTGCCTTGAAGACACATACCACTTTTTAGAACCAAAGATATATACGGGTGAAGTAAATGATTTTACTATCATTCACGCCATAGTTCAACGACCAACCGATAATTTACGACACCCTCACGCTGTCGTATATAACAGAAAAACGGGAAACATTCACGAGGTAAGTAATGATTTCAAGAACAAAAATGTTATAATGCCCTTTATGCTGTGGATTAAATTGGGAAAAGTATCAAACGTTCATCAATATACCTTTTGGGAGTATAATGCTAAACTATTAGAAACTGAAACTTGGGAGTTTTGGGATTTAGCGAAGAAAGGTATTATATGCCCTCTTGATGAATGGAGAAAAAAGAAAAGTATGGAGAAATGAAAAGTATGGAGAAATGAAAATACCGAAAACGAAAAAAATTGAAATCTTTTTCAGTCTATCTGTGATACGCACAAAACCCCAATTATTATTGAATAGTGGAGAAGAGTTCCACAAAAAATTGATTGTAATTTAAGTCTATCTGTGATACGCACAAAACAAGCACTTTTGATACTATGCCGAGAGAAAGAACATTTAACAGAGGAGGACAAAGAAGAACGAGTGAATGCCCGTGTGGTTTCTCCGCAAGGGGCGATGTTCGCACAGCAAACTTCAAAATGAAACTTCATCTTAAACTTTGTAAAAACGCAGAAAAAGAAACATATACACCTTCTCCCTTCAATACCGCAAATGCTATGATAAATGGGTGGGACGGATTGGTTGCTTCAAATCAAGCGACCGAACGAGTGGGTCAAATAATGAGAGGAGGTGAAGATATTGGTGTTCGTATTGAGGACAAAACCACAAAAAAAACATCATACTTATTATCAAACCCGATGAGAGGCGAGGAGTTGATGTGCTGTTTCTGTAATGAGAAAATAGACGGATACGGCAACAATCCCGAACCAGTAGCGGAAGGAGAGTTAAAGTGTTGCGACAAGTGTAATTACGATGTCGTTGTTCCAGCGAGGATAGATGCCTTCTTTGGGAGATTGATAGATTGATAGATTGTAGTTAGAAGTAGTTAGATGTAGTTAGATTTTGTAATATTATAAGTATTTTTTTCCTCGTATATGAGGAAAAAGGCAGTCAGTTTTTCAAAAAAAGTATGGAGAAATGGAAAGTATCCAAAATCCATAAAATTGAAATGCTTTTTTTACAAAATTCCAAAGGCACAAATACAAGCAATTATAAGTCAGTTTTTCAAAAAATTGATTTCATTTTCAGTCTATCTGTGATACGCACAAAACAAGCACTTTTATCAATATGAATAGTCTTCCTTTGATTGACGGACACTTTTGGATTGAGAGGGACGGGAAAATAGTAGATACATATTTCAAAGGATATGATTATATAAAGAAGGTCAATAACCTAACTGGTGAAATGGTCTATAAAGAGGCGGACGATACAACACAAAAAATTATGATAATGATGTTTAGAAAGAGTTTGGCGAAAATGGGGTTGAGTGAAGACGAATATGTCGCTTTCAAGAAAGTATGCGGAATGTATAAACCGAGAGAAGATGATTGCTATTTCAATTGCCTATTGGAGTTAAAAGAAGGCGATATGTTGAAATTCGGTAGTATGGGTTGGAATAAGAAAGACGGGAGTGGCGTATGGTGGGAGTTTGGTGGTGAGGATTGGAGCGGTGTTAGTGCGTTCTTGAAAAAGAGATAGTAAGTATTAGTTAGAAGTAGTTAGATGTAGTTAGTTGTATTATAAGTATTTTTTCCTCGTATATGAGGAAAAAGGCAGTCCAAATTCATAAAATTGAAATGCTTTTTTTACAACATTCCAAAGGCACAAATACAAGCAATTATAAGTCAGTTTTTCAAAAAATTAGTTTTATTTCCAGTCTATCTGTGATACGCACAAAACAAGCACAAGATAAGATGACTACTATTAAGATTACCAAGAAGGATATGGTTGAGGCAATTACCGAGTATTTGTCGGCACAAGGTAAGCGTATGACTAATCTAAAAAAGGCGAGTGAAGACCAACTCCAATCACTCGTAGAAAAATATGAGATTAATATTCAAGAATTCGCAAAGAACCGCAAAGAGGAAATGAAAAAGCAAAGAGCAATTGATAAAAAGGCAAAGGAAAAGAGAGATGAGGAACAGCGTGAAAGAGATAGAAAATGGTGTGAGAGAATAGATGAGATAAGGAAACTATCAAGTGTGTTAGACCTTGATATTTTCCGCCTACGAGAGAGTATTCAAAAACAACTTTTAGATACTATCCGTTATAGAAACAACAAAGCAGAAATAGATGCGGAGAATGAACGAGATAAATTGCGATGCGATAGATTGTTTCAAACTATTCAAAATGAAATCCCTTCGGGTGCGATGTTAGAAAGAGTAGATGATTTTACTATTAATGCTCGTGGTGTGAATGTTGTTATGGGTTGGAGAGATGGCGTTGAAACACACGAGTTTTATATCAATTGGAGCAAGGGTTATAGTGATATAGACCTATTTGGAAATGTTTATGATGCGGGATTGCTTCCTACTATTGCCGAACAATACAAACTCTACATCAACGGCAAAGCAAACTGGATTGTAGAAAAACAGAACCGAAGAAGAATAAGTGTTGATACTTGGGGTAAAACACAAACTATTATGCCGAATGAAGTATTCAAGTTCATCAGCGACAAACTCACAGATAAACAGATTGCGGAAATAAATGAGTTCATTATGAAGAGAGATAATGATACGAGAGAGGGTGTTTTAAAGTTATTGTGCGAAGCGATGTAGTTAGATGTAGTTAGATGTAGTTAGATTGTAGTTGTATTATAAGTATTTTTTTTACAACATTCCAAAGGCACAAATACAAGCAATTATAAGTCAGTTTTGAAAAAAATTGATTTCATTTTCAGTCTATCTGTGATACGCATAAAATCCCATTTGTGTTAAAGGAAATCTCAAATCAATTAGAGTTTTTCAAAAAATTAGTTTTATTTCCAGTCTATCTGTGATACGCACAAAACAAGCACAAGAGAATTAATAATGACTGATACTTTTTGGACTGATACATCGGTGAATGGTGAGCGTAAGCATACTATTTGGCGACCCGCTGGACGATGGAATTCTATTACGTTCGCTCCCGATATAAGTGAAGAAGACAGATTTATAATGACGATTGCTTTCAACAATCTTTACTACAACTCGGCGTGGTTTAATGGAATGTGTGAAACGCCAAAAATAGGAGTTTTTGTGAGGAATGGGTTTCATTTTAGCGGTGGCGAAGCATTACCTCACATCACATTCCAGTTTAGAGGATACGGAACGGAAATAGTTGATACTCAATACTATCACGCTTACTTTGATAAAACAACAAAATTAATAGTAAAAATGACGCACATACAGCATATTAATCTATCTTAATATATAAATGGCGGAATTGTTAAGAGGAAATAAAAATAGAGGTGTAGAAGAGCGTGGAGCGAAAAATGATTGGAATACAACTAAATATATTTGGACTAAACTATTACCATATATACCAAAGGATAAGCAAGTATGGTGTCCTTTTTATAACAAAAATGCTCCTATGTGTGAGAAATATTTAACAGATTTAGGTATTAATGTTATTCATAAAGACGAAGATTTTTGGGAAAATAATCACGGGGATTGTGTAATAGATAATCCACCTTATAAAATTAGCGGTATTATAAAACTAAAAGAAAAAATTATGATTAGACTTATGGAATTAAACAAACCATTTATGCTGTTGTTCCCAGCATCAACTATACAAACCACTTTTTTTTTACGACTATACGAGAAAGGTGGTTTCCAGTTAATCGTCCCGAGTGAAAAATATGACTTTGAACGCTATGAAGGAGAGAAGACAAGGTCTATGTTTTACACAATATGGGTATGTTGGAATATGAACCTCCCGAAGGACTTTATTGTGATTTAGAATAAAATCTCACTATTATCTATAATGACCGACATTACGTATGGAACACTTCGTAAGTTTTTGAAAGGAGGTTATGAAGCAAAAACTCCCGAAGAAATAGATGGTTATATACTGGATAAAGATATATCACACTCCACAGCAAAGGTGTATCATAACGCCGAAAAGAATGAAACAATTATCAATCACAGAGGCAGTCAAGGAATGGTTGATTGGTTATATAATGCGGCATATATGTATGGTGGTGAAGACTATTATAAACTCACGCCGAGATATTACGAGGCGAAGAAGGCACAAGAAGCAACGGAGAAAAAGTATGGAAGTGAAAATACTATTACAATAGGGCATAGTAGCGGAGGATTGTTGAGCGAATTATTGGGAAAAAATAGCAAACAGATTATAACTCTTAATAAAGCAGCAAGACCAGTATTTTTCCCTAAAATTAAACATAAAAATCAACTTGATATAAGGTCTAAATGTGATATAATTTCTGCGGGTGGATATTACGATAAGCAAATAGAATGTAGTAGTGCGGATATTTTAGCAGAACACAAGACCGATATATTAGACAGAATTGGAGATAAGATGGTAGGTGAAGGCAGTATATTCTCACGTCCAAATAATAGAAGAGAGTTTGACGAAAGTCAAGTAAGAGGAATTATAAATGGGTGGATACGACGTGTGATTGAAGGAGAAGCAGTTTCCACTATTATACGTGAGGAAAGAAATAGGGAACTTGCTCGTTTTATTCAAACAGAGAGAGGAGAAGAAGTATTAAGAAATATTTTTCAGCAAGGTTTGGGTGGGAGAGAATGGAGAGAAATTGCGACAGCATTAAGTAATGCTTTAATAGACGTATTTCCCGATGAAGCACCTACCGATGATGATAGTGTTGATGCTGATAGTGTTATGGAAGGTGAAGGCAGTATATTCTCACGTCCAAACCCAGCAAGAGTAGAACCCGTTGATGATAGAAGAGAGTTTGACGAAAGTCAAGCAAGAAGCATTATAAATAGATGGATTGCCGAAATTTGGAATAATCTTCTTGAGACGGGTGTTGTTAGGAGTGAAGCAGATGATAGATTATTTAGAGATTTTGCTTATTTTATCCAAACAGAAAGAGGAGGAGAAGTATTAAGAAATGTATTCAATCCCGAACTTCCTCAAGAAGATGGAATAGAATGGATAAGAGAAGCACGCTCAGCACTTAATGTTCTATCAAGAACCTATCCCGATGACGATAGTGTTATGGAAGGTGAAGGCAGTATATTCTCACGTCCAAACCCAGCAAGAGTTTATGTTGATGATAGAGAGTTTAACGAAAGACAAGCAAGAAGAATTATAAATAGATGGATAAGAGAAGCACGCTCGGGATATACGAGAAGTGAAGCATTAGATAGATTATTTAGAGATTTTGCTTATTTTATCCAAACAGACAGAGGAGGAGAAGTATTAAGAAATGTATTCCATCCCCGTGAAGGGCGAGAGAGTATAATCCCAAGTGAAGAATGGCGGACAGAAGCGACGACAGCACTTAATGCTCTATTAGAAACCTATCCCGATGAAGCACCTACCGATGATGATAGTGTTGATGACGATAGTGTTATGGAAGGAACTGGTAAAAATAATATCTCACGAGATAGTATAGAGATGAACTTTTCTCATTTGACCCCAAATGCTTTGGCGAATATGAAGCATCACATTAGACCCGACGGAAGACGAATAGACGACAGCAGATTTACTATTCCCGATAGTAGATTTTTTCAAGAAAGACCAAGAAAGAGATTTATGCGTGGAAGAGGACTTGTTGCCGAGAGCGGTATGAGTGGATTGGGAATGGGTAAAAACCCAGCAGAACCGATGATAAAGAACCCACAAACACAACACGCCGTTCAAATCCCCGAAAAGGGAATTAATGGAAAAGGTTTAGTAGCAGAAGGAAGAGGTTTAGTAGCAGAAGGAAGTGGAGAAGGAATGTGCGGAAGTGGAATGTGCGGAACTGGAAAACACAAAAAGGGTTCTGCTGAAATGAAAGAAAAGATGGCGAAACTTCGTGCGATGAGAAAGAAGAAGTAATTTAGCAATAAACATTAGATAATTGATTTTTTTTTCTATATGTATTCTATATAGATATGGAAACTATCAAAGTGAAGAAACCGAGCGTTCCCGTAATGAGAAAACTTCGTAAAGGAGAACCAGCAACTTTAACAAAGGGCGACGATTTTGAAGTGCTTGTAAGTGCTAATATGGCGAAGAAAATAAAAAAGGCACACGATAAAGGAAAGGGTATTCGTGTGAAATTGGAAACAGATGCTATTAGTGAAATGGAAGGAAAAGGTGTGTGGGGTTGGTTAAAAAGGACAACATCTCGTGCTGTGAGAGGTATTGAAAGCGTAGCAGAACCCGTAGCGAAAATCGGCGGAGAAGCAACAAAATTAATTACTGGTTCATCTCAAATTGGAAAGGCAGCAGAGGCAACTGGTAGATTTCTGTTAGGAAAAGACGAATTGGCGGGTGCGGCGGGTGCGTTAGGTGGGATAGGTGGTAGTGAATTGGGTGCGGCGGCAGCAGTAGCGGCGGGACAACCCGAATTAGCACCAATCGGCGGAATTATTGGAGGGGTGATAGGTAGTGCTGTTTCAAAAGCGGGGACGAAGGAACTTGAAAAGATGGGAAGACCAAAAAGAATAAGTAAATTAACACCCGAACAAGCACAAGCAAAATTGGATAAAGCACAAAAAGCGGAAGAAGCGAAGAAGGAAAAGGAACGCAAGAAGCAAGAAAAGGAACGCAAGAAGAAAGAAAAAGAAGATGAGAAACAACGCAAGAAACAAGAAGCAGAAATGAGAAAACAAGCGATGAAACCTTATAAGGGACGTGATACAAGCGGTAGATTGAAAACTTTTAAAACCCTAACTGGTGCTACACCCGACCCAGTTCCAGTTGAAACGATGTTTCAAGGAACGGGAAGTAAAAAGGGTTCTGTTGAAATGAAAGAAAAGATGGCGAAATTGAGAGCGATGAGAAAGAAGAAGACGAGCGGTGAAGGTCTTGTTGCCGAAGGAAGTGGTGAAGGAATTACTATGGAAATGGAGGGAACTGGAAAAGCATATACAAAAGAAGAATGGACGGAGAAGTTGTGTGAAGGTGAGAACTCTTTGATAGAACAGAAGAAAAAGAAGATTGATGAAAGAGAGGCGAAGAAAGCAGCGAAGAAAGCACCCGCCAAAAAAGCACCAGCACCAGCGAAGGAAGCAACAGCGAAATCAACAGACACAGCGGAGGAGGCAGCGGCAAGGGATTTTGTAAATAATTTTAAACCAAAAAGATATACAGATAAATATAAAAGAGAGTTTAATAAAAACGTAAGAATATTACAACGACCATTACAAAAAGAACAAGACGAAATATACGAGAAACTTGAAAAGGATATACTTAAAGGTAGTAGGTTTGCTGACGACGCAAGGGGAAGATTTGACGATATTGTAAGGAGAGCAACGCCTTACAACGAGGCACAAACAATTTGGGTTATAAACAAAGAAAGAGTTGATGCCCCCCTTTTAAAAAGATATAGAGAATTACAAGACGAGATAGATAGTTTCGGTATGTATAATATGAGCGGCGAAGGAAAGCAAACTGAAAAGGACGAGGAAGATGAAAGACTTGCTATGAAGATTAGTGATATGGCGAAGAAAGTTAGTAAGATAGAAAAGGAACACGAAAAGATGACTGGTAAAGGAAAACACGATGCTCCAACTATTATGCCCGTCACTAATATGCCCGTAGCAATAAGCGAACCGAAACCTATTTTAGGACAAGACCCCGCCACTTGGTCGCCAATTGTATCTGCTCCTCGTCCCGATTTTGAGAAAGGACATAATGTTCCTATTCGTGCTGGACGTTTTGATGGTGTAAGCGGAAGCAAATTATTAGGAAGAAGACATCAAGCATTTTCTTCGCAACCACATTCATCTAATTATGGTTGGAAACACACACTCGGTATGCCCCGATAAACAAAAAATTGAGTTATATTTTTATAAAATTGAATTAAATAAAAAATTGATTTGGATTAATCAAAATAAATTACTTCATACTAAACTATCTTTAATATGAATGACGAAACTCTTTACTTACACAAACTCACGAACCAAAGAAGACGCTTTGAGAAATGGGATATTGCCGAAGAGTATAAGAAGGAATATTTGGAACTGATTGATAAGCATATAGCGATTGAGAAGGAGAAATCCCAAAAGAAAAAAGACGAATACCAAATGGAGATAGTTGAGTGTGCGAAATGTCGCAAAAGGTTTTATAGAAAGGATATTTATATTCATCATAGGTCTTGTTATAAACATAGCACCAAGAAACCTCCCAAACCAATTGTGAGTGAGAACCAAGAATTATTAAACCGATATTGTAATTCAAAAGATTAAAGATAAATTAAAAATGGGTAAATTATCTAATAAATTAAGCATAAAATATAGATAAACATTAAAAAAATGGATTATTATACAAAATATTAATTATATAATGATATAGACCTTGATTAAAAATTTTTAATATATCTTTATCTACATATTATTATATTAATTATTTAGATTAATCTTAAATATTTAGATTATTATACTATTTTTTAATGATTATATCATTATACACTTAATTTTCTGTATAAATGCTAAAAATAATTTAGTTATTTCTAAATTATCTTTAAAAGAAGTAAAATAAAACCTATAATATAATCTCCATCATCATATTTTTTTCATTTGTTTATAGACTACTATGGTTTCATATCTTACTATATCTTAAAGATATATTACACGAATGTAAAATATCTTTAATCAAATGTTCTTAAATGCGAGAACCAGTTAGAATATCAATTGAAACAGATGTTTCGTATTCCACAAAGACGAATAGGTCAATTGCTTTGGCGGAAGTGTTAGTTCCAAGAATATTAACGGATTTCGGCACATCTTTCTCAACTGGAAGACCATAATCACAAGCAACATAGTAATAGTTGTAGCATTTCTCAAAATCGCCCTTTCCAACAAGACCGCTTGTAAGTCCGTCCATCATACCCGAAGATACTGCTCCGTGTCCGTATAGTTGGTTTTGGAACTGTTCGTATGCGTATCGCTGTGTGTTGTAGATTTGGTTCTGTCCGCTCAACTGAACGTTGAAGTTGGTAAGAAGACAGAGAGGAGATGTTGAACCAGCACCAGCACCTTCAAATGGGGACTGAATAGGTTGAACTCCACCATTAGCAGCGGAGGTGTAAAAAGGAAGAACAAGAACAGACTTCACACCCGCAATACCATTAGAGATGAGTTGATTGACTACACCTTGACTGGCGATGTTGAGAACTTGGTATTGGTAGATGTCGCAATAGTCAATCTTCTTGACTGCTGCTTCAAGGTAAGCACTCTCGTATGTTGGGGCGAAGGTGTATGCTGGAACATTAAGGATAATGTTTCTACCAAGAGGACTATCAGCAACCCCAACAGTTCCACGCTGGGCGGAGTTGAGAACAGAACCTCCAACAGCAACACTCACAGTAAGGGTTTTGTTAGGAGGAAGAGAAGCGGCAACCCCATCATCACACACCATAATTGGTGATACACCTCCAAGAGGAGAATTGACGGAAACAGCAGTAATGATAGAAGCAGCACCAGTAGTCAAATCAACCGAAGACTGGTTGAGGTTAAGGGTCATCTTGAAGAAAAGACCCTTTGCGAGAGGAATGCGGTCAAAGAAAGAATGAAGATGCTTCAACTTGATAATAGCAGTAATAGCAACTTGGAATACACCTTGAACGGCAGCAGTAGCATTTACCTTTGTGAAGACGTATGACTTCCAAAGCAAGTTAAGGTTGTCGGCAGAGATAAGAGTGCCGAAAGTAGCACCGCCACTTGAAACACCATCTCTATCAAAGTTCCAAGATTGCTGTCTGCGGAGAAGACCCTCGTTGAAAGTTCCAGCGGGGTTGAAAGCACCGCCTACCACATCAAAAGCACCTACGGGAGAGTTATTGACGGTTGAATTAGCAGTTCCCGCTCTATCATCAGCAGCAAGAACACCACAACTATCAGCAGTATCGGGGTAAAAACCGATTGCTGAACCTTGTGTCTTCAAATCGTCTAAACTCAAAGAGGTCATCAACTTAAAGGTGTTCCACATACCAGCATAAGGAGTTTGCTGAATTATCGTAGTTCCGTTGAGGTCTAAGGTCATAGAATGAACGATAGAACCATACCAATTTTTAAGACCGAAAACATAATCAGCAGAAGTTCCAGCAGTAGCGGGAAGAAAAAGATTAGCACCAGCATCAAGAGGAGAGGTGGCGGTCAAAAGAAGAGGAACAGTTAAATATGCCTCTCTGTAATTCATATACTTATTGGAGTTGGATAGTTGGGAAGTATCAATAACGGACTGATTTCCGTTATACGAACCATTTTGATTATCAAGAATGTTAATCCAATCCTTCTTGACGAAAATTTGGGGCGATGCCTCGGTCGCTTTACTCATATCATAGACTACTTCGTCCATCTATATATACTACAATAAGAAAATAATTTCATCTAAATAAGATGTAATTATTTTCCGCTAAATACTTATCCCAAATGAATTCTTGGAGGTTTCTTCTCTAATGGTTTTACTTTGAGATTTGATAATTTTCTCCCTAAATTTGTTTCAACTATATTTCCCTTAACATCGGGTTCGGTATGTCGTCCTCTACCAGTCATTTCTAAATACTGGTCTAAACCATCATAGGAAGATGCTGACCCTCCCGCACCTTTGTCTAACAGAACACTTCCGCCAGTTCCTTTCATTATCGTTCGTCCGCTTAAATGAATGTTTTTTCCATATCCTCGCATAGGTATTATAACTTATAATGAGATAATTATTTACTTGCTATATGTGCTAAATAATTTACTCATTTCTATCTTATCTTTAATACTATCTCGTAGAATTCTATTTTTAGACTAAACATTCACTCTGTTTTTTATTTTCTTTCTTATCTCCTTCCATCTAATTATCTTCATTTGGATTGTGTTTATAATAGAAATCATTTGTGTTAATTCCGTCGCTTTCACTTTACTATCCTCATTTACCAATTTCAATTGTGCTAAAAGAGTTGAGTTCTCTTGCGTCATCTTGTCGTAGATACTATCCAGTTCATTCTCGCTTATTATGTTATTGCGGTTCATTTAATATTAATAGAGAAATTAATATTAGATTATTAAAGATAAATTAAAAATGCCTAAATTATTTTAAGCGTATATGGATTGCTCTTTGTTCTTGATGAGGAAAGTTATTACGATGTTAGGGTCAAGAACACGAATAGGTGATTTGTCTGTTCCTAAAATCTGTATTTGGAGTTGATTATATGTTCCGCTATGTAATGGTTGAAATGAGAATTCGGGGTTCTCTGTAATAAGACTGCCGAAGGTTGTATTCGGGACGATACGATGAACTAATCCGCTCGGTGTTCCGTATTTATTATCAATATTGGAAACAGATACATACAGCACATTATTAGGTTGGATATTGGGTGCGACAGAAGATAGAAAAGATAGATTTACTGTCGTTGGTGCTGTGGTTGTAAATCCAGCAGTAAATCCAAGCAACTCGTTAAACTTTGAAGGTATAGTCATAGTGATTTGATTTGCGGGTGGGAAAACGACGGATGCTGGATTAGTCCAACCAGCGGGTAAAGAGTTGGGAAACAAAAACACGTCTATTTGAGTAGCATATCGGGTTGTATTAGCAGCAATATTAATGTAATAACGATTGCTTCCAGTATTATCTACGAGGTAATGTCCGTTTGCGATAAAAGCAAATTGTAATCTCTCGTTGATTGTATTGATTTCATATAAACCATCTTCTAAAACAATTGTGTTTGTCGTTCCATCTACCCAAACATAACTAAATGTGTTATTACCCAATACAGCACTCACATTATACCAAGCGTAATACATATCTACACTTGCGAGTGCGATTTCGTGATTTGGGAATTGAACTGATGACGGAAAACGATATACGAATGTGTTATTATCATTTCCAATAAGGTTTGTCTTATCTATGACTATCTTATGGGGCATTATATATACTCTATGAAGATATTATTTTTTTAGTATTTGCTAAATAATCTTTAAAACCCCAATTGTGCGAGTTCAAATAGAATATCGTTTGCTTCGCCTCTCGGTATTCTTCTGCTATTCATTAGTTTCACAAGAAGCAGTTTAAACCGCTTGATAGTTTGAGGATTGTCGTTGCCTCCCAAAATAGACCCTCTTAACACATCAAATTCATTTGCTAATTTCTCGTCTTCGCTCTTGCTCGGTGCGTCAATTGAAATCTTGTCGTATTTAGTTGTTTTGACTGCTTCATATAGAGTTTCTTTATCAGTATTGCTTAATTTACTAATGAGTGAAAAGTCGGGAGTTTTATTTTCCAATAATGACTGGAATACTGCTTTGAGTGTAGGACTAATACGACGTGATTTGAAGTTTGCGTTTGCTCCGCCTTCACCTTTGATTTGGAGTATATCGTCGTTTAGTTTCTGTCTATTGAGATAGTATTTTCCAAATGATACGTAAGGTTTTGGTTTCTCGCCAACAAATTCCACCTTCTTTTTGAACTTCTCTTTTCTTGATTTAACAGCACCTCGTCCAGTCATATCTCTAAAATCTATTGTAGCATCATCGCCTTCAAGAGATATTCTTGGTAATACTTCTACATCTGCTCTCACAATATCGTCATCATCACGGAAAGTATTGGTGCGACTATTATACCTTTTCCCAATAATGTCTTCTCCTAATGCCTCTCTTTCCATTATGTATAAATCCGCTAATTGTTCCCAGTTTGTGTGTTCTTTTAGGTCTTTAAAAAATAGTCTTCTATACTGATTTACACCCACGTCTTCACCTACTTCATAATTTCCATAATTGGGTAATGAAGTCATTTTCAATCCATTACGAAGTCCAGTATCCACTAAAAATTTATCTAATCTCTGCCTCTGTTTTCCTACTGTTTCTTTAAGATTGACTTCGTTGTAATACTCATTAAGACGCTCTAATGTTTCGGCATCTACCGCAACTGCGGGTAATGGAGATGCTTCTTCAAATGTTGCTTCTTCCGCAGCAGCAGCAAAAATATCATCTATTTCTTCTGCTCTTCCCTCTCCAATATCAATTAAATCGTTTATTTGCCTCATTACGCCGAATGCTCTATCCAAATTGCCTCTTTGTATAGCGTCATTTAATTCGTTCTGTTTCACTATCAATTGTTCTCGTGCTGGTAAATCTTTATACATCTCGCTCAATAGACTACGGATACGCTCTTGGTCTGCTGGTGATAAATTATCTATTTCTCTCAATTGAACGTCAGTAATAATACGAGGGCGTAATCTTTCAATACTACCGATTATGCTTCGTATTCTATCTCTTCCAACTGGTAAAATAGATGCTCTATTATCCTCAGCAAATTTATCAATAGACGCTTCAAGAGTATCTAAATCTACTTGTCTAATCAATCTGTTTAAAAGTTGATTGTTGCTAATAACTGGTGCTTGACCTATGTATCCACCTTGTATTCCCATCTCAATACCAGCATTACGATTGTATTTAGCAACATACCCTTCAATAAAATCATTAAACATTCTTGGTGTCACTCCTTTGCTTAAATAATCTCGTAGAATGAACTGCTTATTACGATAAATGAACTGGATTATTCCATCGTTCGCACTATCTACAAAGATATTAGCGTTGCTTGGTGTTAAATATCCACTCGCAACAATAAAGTCCTTTACATCTCGGCGTGTTGAAATCATATCAGCGAACTTCTCTTCGGTTGTTCTCGTATCGCTTATTTGGGTCGGGACTTCACCCGTATATTTGAGTATCTTATTGGCGTTGAGGTTCTTTTGGTCGTTTTCAATTTGGAGTTGAAGACTTGATAAATACTGCTCTCTCACGGCGGAGCGTTGTGCTGGGGTTTGGACGTATAGCGGGTTCATACTCTATAATATATACAAAGAAAATATATATTATAAAATTGCTATTATATCCTTATTTCGTCCCACCCGTTCTCAATCCTTTCTTTCTCTAAATGTTCCTTTTGCTCGTCGGTCAAAAGCAATTCGGGGTTAGGGTTTGTATTTCTAACAATAACCTTTTCAGCATCAAAATCTTCGTTTAACACTTTCCCATTTACTAATTGATTAAAATCAAATACGATTTGTTCTATACTTTCACAACTCTTTATGTATTTGTTTAATTCACTATTGAAATACCTTTGCTTTAATTCTCCCATCTTGTGATAATTAGACATTAGGTCATAACCGCACGTGTGATTTATAATAATCATCAATCTTGATGCTTGTTCGGTGAATTGTTCTTCTGTAAGATAAACCATTATATAATTAACATAGATATTTTTTTTGCTAAATAATCACAATTAAGATAATTTAGGCAGAATTAATTTCTCTTTAATATGTATAGAATGTCTTTAAAAGAGGAATTGAAATCAAAACGAAATTCTTTGAGTGATAGTTCGCTCACAACCTATTCATCTATTTTGAGAAATCTCTACAAGAAAGTATTTGACGATAAACCTATTAAATTGTCTAATTTTGATAAAACAAAAGAAATAATTGAATACATCAAAGATGTTCCACCGAATAAAAGGAAATCTATTTTATCCGCTTTGGTTGTCCTCACAGACAACGAAGATTATAGGAAACTAATGCTTACAGATATTAACAAATACAATTCATTTATCAAGACCCAACAGAAGACCGACACGCAAGAACAGAATTGGATTGAGAAGGATAAGATTAAGGAGGTTTTTGATAGACTGGAAAAAGATGCTAAACAGATTTATAAGAAACAAGCACTAAATATGAACGACCTTCAATCTATCCAAGAGTATATTATTGTCGCTCTGTTAGGCGGTCTTTTTATTCCGCCACGCCGTCTTTTAGATTTCACCGAGTTCCGTGTTAAGAATATATCCAAAGACGAACACAACTACTACAATCGTGGGTCGCTTTATTTTAATCATTATAAGACCAAGAAACACTATGGGGAGCAGTCAGTTAAAGTTCCAAAAGAACTACAAGCAATTTTAGTAAAATGGATTAAGACCAATCCTAATGATTACCTCCTATTTGACGTAAATGGAAACAAGTTGAACTCCGTTAAACTCAATCAGCGTCTCAACAAAATCTTTAATGCTAAAATTTCTGTGAATAACCTCCGTCATTCATATTTAACAGATAAGTTTGGAGATACAATTGAGAAGAATAAAGAAATCGCTAATACTATGGAACAGATGGGTTCAAGTTCGCAGCAACTAACTACGTATGTGAAGAACGATGATTAAACTAAAAGATAAATTACTCATTTCTAATTTATCTTTAATACTCACCAAAGAATTCGGTCGGCATAATAGGACGGAGTTCCTTTTTTATGTCTATACTTCTCGTGTCGTATTTTATACAAACGCCTACGATTGTCGGCAAACTCTTTTGATTTCTCCTTCAAATAAATATCATAGTCTTTGTATCGCTTATCTCCTATGCTAAACATATATAAACCATCTTCATCATAAACCTCAATTTTCTTTTTACTATCTTTGTCTGCTGGAAATATAATTACGTTCTCTCGGGTTGCGTTGTCTTCTTGACGTTTAGTTATTTGATACTCGCTCATTCTATATAATTAAGCAACATTTTATTTGGGACTTTCTGTTTTTTTATGCTCTTGTCCTTTTAATTTGCTTAAATCAATAGTATCCAATTTAAGTCCTCCTTCTAAATCTGTGCTTGATGGTGTATGTTGAAGATTTGGATTTTCATCTATTTCTACTTCTGCGTGTGTATCTCTCTCTATAACCATTCCGCAGCATTCTATACGAGAACACTTGGATTTATACATTTGACGAGATAATGCTAAAATAAACGCTATACCCATACTGATAATAGTCAAATAGAATACTTGGGAACTCTCCTCCATTTATATTAGTATGAGATTTTTTTATGGATTTTTTAGTGCTTCTACTTCCAGTTTAAGTGCTTCTATTTGTTCTTGTTGTTGTTGAACTGCTTTTACAAGATGCGGAACTAATCCAGCATAATTAATAGTTCCTATACTATTCTCATCGCCACCTACGCAGACTTGGGGGAAAATTGGTCTTACTTCATCTAAAATCAAACCAGTATTCAGTTCGCCGTATGTTTCAGTATTATCGCAACAATTACCTTCACTATCGTATTCAATCGTATTCCCGCTCAAATCTCTAATAATACAATTATCACCAGTTAAATCACAATTAGCAACATCTATTTTTAAAATTTCATATTGCTTCGGTTTTAATTTCATTATTCCCGTTAGTCCATCTGTGTAATCCACAATATTCCTTTTTCCTCTTCTATCACTCAAAAAAGCAAAATAAGCACTAAGCACATTATCAACAGCAACGCCTACTTCTGCTGAACTGCCTCTCCACCTAAAACCAATTTGATTACTTGCTGTGCCCGATGGTAGAGTAGTTCCGTTATACGCTATACCCGCTGTGTTAATACGTAAGCAGTCCGTAATATATGCTCTTAAAGTATTACCTACATTTAAATTGAGTTGAGCGGGAGCACCGACAGATGTAGTTCCAGTAGTAGCGTTCTGTAAAAGGGCATATTTAGTTCCGTCCCTTGCGTAATTTATATTCTGTATTCCCGCAAAACCCGAAAGACCAGTTCCTAAATCACCGAATACCCATCCTTGTGTAGCACTTCCAATAAAACTTGCTTTATCACTTAATTTCACTTCATTACTACTGGTTGCGGTTGCTCCATTACCAATAGCGACCGAATTCGTATAAGTGCTTGTTGTAGCAGCATCGCCAATAGCAATACTTTCTGTTCCAAAGGCATCTGCTTCATATCCAATTGCTATTGACCTTTGTGCTATATTTGTATTTGCCCCATTACCAATAGCAACCGAATTAGCACCAGCAGAACGACTTATATTACCAATTGAAATTGACGATGAACCACACGTGCTCTCTCCCGCCCTTTTTCCAATACAGATGGATTGATTACCTTGATTGATTTTTCCCGCATCTATACCAATTGCTACACAATCAGTCCCTTGATTTGTTTCTGCCGCTCTATAACCGATTGCTACACTATCTCGTAATTGAGTTGTTTTTCCCGCACTATTTCCTATTGCGATAGACCTTTCCCGCTGGTCTGTTAATCCAGCGTCAGTTCCTAAATGAATATTTGTGTTTTCAACTCTCAAATCGGGTAATGTTTCTAAACCTTGTCCTATTGGAAATTCCAAAAAATTCGCTCTTAAATAACTCTTTGTAATCTCGTCTTCATCTAAAAAATACGCTGGGTTAAAAATTGATACATCGTAAATCGGTGGGTCATACTCTGCCATTTATATTAATATGAGATAATTATTTACTGATTTTTTAGTGCTTCAATTTCCATTTTAAGTTCTTGGACTGCTTTGACTAAAACAGCAATTATAGGTCTATCAAGCAAACCTCTATATCTTGGTGTGTCTGTAAATTGAAGATTTCCACTCGCATCTAAAATCGGTTTTCCTTCTTTATCTTTTTCCCATTCATATTCATATTTCTTACCATCTACCGCTTCGGGTATAATATCTTCTACATCTTGGGCGATAAAACCAAGTTCTTTTCGTTTGTCTGTTCCTTCTATCCAATTGTAATACGATGGTTTTAATTTCATTATTTTATCAATACTGGGTTCATCATAGGTTTCAATATTTTCTTTCAATCGTCTATCACTTGATACTGATAATTGTCCGCTCGTCCCGATAGTAGATACATTACCAGCGGTAGTATAACCAGTTATATATACTTCTCCAAGAACACTTCTTAAATGGACTGATACTCCACTACCAAGATATGCTCGTCCAGTTGAAGTAATCCAAAGTCCTTCAAATCCCGCTTGTGATGATGGGACACTTGTAGGTTCTGCTGTAAAATCACTTACTCTAATGTTGAAATCGCCATAGTTTCCAATAGTTAAACCATTATTATACCTATACATCTTAACAGCATTACCGAAAGAAATTAAACTTTTGTTTGTGGAATTCACTAAATTAAGTCGTCCTTCCATTTGATACGCCGTATTATTCGTCCCTATTCTTAATTGATTTGATGACGAACAAGTAGTTCCATTACCAATAGCGACCGAATTCGTATAAGTTGATGTTGAGGCATTATGTCCCACAGAAACGCTATTTGTTCCAGTCGCTCTTGCTGCGTTTCCAATCGCAACACTATTCGCCCCTAAATTTCCGCCACTATATCCCGCATATGAACCAATAGCAACCGAATTCGCCCCTTGACTATTTTGCCCCGCTTGAATACCAATAGCAACCGCTCCGCTTGATTGATTATCATTTCCAGCATAGTTTCCTAATGCTACTGATGAATTACCTTGCGAAACACTACCAGCAAAATCTCCTATCGCCACTCCACGAACAGATTGATTATTTTTTCCCGCACTATTTCCAATTGATATAGCAAAATCTCCTTGTGTATTTAATCCAGCGTCAGTTCCTAAATGAATATTTGTGTTTTCAACTCTCAAATCGGGTAATGTTTCTAAATCTTGTCCTACTGGAAATTGTAAATAATTAGCATTTAAATAACTCTTCGTAATCCCATCTTCAACTATAAAATACGCTGGGTTAAAAATTGATACATCATATATCGGTGGGTCATACTCTGCCATTTATATTAATATGAGATAATTATTTACCAGTTTTTTTATCTACCTATATATATAGATATATGTCGCTTCCAAATCCTTATGAAAAACTACCAGCGAAATATAAAACGACTGCTGATAATCCCCGACTTGATAAACACAACATAGAACTTCATTTTAGAATGCTCGTTTCTGCTCCTTCGGGTTCGGGTAAAACATCTTTCGTATATAATTTACTCCATATTATGGACGGAACTTTTGATAAAGTCTTTGTAATCACAGCAAATAAAGATGAACCATTATACAACCATTTAGTAGATAAATCAAAGGGTCGCATCATCATTAGCGAAGGTATTAGCAGTATCCCCGATATGGACGAATTTAAGAAAGACTACCAATATTTAGTGGTCTTTGATGACCTTGTGAATAAAAAAAACCAATCTCCTATTATCAACTATTTTATCCGTTGTCGTAAGAAGAATTGCTCCGCCATTTATATAACACAATCTTATTATGATGTGCCTACCATCATTCGTAAGAATGTTAATTACGCCGTGTTCCTAAAATTGGGAGGGATTAAAGAATTGAAGATGATTATGAGGGATTATAGTCTTGATGATATTAACCAGTTGAAGAATATGTTTGAGTATGCTACGAATGATAAGTTCCAAGTGCTTATTATAGATAAGGAAAGCGATAATCCATTAAAGAAATTTCGCAAAAATTATTTGGAGTATCTTGACCCAGCGGATTTTGCTTCTACTAAATAATATTAAGAACCCATACACAAATCAAATTGTATGTTTGTTGTTTGTGTTATTAGTTCTAAAAAGTAATGATTACAATCGGGATTGAAGTCTTGGCGTATCAGTTCGTTAAACACATATCTATATGT
>Ga0208645_1001184_pt1 | contig 23702 bp, 30 predicted proteins | sample VirMetDEL_Sep_01_FD_184519 | JGI IMG/M metagenome (GOLD analysis project Ga0208645, IMG submission 184519) | Aqueous microbial communities from the Delaware River and Bay under freshwater to marine salinity gradient to study organic matter... | ecosystem: Environmental > Aquatic > Marine >... | reverse complement strand
CACATCGACGGCGGGCAGTATAGGTTCATTGAATGGACAGATATCGGCTACTGTAATTTTGAGTTCTTCGATCACGTAAAAACCATACGCCAGCTTGCCGATGTGCCGAAGCCTAACGATGGGCTTATGGTCGAGGCAGACCTAGGCGAGCTAGCCGAGATACGCGAAGCGCTTAGGCACATACCGCCAGATATCCAGTATCACGATTGGATTAAGGTGGGCCAGGCGCTACGCTCCACTGGCTGGATAGAGGCGCAGCATTTATGGCATGAGTACAGCAGCGGTGAGCTATACGGCGAAGACTACACCGACTATAACGCGCGCGATTGTGCCAGTAAATGGCGCACGTTCACTGCTAGCGGCGGCGTCACGCTGGGCACGCTGATGCACATGTCAAGCAAGCACGAGACTGAGAAGTACCGACAGCGGAATCTAGCGAATGGCTTAACGGATGAGATGATACAAACGCAGTATGAGCGATTCATAGAGAACCTCGAAAAGAAACGCAACAGACCATCTAATCCGGTATTCAATACGCCGCTGAACATCGTGCGTCCTAGTGAGTACCGCACACGCAAGCCACCGGCATGGCGCACGAAAGGCGTATACCCACAGCGTGGTGTGTGTATGCAGTACGGCGCGTCAGGCATTGGTAAAACGTTTGGCGTGCTAGACCATGCTGTCTGCACGTTCGCGGGCAAGCCATTCCTTGGGCACGATACTATCGAGCCATGCGGCAGTGTGTACTTATGCCTGGAAGGCGAGATCGGAACCCGATTGATGGCAGCAGCCAAGTCTCACGGCGTGCGACTTGAAGATATGGATGGGCATGTGACGGTTGTAGAGGGCGCGCTGCATATCACTGAGCCTGAATCGTTCGATCAGTTCTACGATGCGCTGGCGCAGCTGCGCGAAGCTGGCTATGAGTTCGGCACAGTGTACGTGGACACGCTAGCGCAAGCGATGGGCGGCGCGAATGAGAATGACGGATCTGATATGGGTAAGGCTATTTCGCACGTACAGGCGCTAGCGCGTGAGTTCAACTGCTTGATAGTGCTGGTGCATCATACGGGCAAGAACGCCGACCTAGGCGCTCGTGGACACTCTAGCCTGTATGCCGCGTGTGATACCGTGATAAAGATGGGCATGAAGGAAGGGGTAGGCACAATGCGAGTAACTAAGCAGAAGAATGGGCCAACAAAAAGTATCGGAAGGTTCAAGCTAGATGAGTACAGCTTGGAACTATCAGACTTCGCAGCAGATGTGCGTGAGTTCTTAACGCATGAATCACTGGATACTTGCGTAATGACTAAGGCCGAGGATAATCGCCTAAACGGCAAAGGCGCTGGCGGTATGGCGCAAAAGAGAGAACGCGCGCAGGCTGCTGCCGGATGGATTGCGGCTAGTGAGGGCAAGCGTATGCCGATGGATGCACTGAAGCAGCGTATGCTAGAACTAGTCAAGGTACAATCGCCTGAGCTGAAGAACCCGTACAAAGCGCGAGATGATGTAATGATGCTAGGTGAGAAGGCGCAGCTGTGGGTGGTGGTTCCGGATTCGAATGGCGAAGCTTTTGCTGAACTAACTTAGGTTAAATTACCCGATGTGCCGAGCATGTAAGTATATATATTTGGCTTCTTTAAAGCCAATATATAATACTGCTTAACCATAGGTATATGTATATATAAGGGACAGAGGTTAGGATAGAAACTTTTTAATTGGAGAATATTGTTATGAATCAAGTAGTTGGAGTAGATCCAGGACTGACTGGAGCGGTGTCTATCCTATGGGTAGATAGTGGTAGGGTAGAAGTGGTTGACATGCCCGTAATGCCGCGCCCGTCAGGCAAAGGCAATATGGTGAATTATGCTGATATGCGTGACATCGAAGACCTTTTTGTTGCAGGTTATAAATCGGCGGTATTTATCGAGGACGTTCACGCTATGCCAGGGCAAGGTGTGACTAGTGTATTCTCGTTTGGCCGTTCGCTTGGTGTGATTGAGGGTGTCTTTGCACAACATGAGATCGAATACGTCAGGCCGCAGAAGTGGAAAAAGCACTTCGGATTGTTGAACAAGAATAAGGATGATGCTAGACTGTTAGCGATTGAACTATATCCGCAATTGGAGTCTAAGCTGAAACGTAAGAAGGATATCGGGCGCGCGGATGCTCTGCTTATTATGCGGTACGGGCAAGATACACTTAACACAGGCGATAAGCCTGAACAATGGAGACGAATACTATGAGCAGAGAAGTAGATTCAGATGGCAACGAGATATTCACTATACCGAGCTTGCGAGAGGATGTACTGATTGAAGCAGCGGAACTCACTAGCGACGACCGAGATGAGACGTATGGGGATCCGAGCGCGAACCTGGAGCTGTCGTATCGATTGTTTGGTGAGCTAATGACTGCCAGCAGCGAATCCGACAGGGAGATGGGGGAAGGTGAGGCAGGCGCACTGATGATGGCATGTGTAAAGCTTGCGCGCATCGCAGCGGGGCCAGTACTGCATCGTGATAACTACGTGGATGCAGCTGCCTATGTAGCAATTGCATACGAGTGTGCGATACAGGAAGACACATCCACCATAGCTATAGAGGAATGGCTATTGAATAGAGGGCACCGTAATGATTGATTTGGAGAAAGAAGCACGAGAGAGTGGGGTATGTGGCGAGATGAGTGTGAAGATTGCTGAAGCGGTCGCTGAAGCCATGGAGCTGGGCGCTACGCCGATGGATGTAGTGGGGCATATCGAAATGTACTTATATAGTTTCAAATCTGGTGTGTTCGCCGAGGCTCGCGACAAGTACATCTTGATGCAGCTAGAGTCTGAAATGAGCACTAAACAATGACTAAGGGCAGTAATAGTCGGATCTTGCGCAGGCAAAGCATAAAGCAAGCTAGTAGCAAATGGCCCATCAAAACAGAGACGATAACTACAAAGGGAGTCGATGACAGGTGGTACTGCGAGAACTGCGGCTATGTTGATACACAATTTTACACTTGTCCTAATCCATTTGCGCCAGAAGGTGCTGAACTGACTGGCTGTATGAACTGCCGAGGTGTGAATACGCTATTAGCAGCGTGTCACACCGGAGACTGCAATGAACTTGCTACTGATGTGTGTACTCGCTCTGATGGCGGCGTGGCGTATAGCTGTAGCAAACACAATGCGCGATGTGTTAAAAGGGAAACATAATGCGTTAAAAAGGAAAGTAATGTGTTAAAAGGAAAACATAAGCGAATCGCCGAGCTAGAGAAAGCATTGAACGACAAGACTTGACAAGCCTAACCCATTGGACAAGCAGGAGAAATTCGGATACCATAGAAGTATGAACGACGAAAAACGCCTGACGCCTGGGGAAATCGAGCGAATCAAGCAGGAATGCGCGATGAACCAGGCTTACCAGGACGACCACGACGATGATCTAAAAGCTCACCTGTTAGCCCGCCGAGACTGGCGCAAGGCAGCACAAGCCGAGGCATTAGCCAGTGGCGACTTCGAAGATGAGTCGCTACTATTCCCTTCCTACGACAACATCTACTACTACTGATATGCCTGACAAATCTAAGAAATATACTAACCTTGGCAGTGGTCTGGCTGGTAAAGCACAGCGCGCACTGCTAGGACGTAAGCGTAACTTAGATGCACAGATAGCCAATGTATCCGCTAGCCGACCCGCTAAACCAAAGAAGGTCAAGCAGTAAGTGACGCTAGGCGAACGCCAGCGCCAGTTCATCTTCAAGGTGGCACAGCTTATCATCTGGTGCTATGGCCGTGGATATGAGTTAAGCCTGGGCGATGGCTACCGTGACCCGCGCGCATTCGGTGTGAGTGGTGAAGCTGGGCCGTATGGCAGCAGGACAAGCAACCATAAGAAACGCCTGGCTATCGACCTAAATCTATTCATCGATGGCGAATATATATCCGATGGCGGCAATCCAGCATGGCAGGAAATAGGTGAGGTGTGGGAATACTTGGCCAAGGATATCAATGGCCGATGGGGCGGAAGGTTTGAAGACGCTAATCATATCGAGGCGCCTGAGCATGAGTGGCGCGACGATGAACCAGAACGTCCGATTTGGCTATGACTGAGATGGTTATAGAACGCCTGGATGGACCGGCTGTCCTAGTGTCATTCGTGTTCTTGATGCTAGTATGGCGTGCGTTCACAGCGTTGAATCAGCAGCTTATCGCTATCGTAAAGGAATCAACCACAGCAATGCACGAACTTACCAGCGCATTCAAAGAACTGCGAGAAGAAGTAAGGCGGAACAAATGAGCATATTCAGGAAATTAACGAAGGATGACGCGCCACTGGAAACCGTGGCTAACCTCCTCAAGATGCACGAGAAGGCGCGGCGCGACCTATCGGATACACTCAGCGAGAGGCAGTTCGAGATGAGGGATACCAGGATCCAGAGAGATGAGGCCAAGTGATTGAAGCGATTGCACTACCACTGGCAGGCGTAGCTGATCGAGTACGTGGCGGCTATCCGGAAGGCAAGCGCCCGAAGTGGGCCAGGGACGCAGCTAAGGCTGTAGCTGGAGCTGTCATGGCCGCGCAAGTGGTGGGCCTACATCCTATCATCGCAGCTGTAGCGGCCAGTGTGGCGCTCCTAGGCTGGCGATTTGATAACGGATGGCGTGGCAAGTGGGTGCTGGCCAGCGCGGATATCTGGCATTACGAGAAGCGCAGCGAGAATAAGATCGTAGGCTTCTCAGAGCTAACACTAGCACGAGAGGCGACAGGCTGGGGATTCAAGCACAGCATTGCATATGCGCCGCTAGCAATGATTGATTGGCGCGCTTACTTGGTATTTGTAGGTGCGTGCATGGTGGGTACGGTATTCGCCATGCTACTGGCTAACACATTCAAGCGCATGCCGTTGCTCGAAGCGCGTACGCCATGGAGCGTTGGCGAGCTGATTGAACTGCCCGTTATTGGGCTATTGTTTCATTTGATTATGGTGGGGATATAGATATGGCTAAATACTCGAAAGCAATTGCGGCGCTTGTAAGCGCTGTTATCGGCGTACTGGTGGCGTTCAACGTGGTGGCTCCGGCTGTTGCTGATTCGCTTAACCCTGAGACTGTGACGCTACTGGTTACTACCGTGCTTACGGTCGCAGGTGTGTTCCTTGCTCCGGCTAACGCGGAAAGCTAAATGCTGTGGTTTGTATCCTTCGGCATCTTCCTATTACTGATGGGGGCGTTCGCGCTTGGTTGCAAGATGGCCAAGCCGCAAATGACGCAGGCGCAGCGAGATGAGCTGGTGGCACAGCTTAGTGAAGCAGCGAAAGGTGCTGTTAGTAATCGTGCCAGGTTTGAGCTTGAGCGCAGGATGCGCAGAGATACCACTAGCACTGATAGCGGCAAATAACGCGGCGTCAATATACGACCGTGTGAAGCCAATCAGTGTTGAGCCTGATGGCTCTATACCATGCGGGGCCATTGAGCGCGTCTATCTTGATGGCGACCTTGGTGGGTTAACTGACAACGACTTAAAGGCGATTGATTACAATAATGAAATCATTGAGCGATTATGTTCGGATTAAGACGTGCGTATTAACAGCCGCGCTTTTTCTGCTAACACTGCCCGCGCTCGATGGCGCAGCACAGCCATTCGTGCGGCAACTGGAACGCGAAGACAAGCCAACGCTGATAATGTCATGTGGCCGATGGGCGCAGTTATACATGGTGGTAGCGGAGCATGGCCTAGCGAAGACAATACTGTGGCTACAGATGCCCCAGAGTAACAGCAGGCCAAGCGACGTTGAGTATATCACATCTGACATAATCCCACTACTTGAATCTAATGCGGTGTCATCATCCTACGCTGGCGCGTGGGGTATCTGCGCAGGTAATCAGATATAGTGCGGCGCCACGTAATGATACCGGATACCCAGGTCAAGCCTGGTGTTCCGGTAAAGCACATCAAGGCAGCTGGTAATTGGATTAAGGAACATTGCAAGGCAGGCGATAGGATAATCATTATCGGCGACTGGTGGGATATGCCGAGCCTGAACAGCTACGATAAGCCTGGATCATACGGCTGGGAAGACTACGACCTAGATGCAGATATAGAGGCAGGCAACGAAGCAATGACCATGCTGTTCAAGGCAGTAGGCAGGCTTAACAAGAACCTTGACTGGCATTTCACTGAGGGCAATCACGAGTATCGAATGAGCAGAGCGCGCGCCGATGCGCTCTCTCGACGTTATGGCCAGCAAGTATTCAGCTATAACCGCCTGAACCTGGAACGATGTAAACACCATATGTTCCTGCGCATTAAAGAGCTGGATGGCGTCAACTACTGCCATTACTTCTCAGACCCAAACGCGCACACCGACCGTCCTATCGGCGGAACCATCCAGAACAGACTACGCAAGCTGATGGGTTCATTCGTAATGGGCCACCAGCAGGAACATAGATTCGACCAGCTAATGACTGTTAGCGGGCGCTTTATTCATGGCCTGGTAAGTGGAAGATTCTATACCCACGATGAAGACTACCGTGGGCCACAGAAGAACCGCGAATGGTCAGGCATTAATGTATTGAACGATGTACGCAAAGGCGAATATGACATTATGCCTTTGTCTCAACGCTACTTGGAAAGAGAGTATTTATAAATGGGAATATTAAGCAAGTTATTCGGCGAGAATAACGTACCACTGAACGAGTTCAAGACTACGCACGAGTTCTATGCGGAGAACTATATGGGGATTCCCGAGATCCGCACTAAGTTTGATGGCTTGTGGACGTGTGAAGTAAACATCAATGGCCGTAAAGGTTACAAGGATGCTCGCGAAGTACTAAAGGATGAAGACAAGGAAGCTGCAAAAGCCAAAGCGCAGCAGTGGATGCAGAACAAGATGCGCGATGATTACCAGCCGGAACCGGAGAAAGACTGATGGCTATTAAATACGTTCAGACACTTAGCCACAATATGCTAGACGAAATCACTGCGCTGATTGATGCAGGCGCAGGCGCTGGCACGCTACGGATTTATGACGGCACAGTGCCAGCCGATGCGGATACCGCGCTATCCGGCAATACGTTGCTAGCGCAGCTAACCATGAGCGACCCAAGCGCAGCCGCCGCCAGTGGCGACGACTGGACAGCTTCGAGCATTACAGCTGATTCTAGCGCAGATGCAAGCGGAACCGCAACATTTTTCCGTATCCTTGATTCGAATGCCAATGTAGTGCTTCAAGGTACTGTGGCCGCGTCAGGCGCAGATTTGAACTTATCACCTAGTGCGGTTATTGCAATCACGGATAACGTTGACGTGACCAGCCTGGTGATTACTGAAGGCAACACTTAAGCCGTGAATCTAGTTAGATAGCAAATTTGGTTCACGCCACACTTCCGCAAGTGCGGGACTTCAAAGGGTATTTATGGCTTTATTAGCAACAAACAACAGCGCCGCAGAAGCTTACCGGCAAATCAAAAATAATGCCGTACAGCTACGTGCTAATGCGCAGTCTATTGCGACCAAGTTAGCTTCTGGTAATGTTGAATATGAGTATTTGAGGGACGTTTACAACACATTGTCGCGCTCAAAAGACCAGCTAGCATTGCTGAGGGCGACTCAAGGCATTGTGCAGTACGCAAAAGACCAGGAAGAGGACGTTAATTACGCAGTAAAGACAGAAATCAGTGCTATTACTTCTGCGATTGGCGATGCTTTGACGTGGATGAGAACAAACGTCCCGCGCAGTGTGCAGGTGCTTGCGTTAAACGAATGGCAAGATTTGTCTAAGTCTTTAATTGTAGAAGTAATGACACCAGCAGAAACGGCTGGCCTTGTGACCGAATTAAACAAGATCACTACAGCAATTAGCTGATGGCCTTTGCAGAAGTATCGACCTATAGCAACAGCTCTGGGTCTGGAGTTGGCAGCCTTACCGTTACTGTTTCTGGTGCAGTAGCAAATAATCTACTTGTTGGGCAAATTACAGTCAGGAATGGCGGTGATGCGTTTACTACACCTACCGGCTGGACGTTAATAGACACGCACAGTACAGGAGCTTTTGGATACGCAACGTATTATCGAATAGCTAGCGGGACTTCCGCTGACGACGCTGCGTTCTCTTGGACAGACAACGGTACTTGTTATGCCGCGGTTGTAGAGTATTCGGGTAACGCGACCTCAAGTGTTTTAGTCCAGTCGAGTGAAAAGACTTCTGACCTTGGCAGTACCGTTACGACGCACACAACGAACAGCCTAACGCCGACAGCGGGCAATCTTCTTTTGGCTGCGTTAGCAGTCTTGCATAACGCCGGTTGGAATACGCCAGCGTCACAAACAACGACGGTTAGTTCTCCATTCTCGTTAAGCGATGAGAACACGACAGCTTCTGGCAGTCAGCCTTACGCCGCTATCGCTTACTACGAAACGCCGGATACCACAACTAGAGCAGCGACCTTTACAACTAATGACGCTGGGTCAGAGCCAGCGTCGGTCATTATGGAGTTTGCCGCAGCAGCAGGCGGCATTACCGGCACCGGGGCGATAACTGAGGGCGCGGATACATCGGCTGGTAGCGGTGCGATATTCAGCTACATTACCGGCACCGGTGCAATAACAGAGGCGGCAGATACGGCCGCAGGCACCGGAACAGTAAGTAGTCAGATATCTGGCACCGGCGCAATAACAGAGGCGGCCGATGTATCGGCCGGTGTTGGCGCAGTATTTAGCTATATAACCGGGACTGGCGCCATTACGGAGGCGGCAGACACCAGCTCTGGCGCAGGTACTGTTACAGCAACGGGTGAGGTATCGGGGTCTGGTTCAATTACCGAAGGCGCAGATACGTGCGTTGGCACCGGAGCGATTTTCAGCTACATCACGGGTACCGGCGCAATCACTGAGGGCGCGGATACGTGCGTAGGTGTTGACGGCAACGCCCCAGACTATTTCCCATTCCAGAACGGTGGCTTTTTCAACGCCTCAATAATTTCAGCGAGGCTTTATGAGACCGGTTTAGTTGCTGCCGAGCTCAGACCAGCAAATCAGACCAAGGATAAATTTGTCAATTGATTCCGCCAATAGAGCTAATCGAGTGGGACGATATCGTCAGTCATTCTAACGGTTGGTTATCAAAAGAAGATATATCAAAACTCGATACATGGCCGATGTTCACGGTTGGTTATGTTATCGAGGAGACAGAAAAAACAATCAAGGTCGTGTCTACGCATTCTCAGCCAAAGTTAGAAGACATTACTTACGGACACGACACAATCATTCCAAAGGGCGCCGTTACTAGGCGAAAAATATTACGCAAAAGATGGTGGCTATAGATGAGTGAACCGAGAAACATAATTACGCCTCTCCTTATGGGGGTTACATCTACCGGGGCGAGTGGAGTTTACGGTGGAAAAGGGCAGCGAGTATTCCAGGTATTGATAACCGGGACAGCAACCGTGCAAATGCAGGCAAGTGTAGATAACGACAACTGGATATCACTTGGTGACCCTATAACGGCGAGTGGAGGTTATGAATCTGAGGCGCCATGGCCGTACATGCGTGCGAACGTAACGAGTTACAGTAGTGGCGCTGTTAGTGTATGGGTGGCTGACTAATGGGCGTGCTAGATACTAATGACTGAGAAGAAAACAACAACACGAAAGCGACGTAAGCGCGTATCCGTTAGTGAGGGCACGACTGCACTCGTTGGTGCGAACGCAAAGGAAAAGCGCGAGAACGATGACCTTAACGTGAAGATAGCTGACGTTATTGAGACGCTCGAAGCACTGGGATACGACCCGGTGAAGAAGCTTGTAGAGGCTCGCAATGGCGCTAATTTGAATGAGTTCCAGAAGGTTGCTATAGATAAGGAGCTTATGAAGTATGTTCACCCACAGAAGAAGGCTGTGGATGTTAATGGTGAGATAAATCACGGATTAAATATCACGTTCTCTGACCTGGAAGATGAGCTCTAGTGACATTCGAATATACGGATAAACAGAAGGAGCTACTTAAGGTATTAGGAAGTGAGGCAACGCACTGTGGAGCTAGAGGTGGTTCGCGTAGTGGTAAAACCTTCGCCATTGTCTGCGCAATCATCGCGCGAGCGCTGAAGGCTGAGAAGAGCAGACATGCGATATTACGATACCGATTTAATGCGGTAAAGACAGCAATTATTCACGATACGTTCCCCAAGGCAATGGAGATACGTTATCCGAATATCAAATACAAAATTGATAAGACAACATGGTTTGCAGAGTTCGAAGATAACGGCGCGCAGATATGGTTCGGTGGCCTAGATGATAAGGAGCGAACCGAGAAGATTTTAGGACAGGAATACGCAACGATATTCCTTAATGAGTGTTCACAGATACCCTGGGGCTCACGCTCAATAGCGGTAACGCGATTAGCTCAGAATGTTGATGCACGGTACTCGGATGGCGTTAGACCGTTACCACTGAAGATGTACTACGACTACAACCCACCGAGTAAGGCGCACTGGACGTACAAATTATTCGAACAAAAGATTGACCCGGACAGTAACGAGCAGCTGGGTAATCCTGATAACTACAAGATGATACGACTCAATCCTGTAGACAATATGGAGAACCTACCGGAGGGTTATATCGATGAGCTGCAGCATATGTCCAGCAGGAACCGCAAGAGGTTCTTGGATGGTGATTACGCTGAGGCAACAGAGAGCGCGCTGTGGACACCGGAGAGCATTGATAAGAGCAGAACATCCGAGGAGTACGACCTAACAAGAGTGGTTATCGCAGTTGACCCGAGTGGCGCAGACGATGACCCGGACAAGAACAACGACGCCATTGGAATAATAATCACCGGGATGACGCAGCAGGGCTACGCTGTAGTGCTTGCGGATTACACGGTAAAGGCTTCACCAGCTGTATGGGGAAAGATTGTAGGTGACCAGTTCGATAACTACGCAGCCAACATTGTAGTTGGCGAAGTTAACTACGGTGGCGCGATGGTTGAACATGTTATACAGACAGCACGACCTGGTACGCCATACAAGCAGGTGACAGCATCAAGGGGTAAGCATTTGAGAGCTGAACCTATAGCTGCACTATTTGAAACCGGCAAGGTCAAGTTGTCCGGTAGATTCCCTGAGTTAGAAGATGAAATGTGTGCAATGAGCACAGCAGGATACACCGGCGCAAGAAGTCCTAACAGGCTAGATGCATTAGTCATGTCGGTGACCGAGCTATTCCCGAGCTTAACGAAGAAGCAGAAGGATAAACTTAAAAAGCCAGCACGACGTCCATACGTTAGGCAGGCTGGAACTGGATGGTTAGCAAATTGAAAATCGAAGACATTAAAAAAGAGTTCGACGCTATTGAGGAAGAAGAGAATGCTAATCGTGAGCGGCAGGTTGAGGACCTTCGCTTCGGTTACTCTGACGACCAGTGGCCGGAGGAGCTACGCAGGCTTCGCGAAAATGACCTAGATGGCGCTAGACCATGTTTAACGGTTAACAAGATTGCAGTACATGCTCGTCAGATAACAAACGACATGAGACAAAATCGTGCATCTGTGCGCATTCTCCCTGTCGATGATGCTGCCGACATAGAGACAGCCAAGATACTACAGGGCATGGTCCGGCACATTGAACATGTGTCCAACGCTGGTATGGCATACGATATCGCGGCGGAGTTCCAGGTGATGTGTGGTATTGGTTATATACGTGTTGACCTTGAAGTGGTTGACCCAATTTATAACCATCAAGAGATTATGATTAAACCGGTGCGCAATCCATTCTCGGTCTATTTTGACCCATGGGTTACAGACAATGCCGGTAGTGACGCACGCCGCGTATTTCAGATTGACCATATGTCAGAACAACAATTCATGCGTGAATTTCCAGATGCAAATTTATCTAGTTTTCAATCTGGTGGCAGTGGGGATGCATGGATAGATAAGGACAGAATCCGCGTGGCGGAGCACTGGTGGATAGATGACAAGGATTGTACCTATCTATTTGTTCAACCCAGAATGACCCAGATAGGTCAGGTGCCTCCGCCCCCGGAAGCTGTTAGGGCGGAAGACATTGAAGGCATGGAGGACCAACTAATAATTTTAGGCGAAAGGACTGTTGCCGAGCCAGAGGTTCGATATCAGAAATTAAACGGCGAAGAAATATTAGAAGGGGGTGATTCAGGTCTCGTCTTACCGGGTAGGTATATACCTATCGTCCGAGTTCCCGGTGAAGATGTAATGATTGAGGACGAGCGCTATACGACTGGAATCGTGCGACGTGCGCGGGATGCGCAGCGCGCTTATAACTATGCCATGTCCACGAACATTGAGACGATGGCAATGCAACCGAAGAATCCCTGGTTGGTTGGTAGGAATGCTATCGACGGCTACGAGGATATGTATGCGAGCGCTAACCAAAAGAACTATGCGTACTTGCCATACAACGAAACAGATGAGCAGGGCAACCCCACTGGCGCGCCAACAAGACAACCACCAGCTCAACCCAATGCCGCAGCAATGTCATTAATGGAAACATCTAACGGTGACCTGCAGGCCACTATCGGCCAGATGGGTGCGTCACTGGGTGAAGTAACAAACGAGCGCAGCGGTCTAGCTATCCATAACCGGCAGAAAGCTGGCGATATGGCGACGTACCACTTCGTAGACAACATGGCCCAGGCAGTACGACATGTGGGACGAATTATCGTTGACCTCATTCCTGTTGTTTATGACACGGAGCGCGTTGCCAGAATCATGGGTGAAGATGGTGATGCTGAACAGGTGACGATATCCCCCGGCGCAGAGCAGCAGACAGAGGGTGAAGGTATTGAGCGCATTTACGATGTTGGTGTTGGTAAGTACGACGTCGCAGTATCTACCGGGCCGAGCTTCAGCACGAAGAGACAGGAAGCGTTTGAATCCATGTCCGCAATCATCGATGGCAATCCCCAATTGTGGACCGTCATCGGTGACCTAATGGTTAAGAACATGGACTGGCCTGGCGCGGATGAAATGGCCGAGCGCCTACATAACATGGTCCCACCTGAAGTACGTGGTGAAGAAGATGAGATGGGCGCACTACAACAGCAGCTCGCGGAATCTCAACAGATGACCCAGGAGATGGAGATGCAGCTCAACGCTCTAATGGCTGAGCGCGAGCAGATGATGAACAAGCTTGCAAACAAGGAAGCGGATAAGGAAATGAACCGCGACAAGCTTATGGCACAAATGATTGATAAGGATAAGGAGCGCAAGATAAAACTTGGCGCACTGGAACTTGATAAGGAGGGCCTCGATGCTGAGAAGATTGACAACGCATTGAGGCACGCTATTGAAATGCAGAAGTTAGAAACCGATGCACAATTAAAATCCATGTCTGAGGAAATGGCATTTTTGAAAGATATGATAGGAAAACTCACGGCTCAGTAGCCGACGCAATTTTGCGGAAACAACGCGGACAACCGCCGCGCAACACACAAGGTGATTAGCATGATTAATGATTTAGCCGAAACTCCAGAAGTTGAAATTGAACAAGATGCCCAGGCAGCATCTACCGGAAATGACGCCCCCGCTGTAGCGGAGAATGAAGAGGTTGAAAGCCAGCACGAAGAAAGTTCTGAGGCTGTCGAGAGCGAAGATGACGGGGAATCCACTGAGGCTAGTGGAGATGACCAGAATCAAGAGCCGAAACCCGGAAAGCGAAGCTACAAAAAAAGAATAGACCAGTTAACCAAGAAGATTCACGAGCGCGACCGATTCATTGAAGAGATGCAGAATCGATTCTATGAAGAGCAGGCTGTGCAACAGTATGCGGCTCAGGAAGGTCCATCTGCGCCACCCAATCGTGAAACATATGACGACTACGAAAAGTATGTCGAAGACTTGGCTGTCTATAAAGCAAAGGAAGCACTACAGGTAAAAGAGATTGAACAACGGCAATTGAGTCAGCAGAGACAACAAGCACAAGCAAGACAGCAATTTGACTCTGTGAAAGATGCCGCGCTCGACGCCGGACGTGAACTGTACGACGACTTTGAAGCCGTCGCAACGGACCCGAGTTTACCGCTATCAGCTGTTATGGCTGAGGCTGTACTTAGTTCCGATAACGCACCACACGTTTGGTATCACTTGGGCAAGAACCCGGACCAGGCTGCGGAGATAGCACAGCTACCCCCTATGCAGCAGGCTCTGGCAATTGGACGTCTCTCGAACGCTGTTACTGCAACCGGTGCCAAACAAGTGTCCGCCGCACCTACTCCGCCAAAAGCTACTAAAGGTCGAGCTGTCGCAAGCAATAAGCCGAATGACAAGATATCAACAGCAGAGTGGATTAAGCGGCGCAATAAGGAAATTTATGGACGTTAATTCTATTTTATTAATTAAACAAAGGAGCCCTTAAAATGGCTAATAACCTTCTTACTCCGACAGCAGTGACGCGAGAAGCTCTACGCATCGCGCATGAGAAGCTGTCTTTCATCGGCACGACCGAGCGACAATACGATGATTCGTTTGCTCAGTCTGGTGCCAAAATCGGCGATAGCTTGTCTATTCGCCTCCCTAACAAATACACTGTCCGAACCGGTAAAACCTTGCAAGCGCAAGACACCGAAGAAACCAGTGTAACTTTGACGGTCGCTACGCAGAAAGGTGTCGATATGAACTTTTCTACGAAGGATCTCACCACGGATATCGATGACTTCTCTAAGCGAATCATCGAGCCCGCTATGGCTGTACTGTGTTCCAACATCGAAAGCACGATGCTAGACTCGGTGACCAAAGACATTTACAACCATGTTGGCACGCCGGGTACTCTGCCTACCTTCGCTCAAATAAACAAAGCGAAAGCTAAGCTTAACCAGTACCTAGCCCCTAAAGATAACAACCGTCACATTCAGATGGAAAGTATCGACATGGCTGGTCAGGTTGATGCGTTGAAAGGCTTGTTCCAAGACTCTAAAGAAATCAGTAAGCAGTATCGAGACGGTGTTGTTGGTCGTACTGCTGGTTTGAACTGGGTAGAGAACGAGCGCATTTATACGCATACTAACGGCTCCGACATCACCGGCATTACGTTCGACTCTGTAACTGCTGCTGATGGTGATAGCACCCTTGCTATTACTGGCGCATCCTCTGCGCCGTCCGTTGGTTCGATTTTCACCATGGCGGACGTCTATGCGGTTCACCCGGAAACGAAAGTGGCCTACCCGCACCTTCAGCAATTTGTTGTTACTGCGGCTACCACTTCTTCGTTGTCGTTCTCGCCTGCGCTGCAATCAACTGGTGCGAGCCAGAATGTTGACTCGCTTCCGGCAACCACTGCCGCGCTGACTTGGGTTGGTGCTGCTGATGGTTCCTTCCCGAACCATCTAGTCTACCACGGTGAAGCTTTTGCTTTCGCAACTGCTGACCTTGTTATGCCTGGAGGTGTGGACTTCGCAGCTCGTGAAGTATACGACGGTCTTAGCATCCGATGCGTTCGACAGTACGATATCAACAACGACAATATGCCTTGTCGAATTGATATTTTGCATGGCTACAAAACACTACGACCTGATTGGGCTTGTCGTGTTATGGGCTCTGGCGCTTAACTTTAACTAAGGAGTAATTATTATGGCAGTTCACTACTTAGGTGATAACGGTCCCGATGGGACTACGCTAGGCACGAGCTCTACCGAGAAGATTAGCTTCTTTGGAGCCACTCCAGTGGTGCAGCAATCTGTAACGGCTCCCGCTGCTACAGCTACGACTACTACCAACGAAGCCGCAATTGTTTCTATTAACAGCGCGCTAGTTGCTTTAGGTCTGATTGTTACCACGTAACCACAACCGGAGAGGGGGAGTGGCAACGCTCCCCCAATTCTAATATGTCAAAATTGCATCAAGACAATGGCAGCCCGAGAAGCTTTGACGGGCAAAAGGTTTGCATCGCTACTACCTCGTATGACCGATGCACTACAGGCTATACATTCAGTATGGCAAGTTCCAGAGAGGCATTACATGACGCCGGGATTGGAACAGCATATTTATTACTGCGTGGAAATTGCCACGTAGATGATGCGCGAAATAGAATCGTGCAAGAATTTTTAACGACAGACTGCACGGACCTGGTGTTCATTGATGCAGATGTTGAATGGCATTCAAGCGACCTAGTGAAGCTTTGCCAATATGACCTAGATGTTGTTGGTGGCGTTTATCCACACCGGCGCAAGGACAAGCAAGAAGAATTACCAATGCGCATGATGAAGGGTAAGTTCCCGGTAGATGGTTTGATGGAAGTTGAGGGCTTACCAACAGGGTTCCTGAGATTTAAGCGCCACGTTATCGAGAAGCTTGTTGAATCATGCGAGTCGTTCGATAGCAACACTAATCATGAGATTGAGCAGCCACTATTATTCCAGCGCACACTGATTAACGGAACACGCTGGGGCGGCGACTTACATGTATGTAATTTGTGGCGTGAGATGGGGGGAAAGATATTCTGTGCCACGGAATTAGAACTAAGCCACGAGGGTGTCGAATGCTTTGAAGACTCCGCTGGCGCATTTATTCGGCGCTCACACGGCACGACAATGTCTTATGTAGCGAACAGGATTAAGGATGGAGAATGGAGCGTTAAAGATATAAAGGAGGCCATCAAGTACACCAACAATAAATTCACTGCTCCGCCCGAAGTTCTGTCATTAGCAATTGGTTACGCAAAGCAGGCCACCGGGCCAATACTGGAAACAGGCAGCGGACTAAGCACTGTGTTGATGGCAGCAGCGACAGACGAGATGGTCTTCTGTATCGAGAACGACGACTACTATGCACAACGAACAGCGCAGATGGCTCGTGCAGCTGGCGTAACAAATATTGCAATCGTCAAGACTACAGTAACCGACGGGAGTTATGATTTACAGAATGAAGATATTCCGAAGCGCTATAGCATACTGTTGCACGATGGTCCTAATCGGAGTACGGGTTGCAGAAAAGAAACGCTAGAAAATGTATGTGACTTATTTGATGTAAAGACAATTATTAGTGACGACGCAGGTAACAAGGGCTACCGGGAATACCTGGAGAACTTCGCTAGACAACATGCGTTCGAATCAACAATGTATGTGGCGCCACGAGCGCACGTAATGAATAGGAAATAACATGGCTACAGCTAGAGACTTAATTAAGCGCACGATGCGATTACTACAGGTCCTTGAGACTGGTGAAGCTCCAACGTCGCAGGAAGCCAATGACGGTCTGGAGACGCTCAACAATATGCTTGATGAGTGGAATATAGACCGAGCTTATGTTCTATCTATAGACCAGGTCGCACTAACCTGGCCGGGCAGTACAGAATCGAGAACCATAGGCGCAACTGGTGACTTTGCTCAAACCAGGCCAGTACAAATTCATGAATCAACATTCTACACCGACGCTAATGGTGATGATTTTAATTTCCGCATACTCGATACGAGAATGGGCTACACCAAGCTTGTCGATAAGGACACGGCATCTGACCTCCCTGAGTTCCTATACTATGAGCCGTCGTTCCCGAATGGAACGCTATATGTTTGGCCTGTTCCATCCTCCTCAATAACGGTACAGTTAAATTACTGGACACAGTTATCGTCGTTCGCATCGTTAGATACGACAGTATCCTTGGCGCCGGGTTACACGAATCTTGTCGTATACGGATTATGTGAATACCTTGCGCCGGAATTTGGTGTTGCTGTACCACAGGAAGTATTAAAGATTGCACATGGTGTTCGTGGCCGCGTAAAGAAGAAGAACTTCCCGAAGCATATCTCAATGTCTGAACCAACTGCCATCAATTCCGGTAGCCGTTCGTACAACATCTTCACGGAGTAAAGCGCATGCGTTATAACTTATTCGGTGTAGGTCAAACAGGCAAGGCTCCTGATGTCACAGCGCAGCAGCGTCTTAACTTGTATATGGACCTTCAACCGCAAGAGGATAAAACGCGCTATAGCTATCATTCGAGACCGGGCTTAACGCTGTTCTATGATTTTAACTCAAGCTCTCCGGTACGTGGGATGCTCGCAGTTGATACGCTACTGTACGTCGTGCAGGGTGGTACGTTCTGGGAGATTACAGCTGCTGGGGCGGCGACCAATAGGGGCACATTAAGTACTACAAGTGGCTTCGTCGGGATGGCATACAACCACGCCGGTGTGGTTATGGTGACAGACGGCACTAACGGTTACTACTACACCATGTCAAGCACGACGTTCGCCACGATTACCGACGCAAGTTACAACGATGATGCGAGTACAGTGATATCGCATGACGGCTACTTCATAGTACCAAAACCTGATTCCGGTGAGTTCTACTTGTCGAGTCTTGATGCTACTGACCCGACTAACTCCTGGAACGCACTAGACTTCGCAACGGCAGAAAAATCACCAGATAATTTGGTAAGACTATTTGAAAACAATACGGACATTATGCTGTGTGGAACGGAGACTATCGAGTTCTGGAATAATACAGGTAGCGGCACGCCGCCATACTCACGGATTACCGGTGGTGTTATTGAAGTTGGGTTAGCGGCGAAGTGGAGTATTAGTAAGTTCGGCGAATCTGAAGTAATGATGCTTGCATCCAATGCGGCCCAGGGTGATGTGTTTGTTGCCAAATTCAATGGCTTTAATTTTGAAGATGTAACCGGCACCGAATTAGCAGACACGATAAACAAATACACAACTGTATCTGACGCCACCGGATTCTCATACTCTAAGCAGGGTCATCATTTCTATCAATTGAATTTCCCGGCTGAGGGCAAGAGCTGGTTATACGATAAGAGAACGAACGTATGGAGTGAGCTCAATTATGGCGCACTGGGTGCCCGGCATCTTGGTGAGCTTGGTGAGACCTTTAACGGAAAATACTACGTATCAGATTATAACGTCGGCAAAATTTATCTGGTAGACACTGAAGCCTACTCGGATGACGGTGAACCAATTGTCAGGCAGATAACAAGCAAGCATCTATTCGATGAGAAGCAGATACGTATATCAAGATTAAGGCTAGATGTTCGCACCGGGTCAACTGAATTACAAACGGGCCAGGGCTCTGACCCAGTAGTAATGCTCTCAGTATCACATGATGGCGGGAACTCATGGGGCAATGAACACAACGCAAGCTTGGGCGCAGTTGGTGAATATAGTCAGCGCGTTATATGGCGAAGACTGGGACGTTCAGATGACTGGGTGTTTAGAATCCGGTGCAGTGAACCAATTGACTTTGTAATAATTGGCGCGTGGATTGACGCAGCAGGGTAAATAACATGGCACAAAGATTAAATTTTAGACCTCCATCAGACCCGGACCTAAAGAGTAGGGTATGGGTCATCTGGTTTTCCGATATGGGACGAACTCTCAACGGATTAACTGAATCAGGAACGACGGCAGACAGACCAACAAAGTTACTATTTGACGGTCGCACATATTTTGACACAACGCTCACCAAGCCTATTTGGTATGACGAAACAGGCGCGCAATGGGTTGATGCAACCGGCGCAGCGGTATAGGGGAAAATCATGGGTATCTTTACTAGCTTCTTAAAAAACAACGCGGGAAACTTACTGAACGCCGGTGCTCAATTGTATGGTGGCTATCAAGCGAACAAGGCCGCCGACAAAGCTGCCAAGCAGCAGATGGCAGCCGCGCAACAGGCAATGGCATATCAACAGCAGCGTGAATCTCCTTACCTTAATATCGGTAAGAAGGCTGCCAATATGCTCAGTAGCCGAATGCATGAGGGTCGTGGCGGCGTGCTGCGAAACTACCGGCCAGAGGATATGTATCAGGACCCTGGCTATCAGTTCATGCTGAATGAGGGTATTGACGCCCGGAACAAGGCCGCGGCAGCTGGCGGCCGTCGCATGTCCGGCGGACAAATAAAGGACCTGCAAGATTACACCATGGGCATGGCCTCGACATATTACGACAAGAGCCGGGACCGATTTAACCAGGACCAGCGCAAGACGTATAACACGCTATCCGGGCTGATGAATCCGTCATTAGGACAGAGCGGCACAATCGGTAATTACATGACCGGAATGGGCGATGCTCGGAGTGCAGCAACAATATCCGGGTCCAATGCCTGGAATAATGCGCTATCCGGAGCCATGAGGCCATTTACAACCCAGCGACTAGTCGATAAGTACGGCAGACCAACGGTGATCACCTAATGAATCCAAATATCATACTTCAAGCTGAAGGGGTCCCAGACACCTGGGACAGAGATGTTGCGACAGCCAATGCGCTGTCAAGCATGCAATACAATGCTAATGTGAACGAATTAGCTATCCAGGGAGCTAAGCGTGAGCAGGCAATGCGTGAGGGGCTCGCACAGGCCGCTCAGAGCGCGCAAATGCCGGGTGGACCTGGACCTGCCGGGATACCTGGGGCGCCCGTAGAGGACCCAGAATTAGCTGCTATACAGGGTCAGCTGGCATACGCTCAGCAGATGGGTGACGTCGAAACTGCTGCAGCCCTTAACAAGATGCTCAACGACCGCAATCTGATGAAGAAGCGGAACTCTGACATGGAGAAGACCAACCAGGAAATGTTCCAAATGGGGGCTGAGGCTTTACGTAATGCGTTCCACGGTGTGAACGTAGATGACCCTGTACAACGTGGTGCGATACTAGAGCACCTCTCACAGCGCTATCCTTCGGTGTTTGATGAAGAGGATGTAACAGAGTTACATGCGGACCCAGAGCAATTGAAGAGTGTTATTGCTTCAGCTGCCAACGCAGATGCTGCGATTAACCGCGGCATTAACAAGCAGCGAGCAGATGCTGCGACGACCCAAGCGAGTGTTGCTGTTCAGAGGCTTGCGCAGGACTATGGTGTTGACTTTGGCGGCAACCCGGTGCGCCCAGGTGACGCAGTTGCTGCTAATGCTTACAAGCCAGAACCAATTGAACGACAGGTCCCGGTGACTAAGGAGGTGGCGCTTGCTACAGCTCAAGTTGACGCAGTGGCCGAGGCTAAGGACAATCTACCAGAGGGTGCGAGCCCCTACGGTGGAGAGAAGCCGGACCCAAGCCTACCCATCTATCGCGGCCTTGAGGGTAGGAAACAGCTCAATCAGGATATGGCTGAGTGGCGCGCACAGAACCCGGCAATTGAGAAGGAGCAAGAGCTCGTTGCCCAGGATTCATTTGAACGCTCCAAGGCAATCTCTGGAGCTGTATCTGCGTCAAAGCGCAAGGCGAGCAAGACAAGATTGATTACAAGCTTGCTACGTGACTACGCCGGTGGTGCCGGTGTACAAACGCTCACCAAGGCCAAGAGCTTTGCGTCTGGTGTATTCGGACTAAGCTTCGAGGGCCTGGGTGAGGCTGAGGCCGCTAATGCAATCTCAAATCAATTAGCACTTGAGTTGCGTAGCACAAGTGACGGTGGCGGCATGCCGGGCGCAATGTCTGATAAAGACAGAGAGTTCCTCGTGGGTATGATGCCGGGTATAGCAATGACACCCGGGGGCCGTGAGATATTAACTCGTGCTTATGAGATTAACGCAGAGAAGATGAAGGCTCGATATAAAGCTGCGCAAGCATACAAGGCTCGTGTTGGGCGAATTGATGCAAACTTCGAAGCGTCACCGGAGGCAATGGAGGTCGCGGAGAAGAACTGGTTCGAAGAGCTCTACCCCAAACTTGAGGAGGAGGCAACCGGTAAACGGAACTTCTATCTACCCGGCATGGAGCCGAAGGGTGCGGGTCTTCGAAAAAATACTGTTATTGACATTAAGGACCTACCACGTCGGAGACCGAAATAATGGATGTTAAATTACCTACTGGACAAATAATAAGCGGGGTGCCGGAGGGCGCCTCATATGAAGATGTAGCAGACCTTGCCGTTCAAGGTGGCCTGGCTAGATACGAGGACTTCGATAACGAGGAGATATACGGCAACCCGCTAGAGGGTGGCGAGGGCTTACGTGGTGAGTTCGCCGCACGCATGGGTCGCGGTGCGTATGACTTCGGCCAGGGCACTAAGCAGTTAATTACGCAGGACCCGGAATACAACCGACGCGTTGCTGAGGAGATAGCTCAGTATGAAAAGCATGCCGGGGAAGGTTTTGATTTTGGACGTACTGTGGGCCAGGCGTTTACTGGGACAGCAGCTGCTATGGCCGCGAGTCCTTTGCTGGGCGCCGGGATGAAGGCCGCGGGTGTAGGGCTACCGGCATGGGCTGCTGTGCCTGCTGTAGGCGCTGCAGAGGGCGCGTTATTAGCGACGACTCCGGAGGACAGCAGGTTTGGTAATGCAATATCCGCTGGTCTTGGCGCAGCTGGTGGATACGTGGGCTTTAAACTCGCGGCGCCATGGGTTAGCCGTGCGGTAGATAAGGTTAAGAGATTTTTTGGTGGCGACTCCTCGGTAGAGGCTGCTGTTCAGGCACTACGTGAAACAGCCCAGGAGCTGGGCGTCCCTTGGGAGGCTGTGTCTGAGGGTATGAAGGCTGATATGGCCGCCAAGGTTGCTGCTGCAACCGCTTCAGGTATGACAGCAAAGGAGGTTGGTGAAGCGATAGCACGCAGGGCAGCGCTCGAAGAGCAGGGCATGACAGCCACAGCCGGTCGAACGACACAGGACCCCCGAATGTATACGGATGAGGAGAACATTCGCAAGCAACCCGGTGGCGAGAAACTGCAAGAGATACGCGAACAAAATCTCAAGCAGCTGCACCAGCGTTATGAAGAGATAGTTGATTCCACGTATCCGCGACCAGTGGAACTGACAGAAGCTGGCGAAGAGCTTGCGCAGGGTGTGCGCCAAACTGACGAGTACCTAAAGAGCGCAGAGAATGAAGCGTATGACTATGCGCGCGGCCAGGTTGGCAGTGGCGCATACGTTCCAAAGGAGAACATTAGAGAATCATTAGATGAACTACTTGGTACGTTTACACCGGAGGAGGTGAGCGCGCCCATAGTGCAGCGTCTACAACGATATGTTGATGAAGAGGATGTGTTCACTGTTGATATTGCTGAGCGCGAGATACAACGACTCAACAAGCTTATTAAGAGCACGAACGACCCGCAGCGTAGAGCTAATGCGCAAGAATTACGACACGCAATCCTGCGTGACCTTGATGAAGTTGGTGCCGAAGGTGCAGACGCTGCAAAATCATGGAAGGCGGCACGGAAAACTGCAAGTGGAAGGCGTGGCCTTAGAGGTCCTAAAGCGACTGCTAAGAAGCCAGAGATAATTGCAAAGATATTGGATAGAGCAATTGCGACCGAAGATATTCCGCAAGCTGTGCGCCGGGGGAAGATTGAAGAGCTGAAGGCGTTGATGGAATACCTTGGTACTGCATCGTCACCAGTTGCACGCGCAGAGGGTCACCAGGCTCTGGGTAAAATCAGACGCGCCCTGGTTGATGATATCCGACAGAAGATTACGACTGCGGGCGGCACCGGTATGAGCGCAAGCGCATTCCAGAATCAACTACGAGAGATAACACCAGAGAAGTTGCGCATACTCTTCCCGGCTCAAGCTGATAAATTAATCAAGCTTGCTACCGCCGCAGAGATTGAGCTCACCGGACCAGCATTGTCTTTTCCGAACTACTCAAACAGCGGTATCTTCCTTGGCGAAATAGCTGGTAGATTTATTGACAGGATGGCGAACAAAATACCTCTTGTTGGTCCTGGAATAGTCGCTGCTCGCGGCGCCGGCAAGAAGCAGGCTGAGCGTAGTGCTAATGAGGCATTTGCTG
>Ga0208645_1001182_pt1 | contig 23715 bp, 33 predicted proteins | sample VirMetDEL_Sep_01_FD_184519 | JGI IMG/M metagenome (GOLD analysis project Ga0208645, IMG submission 184519) | Aqueous microbial communities from the Delaware River and Bay under freshwater to marine salinity gradient to study organic matter... | ecosystem: Environmental > Aquatic > Marine >... | reverse complement strand
CCTAACCATTTCCAGCTTATAGAAATTATTTTAGGCTCTCCGCTTAGTTGTTTATAGTTTACATATTGTTTGCCAGTCCACCACAAATCAGCAGTAACTCGACTTGTTTCAATATCATAAACCATTATTTTATCGTTCTTGATATTTGTTTGAAGTAAGTTTAAATTGAGCTTTTTAGCTTGCTCCCTAACACTTCTAACTGTGCAACCCCACTCTTTTGATAATATCTCTTGAACTTCTTTTTTAGATAAAGATGATTGATATAAGTCAATCATTCTTTGCTTCTGACCTTTAGTAAGTCTTATCCATTTATTAGCTGACATATTACAAATGTATTAAAAAAAAATAAAAAAGCCCTAACTCTTGTTTTTATTAACCAATTTCAGCTCCCCAGCTGTGTTTTAAGTTATTAATAAAATTTATTTGTTAGGGCTTAGTATTCTAAAAAGGTAATTGTTCTTCCAAATCATCAATACTATTAAGTTCAGCAGGTTTACTATCTCCAGCTTCGTTAATTTTCCAACCATCAATACTATGATACCATTTACCGTTAAACTCACGTGATGAAATGTTAATAGCAACATCAACCTCTTGACCCTCTTTGTATTTTTCTAACATCTTTATTTTCTCATCTCCAAAGAATGATATTGCTACTAATGGATTGAATGGGTTGCCATTATCTATAATGATAGTTTGCTTTTTCCACTCTTTTCCACTTTTACTTTCTCCACTTTCTACTTTTAATTTTTGTTGTAATTTTCCTTTTACATTCATAATTTATTGTTTTTTAATTGTTTGTAAATATAACCTTTCCTTACTATTCATCCACGCATTATGAGATTTAATATAGTCCTCACTTGAAAATTCATCATGAATAAATCTTGGAGAATTACCCTTAAACATTCCTCTACTCTTATAAATTGCCTGTATTGAACTTTTAGAAATATCAAAATTAATAGCTATTTCATCTAAAGTGAAATTTGATATTAAATTTTCTAATTCATTATTTGTTAGCTTATCTAACTTTCTTCTATATTTTATTTTCATAATTATTAATAATTTCTAAAGCCTTTAAATCATTTTCATACATCATTATTAAGCTGTCTTGCTTTTCTTCTAATGTTTCTTTTAAACGCTTATTTTCATATTTCAAAGCTTCATTATCATTTTTTAATTTAGTTATTCCTCCAATTAAGAAAAAGAATAATAAAGCTAACATTGTTTGTGTTATTATTTTGTAGTTCATAATTAAAATAGTTCTTCTTGTTTTGGTATTGCTTTAAATCTTTTTTCAGCTTCTTTCATATTTAATATAGCTTGTTTAAAATAACTATCCTTTAACTCGATACCTATTGCTTTTCTACCCATTGATACAGGGCTAAAAACCTCACTACCAACACCCATAAAAGGAGTTAAAACAACCTCATCAGGATTTGAATACAATTCTACTAACCTATCAATTACATCTAATTGCAATGGGTGTACGTGCTTTTCATCGTCCTCCTCTCTTGAATCTCTAAAAGGTAAAACATTATCTATTCTAATATCATCCCAAACACTCGAAGCGTACCTTTGCCAGATATAATGATTTAATTTTGTAATCTTATCATCTTCGTTTTTAGCGTTTAAATGCTCCCATAATTCATCACTATTAAAATTAGACTTATTGGCATTATTATAAGCTCTCAATATATTAGGTAGTATTGGCGTTTCTCCTGCATAATGATTAATACCGTATGGGTGTGTTACTGGTACTTCGTTTTCTCCTTTCTTTGTGAAAACTAAAACATAATCAGGCATAGCAGTAAAACATCGTGTAGAATCTTCTACTATAAATTTGTGCATTAAACTTTGTACCATTGTACGCATACGAACCTTTAAAGGCTCTTTCCATATTGTTATACGATTACGATATTCAAAGCCATATTTTTGATGTAGCCTAATTATTTCATTAGGAAAATCCCACAACCTACAAGTATTATCAAATACATCTGTACAATGCACAGCAGTTATACGACCTTTTTTTGTTACTCTTGCAACCTCTTTTATTAAATATTCGTATTGCTCTAAAAATTGCTCTTTAGTTTCACAGTTACTAAAATCATTTTCACTACTTGAATAGTTATACAGCCCTGCAAATGGTGGAGAGTACACGCTTAAATCAATACTTTCATCTGCTAAAGTTGGCATTACTAACATGCAATCTGAATTATAAATTGCATATCTATCCGTTATTACTTGGTCTTTTACTTTGTTTTCCATTTTTATAAAAATTTAGGTTTAATTATTTCTTTATTAAATTCTTTTACTTTATTTTCAAAACTACTATTTACATTTTCTGTTAAGTTTCTATGTAGTTCTATTGCTTTTTGTGTCTTTTGCTCTAAGGCTTCTAATACTCTTGTTTGACCGTCTGAAATAACTAAATCAATAGTTACATCTCTTTTTTGTCCAAACCTCCAAAAACGCCTTATAGCTTGGTAGTATTGCTCATAACTCCACGTGGGGAAAAATACAGAATGGTTACAATGTTGCCAATTTAAACCCATTCCAGTCATTTTAGCCTTAGTAATTAATCTTTTTATTTCTCCATTTGCAAAAGCTAATAATATATCTTCTTTCTTTTCTATCGATTGACTACCAATTATCTCAACAGATTCGTTATCATTTTCTTTCAATATCTTGCTTTCATTATTAGTATTACACCAGTAAACAGAATTTTTACCACTTGCTAATTCAATTGCTTTTTCACATCGTTGCTCCTCTGTCATTTTTTGTTCGTGTCTTACCTCTGTCATACTTTTAGCAATAGGTGTAAACATTTGAACCTGACCGTTAACATCAATTAAACTTTGGTTTTTTACAACGTGCTTATTAGTTATTAATTTAGGTAGTTTATATCTATCATCACTAAAGCCTAAATCACTAGGCATCTTAGCCATAATACTCCATTGATTAACCCACGCAAAAAAATCCTTTTCAGCATGAGGCTTTAAATAAAATTTTTCTCCAATATTTCTATTGTTACTATCAACGCTGTTTTGATTATTTTTAAAAAACTTACCTAACATATCCATATATCCCATATAACCTAAAGCCTCCGAGCTTGTACCTAATTCTATAAAATCGTTAGGGCTTGGTGTTGCAGTACTTAAAAACCTATAAGGTAACTTCTTTACAAAACTTGTAACCTCTTGCTTTATCTTACCATCAAAATTTTTTAATATACTACTTTCATCACAAATAACACCTACAAAATCATTGCTATTAAAATGGTGTAATCTCTCATAATTACAAATAACTATTTTTTTAGTGTGTTTACCGTCTTTTGAATATTCAATATCGTCTATCCCTATTTTTTCAGCCTCTAAAATAAATTGAAAAGCAACGGCTAAAGGTGTTAATATTAATACTTTCTTATTAGTATGATTAACTATATTTTTAGCTATTGATAATTGAACTAATGTTTTACCAAGTCCAGTATCTAAAAAAACAGCCATACGACCTTTTTTTACAGCCTTATCGATAACATACTTTTGAAAGTCAAAAGCAATATCAGGAGTGTAATTTGTTTTAAATCCAAAATCTCCTATTGTGTGCCTCTTTTTTTCTAAAAATTCTGTATATTCCATTGTTTCTATTTTTTAAGTTTAAGCTGTTCGGCTTACAAGTTTTCACAACCACCACAGCAAAGGCATAACTTTAGGCTTCTTCCTTAATTATTATTGGCAATATCGCCACCCTTTCAGCCTTTAGGGTTCATAAATACTGTTTATTAGTTTCTATTTGATTATCTATTGCAACTCTATTTGTTAAATACTCTTCACTTGTTGGAATATAGCAGCCATTTTGTGAGGCGTAATTTCTTAACCAATCTATAAAATTAGTTAATTCTTTGCTATCCATCTTTGAAGTTTCTTTCAAATATTGTTTACCGTTTTTCTCATACCTCATAAAGCTACATTCTCTTTTTAAATCTGTTTTAGCTTCATTTAAAGTATATCCAAACTCAATAGCGTATAAAGTTATACAAACGTGTAAATAAGCATTTTGTGTTAAACTTCTTTTTTGCCTTACTTCTTTAAACTCTACTATCTTATCTTTAGTAGCCTCTAATCTTGCTTGTAGTTTATTTTCTTGAAACTTATCTAAACGGTTGTATTTCATTTGTGATTAATATTAAATTCGTAATCTCTTAACTCTTTATCTATTTTAGACTTCTTTTTTAATAACTCTTTGTGATATTTATCATCTTTAAAATTAGAGTTCTTTTGTCTAACTGTTGTAATGACTATTCTTTCTCTATTTTCTAAATCTATACCACTATAAACTTCTTTAGTCATCATACAAGAAAGGTATTCATCTCCCTCTCTTAACTCTTCAAAAAATTCTTTGCTACTTTTCATAATTATTTCTTTTTAAAATCTTCGCTTTCATCTTCTCCGAAAACGCCTAATTCATAAAATCCAGTTAGTTTTAATACAGCTCTTGACATTGCTCTTTTTTCTGCCATCTCCATAACATACCAACTGTTAGTATTACCGTCTTTAAAATCTTTACCTTTTAAAGCACTTCCAAAAGTTTCAATAGATAATTCGTTATGACTGCCATTTGCTTTTACTACACAATAATCCTTCTCACATTTAATAACATCATATTTTATATTAATTTTAGCCTTCGCTTGTATTTTATCAATTCCACTTCTTGTTATTATGATGTAGTGTTGATGCTTAAACACATCGTCTTTTGTTAGATTATACTTTTTGTAAAGCTCTGTTAATTTTTCTTTATTCATTTTATCTGTTTTTTAATTAATTCTTTGTTAGTTTGTTTTAATTTTACATTTTCAGAAAGCAACTCCATATACAAATCCCCATTATTTATTATTATCTCTGCTAAATTGGTTATAACTGTGCTTTCATCCAAACTATATTCTTTTAATTTGCTTTGCCATTTATTTTTAAAAGAAGTTGTTACTTTAGCTATTATAGTCTTATTCTTAACTTCTCTTGCTTCTTTTACTTTAGCTAAATGCTCTAAATTTAAGCCTTTACCTATTTGCTCTGGTAATTGATTACCGTTTGCATCTCTTTTTTTGTATTCATTTTTTTTCATAATCTTAATATTGTATTTCTAAATCTTTTTTTAAACACTCTTGTATTTCGTTAAACTCCCTTAAACTTACCTTAAATTCATCTCCATCGTTGTAAAAAATTTCTTTTAATTCAAAATCCACATCTACAACTTCTGCAACTTCTCTACATTCTGAATCGCCGTAATGGTCTGTTGAGCCATCAAATACAAAAGTATCTACAACCAACCCAAAAGAAACATTTGCGTTAATCTCATATCCATTGTAATTAAATAAAATTGGGAAACAATAGTCTTCAATATAACTATCTCCAGTTTCTATACTTGGAAGTTTCAGTTCTTGATTCCATCTAATGTTTGTTAGTTTTTTCATATCGTTTTAAAATTTTAAGATAAACTACGAGGCTTTAAATATTTCTAATATTAATACCTTCTTTAACTACATAAATGTGTCCGTTATTTTCTCGAATATAACCCCCTGCTATATCAATAGTAGAGCAATATCCATTGTTTGTTTTTTTAAAAATGTTTAATAGCATTTTTCTAATTCTCTTTGAGTGTTGACCTTTTGCTTTCATAATTTATAATTTTTAAGCGTTTATTAATCCGTTATTTTTAGCGAAGTAAGCAACTACCCACGCTTGCTTTTCCGAAATTGACTTATGACTTAAAATAACTCTTTCAACTATTTCAGATGCGAAATGCCCAACTTCATCAGCTTTCTGCATAATCTCTGACCATATTGGGATATTTTTAAAAGTTTGATGGTAACCTTGACCTAAGTCGAAAATTATTTCTTTTACATCTTTTAGAGATAGTTCTGATTTTTTTTCTTGATTTTCCATTTTGTTTGTTTTTAAAAGTTTATAGAGCAAATGTAATACAAAAAGTAATACGATGCTAAAAAAAAGATAACTTTTTTTATTAAAAATGCTTAACTTGTTGATAATGAGGTAGTTTAATTTTATTTATAATTATATTTTTGTAGTTAAAAATTTTATTGTATATTTGCTAACTGTTTGTTTATGTGTAGTGCCATTAAACTAAGCTAATAACAAGTAAAAATATATGAGCAACAAAAAAGAATTATTTGACAAAAATGGAAAGGCATTAAGCATAGCTGATGTTATGGCTATGTTGCCTCCTGTTACTTTCTTAGAAAAAATAAACAGAGTTGAAGTAATTGACCAAAAAGGTAGAAGCTATGTTAATTGGAAACCAACTAATAAAATAGAAATTAGCTTACAAGATGATTGCCAAACATTAAAAGTGTTTATAACCAATTAGCTATAACGGTAAAGTATAAAAAATCGTTTTAATGTTTTTTATACGGTGTTACCCACACGTATTTTTAAAAAGGGCAATTAGTGAGGAACGAACTAAAACAAAACAATGAATTACACAATAGGAATAATAGATAAGAAGATAGCAAAAGAATTAATTATAAAAAACCATTATAGCCACAAATGGACATCTTGCAGATATGCAATAGGATTGTTTGATGATACACAAAGCAGTAATGAATTATTTAATAGAGGTAGATTGATAGGAGTTGCAGTATATGGATTTCCAGTAGGTAGACAAGTAGTTAAAAGTATTACACCTAATTTAGAAAATAAAGATGTATTAGAATTAACGAGATTGTGGCTTATTGATGAAGCACCAAAGAATAGTGAAAGCTATTTTTTAAGCAAGACTTTTAAGTGGTTAAAAGATAATACTGATGTAAAAGTTTTAATTAGTTATTCTGACCCTATGCAAGACCACACAGGAGTTATTTACCAAGCTACTAACTGGCTGTACCAAGGAAACAACACAATGCTTGTAAAGGCTTATTTACATAGAATTAACGGAGAGTTAATGCACCCAAGAAGCGTAGTTGCTAAATATGGAACAATAAAATCAAATGAATTAAAAAATATAGATGCAGACTATGAAAAAGTTGAGATGAAGAAAAAGCATAGATACTTGTATATTTTAAGAAAGTCAGACAGAAAAAAGATAATTAATGAACTAAAACATCCTTTATTAGAATACCCTAAAAACAATAATAACTGTGATTGGTAGCACGTATGAGTGGTTGCCCTTTTTAAAAATATTGTGGGTAACATACAGGTATATGGTTAGTGCCGTGTAAATAGTACAGACCTTTGAATTAAAAACAGAATTAATAATTAAAATATTTTTTTTAGAGCGATGGCAAAAGATTTATTTGGAAATGAAATAATACAAGATGAATTATTAAGAGATAAATTCATTGAACCGCCTTTTTCTATATTAGATAGTAAGCAAGGTGGTTGGCGTAATAGAGTTAATAAATGGAAAAGATTAGGATTTAAAAGCGAGTTAGGTAGATTAGACGCTAAAACAAAAAATGGGAATTACAATAGGCTTATAAAAAATGCTGGACATAAAGGACATACACACACGAATACATCAATATTTGACCCTGCTCTTGCTGAAGTTGTTTATCATTGGTTTTGCCCTGAAAACGGAACTATTTTAGACCCTTTTGCTGGTGGTTCTGTTCGTGGAATTGTAGCTAATTATTTAGGCTTTAAATATACAGGGATAGATATAAGACAAGAGCAAATTGATAGCAATAGAGAACAAGGTTTAGACATTTTAGACGTTAACAACCAACCTAATTGGTATGTAGGCGATAGTAATGAGGTCTTGAATAACTTTAATAAAGAGTTCGATTTTGTTTTTAGTTGCCCACCTTATGCTGATTTAGAAGTTTATAGCGATTTAGAGAATGATATTTCAAATATGCCTTACGATAAATTTATGAAAGCGTATGAAGAAATAATAGCAAAAAGTTGTAAGTTATTAAAATCTGGCGGTTATGCTTGTTTTGTAGTTGGCGAAGTAAGAGATAAAAAAGGAAATTATATTGGTTTTGTTCCTGATACAATAAAGGCATTTGAAAAATATGGAATGAAATATTATAACGAATGTATCTACTTAAACGGACTTGCTGGTGCTTGTTTAACTGCTGGTAGAGTAATGGGAATAAGTAAAAAAGTAAAAAAGGTACATCAAAACGTTTTGATATTCAAAAAACCGTAAAGATTGGAACGTATGAGTGTTTGCCATTTTTTAAATAATTACAGGTAACGCTCAGTGTAAAAAACGTTATTATGGGACAAAAAAAGAAGTCTTTTAAAGACCAAAAAAAGATTGATAAAGAAACTAAAGAAATGATTAACAATGTTTGTTTACACAATGTTAGCAATAGTTTTATTTGTAACGCTCAAACTTACTATGATGAGGATGAAAACGAAACATATTGCAAAGAGTGTGGAAGATGTGTTTAATTATTGCTAACAACCGTATATATAACATTATAAATTTATAACTATGGAAAAAACTAAAAATCAACTACTTATAGAAGTAGATAAAGAGAATGATAAAGAAAAGTTAGTTCAAATTTTAGAACTAACAGCTCATAAATTAGAAGTTAACACTATTTCTCAATTGGCTCGAATTTATGATATTAGCCCAAACGGTGTTAAATCATCAAAAAGGTTTAGAAAGTTATTTATAGGTAAGCAGTTAATGGCTATACCTAATTTAAGAGATAATAATAAAATGCCTTTTTAGTTTAGCAACTTTTTATAAACAATATAAATAGTTAAAATAACAATTAATAACCACCAATAGGGCTTCATCCAGTTAGCAAACTTCTCAAAAGGTGTTAGCTCTATTGGTTTAACTACATTATAAGGAACTTTAATAGTTCTTGTTACAATTATAGTATCAGCATCACACCCCCCCTCTACTAACAAGGTATCTATTAAATTTACTATTTTAACTCTGAATTTGTCTTTTATTATCTCAATAGTATCATGTTTAGTGCTTACTAATGTATCAACTCTAACCTCATTTGTTACTATTGTTGTATCTAAATTAGCTATTAGAGTGTCTTTTTTTAATAGCTCTGGACATTTCTTGGTAACTCTTTCTAATTTACGATTGCATTTATTCTTTATTCTTAAATCTTTTGAAATAAAAGGATTGCAACCAACCATTAAAATAGCTAATATTATTAAACTACATTTCACTATATTCTTTTTTAGCGTCAAAACTTGGGCAGGCTTTTGAAACTTTGGGGAAATCTCTATGCCCTTGAACTATTGCCTCTGGATATATTTCTTTTAATGATTTAACGAGTTTTAAGAGCGTTTCTTTTTGTTCTGTTGTTCTGCTATCAAATGGTTTTCCTTTTTCGTCTATGCCGCCTATATAGCTTATATGTATTGAATTATGATTGTAACCCCTAACACCGTTTGCAATCTTATTTAAAGGCGTTAATTCAATAGCATCTCCATTAGGCTTAACAATTATATGATAACCGTAAGACTTCCAGCCTAATTTATTTCTCCAATAATTCTTAATTGATTTTATTGTAGTATTTTTACTGGTTGCAGTACAATGAATTACTATGTATTTAATTGCTCTCATTTATTAAAATACTTATCTAATAATTTAGTTATGTAAGTCCTTACATTTGAGCCTTTAAACACAAATAAAGTCAACCCAGCAACCCCTAAAAAAGTTCCTTGTGTAAAATCTATTTTATCTAAATAAAAAAAAACTATTGAAGCTATTATAAATAACACTCCTATTATATCTAAAATTATTTCTTTCATTCTTTTACTAATTTTGCTATTTGTCTATCTTTTTCTTTAATTATACCCTCTAATCTAATACAGTTCTCCTCCCATTTTGATAAATTTAATCTTTGTTCGTCTATTAATAATGTTTTTTTTTCGTCTTGCTGTATTAAAATAGTTACTTTTTTTTCTAATTCCGATATTTTTTCTTTTAAATCGTCAATATGCTTTTGATAAAATTCTTGATATTTTAAAGCAACTTCAATATCCTCTTTTCGTTTGCCTAAAATCCAACCTACTAACCCTGTAACTAAAGAACTGCCTAATATTGTTGATATTATCTCTGTATTAGTCATAACTCATTAACCTTTATATAACTACACTCTATTTCCTTCCAATGAAAAGGTAAATTCTTTTTAATCATTATAAATAAATTCTATATTAACAATATTTTCATTTGAAATGTATTTTTCAATAACTGAATCAATTTTTATGTAAATACCTCCTTCATAATTAATAAATTTGCAATAAGACTTTGTTAACCCATTAGCAACAGGGAAACCCTCTCCACTATTTACATTTTTAATAAAGGCGTTTGCCTCTTTGTTTGTGTTAAATCTAATACATTCCATTAGTAAACATTATAATAGTTATTTTGATTTTCTCTTATTCCTGTTTTATCGCTTGATTTATCAGAACCAAAAATTATTATTTCCTGTATTTTTCCATCGTAAAGCTGTCCACCATCCGCACCGCTGCCAATAGAATAACCTGCTTGCCCACTTGTACCTATTGAACCATCCCAAGCTGCTAAACTACTGGTTTCATTAGAAGCGTTAAAATCTATTTCAACATTTCCGTTTATTTTTACGCAAGTTGAATAAACAAAATGCGTTGAGGCTGCTAATATAGACTGGTTTGCTGTTATATAGCCTGTACCATCATTATACGAACTGCTTGTGTTGTTAAAGTAGTCAATAAAATAACCTTGCACCCCGATTTTATCGTCTGAACAAAGCCTTTTACCTGCTGCAATACTATCTGAACTACCTACCCTAAATAAACTAATACTATCGACATAATTTAACGAATTACCTAAACCTGCTGTTAAATAACTATGTGAGCCATCATAATCTGATGCAACAAACCCACCAACTGTGATTAAAGTTCCACTTGATACGATTTGAGGCTGCTCACTTGCTGTTGAATTTGTTACGTCATAACCCAATCCAGTTTGCTCATACCAAGTAACAATGTATCCATTTCCTAAGCCACAAAATGTAAGCATTGAAGCAGTATCTAAATAACCATTTAAAAATCCTATGTCTTGCTCTAAATTATCAATAGACCTCCTTACTCTTATACAACTTCCTGTATAGCTTGATTTTAATAATCTGAATGAGTGAGCAGATATAGCACCTGAATATAAGTCTAAAAGAAATGTTGTTTCGGCATCTATTTCTTTTATCGAGTAAGGTGATATTGCTGTTTTATAAATCATTAATATATAATTATTCCACTTGTTTGAGTTTGATTTTTACAGTATAAAGGATAAGCAGTAGAATCATCCTTTCTAACATCTTTTATATAAAAATCTATTTCTTTCATATACCTTTCAGCCTTAGAATTATAATCATTTCTAATCAACCCAAAAGTTAAATCACTTGCTGGCTCACTTGTTGAGCTTATATTAACCATTACACCGCCTTTACTAACTTGACCTCTAATAGATGGTAAAGCCTCATAAACAACATAATAAGCTAAAGCTCTTTTTATATAAACCATTATGTTAGTATTTGCTACTGTTAATGTGCTTGCAGCAATTTGAGTTAATAACTCTTCGTAAAAATCATTACCTATAAATGGTCTAATATAATGCCTTTGAGCATCTAAAATACGACCATCCAAGTATGCTGTGTCTAAATTACTGTTGACTATTGCTTCCGTTTTCACTTCCGCCGCCGTCATCATTTCCTGTGTTAGGCTCATTTTTATCTTTTAAATAAATTCCTTCTTTTGTTTCGTCTGCTTCAAATCCTAAAATTTTTCTTTGCTCATTAAAAGTCAATACTAATTTAGGGTCTATATTATCCTCTATTCCTACTGGAGCTACATTTATTATGTCTAAATCATAATCAAAACCAGCTATTCTTATTAAGTTTTCATAAGCTCCTAATAATGGTTTTTGGTAGAAAGGTATAATAACACTTTTTAAAGCAATGTTGTATTCATTTCTTATTTGTTGATTGCTACCTAAAGCTCCAGCAGTTGAAATACCTGCCAAACTTGGAAACCATCTATGAGCTGATATAATATTCTTAGTTGCTAATTCTTGAAGCTCTGTAAATTGACCGTCCCTTGTAGTGTTAAATTCAGTTACTTGAGCTGCCTGTTCTAAGCTCTCAACCATTTGAATAAACATTTTACTATTGTTACCTTCCCCCGTAAAACCGTCCCTTATAGCTTCTACATATTCTTGGGGCGTCATTCCCTCTGGAGGGTTGCTACCAATAATACTCATTGCTATACTTGGAAAAAACCCATTCTTAAATAAGTCTAAATTAAATTGAGGGATTTTGTATTCAATGTCAGCCCATAATAAAGCATTTACCCCCTCTGGCAACCCATAATAATCATATTCTGGAGTTGTGTTTTTAATGTGGTAAATAAATCTTTTTTGCCTTGTATTAATATCCCCATTCCAAAGCTCAACTTCTTCAACTGGATAATCTGTTTTATTGTAGTATGGATTATTTTCAATATCTCTCCAATAAGCACTTATGAAAGCTGTATCATCATTTACTCTTACCTTTGAAGCATCTTGATAAAATAAACTTGTGTAAGTATCTGACTTTACAACCTCTATATAGTGGTTACCTGAATAAGCATAGTCATAAGCTCCTAAACCAAATAAGGTATGTAGTGTGTCGTTGTGTCTATTTACACTTCTAATGTAGTTTTTAAACTTAGTGTCTAAATCTTTTTTTGCTATTGGCTCATCATCTTTGAAAAATAAAAAGCCTTGCCCCCCTGTATAAGTGGCTTTAGATTGTAATATAGCTCCATGAGTAGGACTTCTTTTTGCCCTTAAAGCTAAATCATTAATATATGTGTTTTTTGAATCCTTAAAAAAAGGATACCATTTAGTTGTTTGTTCGTTTTTTGTTTGCTTTTCCTCTGTCGGTTTTGCGTCTTGTGTTGTTATTGCTAATATCTTCTTTTGCGGTACTTTCCGATGTCTTGGTTTCCTCGCTTGTTCTTTTTGCTTCTCCATAGTATATATGCTCGCAATTATCTTTAAATAGTTGTTTAAGTACTGATTGTTTTAAGTTGTCATTTAAAGGAAAACACCCCTTAGAATAACAATACAACTTTCCTACACTTGCCTTTTTTATTTTATACATATTTTTTATGTTATAAAGAGAGTGGAATTAACCACCCTCTAATATTATGAACCAAAGTTAACAATAGTGTTAGAGCCACCGTCATAAGCAACGATAGTACCAACATACTCTCTTATTAATTCTTTTGATTCGCCTTCCATTGTTAATGTATAAGCATTCTGACCCTGTAAACCAGTTTCTAAAGTTTGAGCAACTAAACACATTAAAGCTGCATCCTTTTTTAAAACTTCATCATAACCTACTACAAAAGCTTGGTTGTAAGTTCCTGTGCTATTATAAGTTTCTACTATTGCAATAACTTTACAGCTATCAACTAATTGTTGTAAAGCAAAAGCCTTAGTCTTATCTAACTTAGGGATTGTAGCCTCAACCGTGTTAGCATTCATTGTGCTTCCATTTTCGTTTGTTGGCTCACTAATTATTGACCCAGCTTTATCATCTATCTGAACCTCAAACCAAACATCAGAAGTAGCATCCATAGTTACGGACGTGTAATCATTAACTGAACCAGCCGTAAAAGTGTCAATGTTCTCTCTATTTGACACAAATATTCTCTTTATACCTCCATTACGGTTATTACTGTTACAGTCTACCAATACATCATTTTGTAATTCTGCCATTATATTTATTTTATTAAGTTAAGGGGACGAATTAACGCCCCCTATATTATGTTAGTAAAGCAATGAAGCTAACTCTGGATGTAAGATTTGAGCACCTTGTTTATATCTAATTCTTGTATAAACTTTCTCATCTTTCTTCTCATACCACATCTCAATTTGAGATTTAGGGTCGCTTACATTTGTAGCTAAGATTAAGTTTTTTGGAGTAGTCCAAACAGTTGTATTAGCTCCGAATGTTGCTGCGTGAGGGTTATCCGTATCAGCTAATTGAGTATCCCACCCCTTAACAACAATAACTTCATAACCTCTGAACATTATCTTAGTTTCATCTCCATCTCCATCAATCAATCTAAGTAAACCAGCAGAGCTTTGAGTGTCTTCATAAGTCTCTAAAAGGTTGTCATACATTGTTTGAGTAGTGTAGATTTTTTGGTCTGACTTTGGCAGCTCTCTTAAAGTTTTTGTACGATTAGCATACATACTTTTTAAGATTTTTAAAGCTCCATCAGTTTGTAAAACACCTAAACTTTCAGCTCCACTTATAGATGATGTAGCTGCATATTGTCCCATTGTTGCAGAGTTGTCATAGAAGTTCTGCATCCAACCATCAAATGGGTCGTAATCAGCACTTAAAGCACCACTTTTAGCCCACCATTGTAAACGTGGAATATCAGAAGCTAAAGCATCCATAATCTTAGCTCTAATTGTTGTTTCAAGCCAAGTCCCTTGAATATCTCCTTTTTGAACACCTTGCTTTAAAGATTCTTCAAAAACTTCTCCTTCAAAAGCTGACCAACATTGCTCTAAGTCTGCCCCGATTCTTTCTGTTTGGATTTGTCTGTCTGTTAACTCAAAATCCCCTGTTGATGAAAATCCACATCCTTCCTTACCTTTTAATATTTTTGATAAATTTCCAGTAATATAAATGTTTTCCTTATCCACTACATTTGGCATTACTCGGTAAATTGAAAAAATATCTTGACCACCTTCTTGTGGTTTTAAAAATAAATCAGTAACGAATTTACCGTTATATGTTACTGAAAAACTTGTAGTTGCTGCATTTGCCATTTTCTTATGCGTTTAATTTATTAGCCAAAAAGTTAAATAAAGGCTTACCTTCTTCTTTAGCTTGTAGTTCTACATTTGGAGATTTTTCTTCTCCTTTAACTTCTGTTTTAGATGCTTTTAATTTGTCTAATTCAGCTTTTAATTCAGCAGCCTCATTTGCTTTCGCTTCAAGTTCTGCAATTTTAGCATCTTTTGCAGATATAGTACTATCAAACTCTGCTTTCAATGAATTAGCCATTTCAGAAACATCATCTTTTGAGATTGCTTCCTCTTTGTTCTCAACAACTTCTTCAACAACAACTTCTTCTTTAGGCTTAATTGCGTTAAGAATGTCATCTTTCAAAGTAGCTAAGAAACCTTTTGTTTCTTCGTTCATTTCTGATTGATTTTTATTATTATTTAATTTATTTACTTTTTCTAATAATGCTGCTTTCATTTCAGCATTTACACTATTCATTAACAACGCTTCACTTCTGTTAAATAATTTTTCAGGTTCTACTATTTCATCAACTAACTTATTCTCTTTAGCCTCTTTTGCTGTCATCCAATCCCCTTTATTCATTAAAGCTTTAATTGTGTTTTTATTCAGTCCTGTTTTTTTCTTGTAAACATTAATTATATTAGCATTTACTTTATCCATATCGTCGGCATACTTTCTTAAATCATCTGCTTCTCCTGTAACCCCTCCCCAAACATTGTGGATTAAAAACATAACATTATCAGCAATTCTAATCTCATCAGCAGCCATAGCTATTAAGGTCGCTGAACTTGCTGAATCTCCATAGATATTAGCTACAACTCTACCTTTATGAGATTTTAAGGAGTTATATATTGCAAAGGCGTCAGTAACAACACCGCCATAAGAGGCAATGTTTAACTTAATATCTCCGTCAACATCTTTTAATTGATTTGTAAAGTCTTGATGACTTATCCCCCAAAAGCCGATTTCATCGTTAATACTTAACTCTGTGTAATCTTCTTTTTTATTAAATATCATATTCATAAAATATTATATTACAAAATTATTAATATACAAAACTATATTTTGTACATAAATAGTACATTAAAATTATAGTTCGTAATCTTTTCTATTTGCTACTATTCTCCTAATAGAATCATGATGAGCTTTATATGTTATTCCTAACTCTACATATATAGCTGTGTTTGTCATTCCTTTTTTATACATAGTGTCAAAATCTTTTATTATGCAAGAGTTTTTTAACCAAGTCGCATTAAAGCCTAATTGAATTATTTTAACAAATGAACTAACCATTTTTTTATCGGCATCTATGCCATATTTATTTAACAGCTCCTTTACTATTATTTGCTCCATTCATTAACTATATTAGTCCAAAAGTTTTTTATATTTCTTCTGCAATCACCACACTTAAAGAAGCTATCTATATGAAATAACTCATAGCCTTTAAGCTCATTGTAAGTGTCTATTAAAAGAGCTACTTTCTTTCTGTTGGGATTTATTTTTTTAATCTCATTTAAGGCGTCAATGTATGGTTGCTTATCTTTTATTTGTAATGCTTTATCTCTTACCATTTATTTTTAGGGCATTTACTATCTTTAAAGATTGATTTTAATAATATAGAACACTTACAAACTTTACATTGTGGTATTCTTTTAAATAAAGTGATACCGAATAATTTGAAGTTTCCTCTTTTGTAGGGACAAACTTGGCAGATACTTCTACGTTTTTCTTTTGTTTTTTCATCTATCATCATAATTAAAAAGTTGCTTCTGACTGTGTATTAAAAACCTCCGTAGCTACATCACTTGTGTTTGAGGCTACATTTATAACTTGTTTATTATTTATACCTTCTATAATAGTACTTGAAAACTCTTCTAAGTTTAATTGTCTTTGCAAAAATCCCTGTTGTGCAGATGATACACTCAAATTATTAGGTATCCCCCCATTTTGAAACTTCTTTATTTTACCACCTTTAGCAAAAGAAACACCACCTCCAGCTTCATTAATAGCACTCAGTAAAGGTCTAAACATTTGAGTACTCTTTTTATTTATTATAGCCTCTCCTCCTTCTGCTTCAAAACCTAATTGACCATCTACTGAAAATGGAACTCCGCCCATAGCATGAGAAGCTCCAGTAATCATACCGTTAGCAGCCTTAACTGATGTTATTTTTTTGACATTTGCTAAACCACTTGCTAAAGCTATCGATGCTGCAACAGCACCTCTAATTGGAGATGATGGAGTTGGGGCTGGCAAAAATTGACTGGCATAAGCTTGCTGTGCTGATAGATATGTTGATATTAATGTTGATGTTATTGCCAATGCTTTTTGTTCTGTGCTACCTTCTTCTGCTAATTGCGAAGCCAAGTTTGCTGCTTTTGCAGCTAAATCTATACTTTGATTTTTTGCGTTTCTTTTTAATGCTTCAATTTCCTTTTGGTCTTCAGCAGCTTTTCTATCAGCGGCAGTAACTTTCTCGTTTCTCTCAATATCTTCATCGGCTTCTCTATCTTTTATTTCTTTTCTTATTGATGCTGGTATTTCAGCCTTTGCAGTTTCCTCTTCAACCAATTTATTTATTTCGTCCTCAAAACTACCCTCCTCTCCACTTGCTTCTATGTCTGCTTGCTCTCTGTCTTCAATTTCTTTTAATGCTTTTGCTTGAGCATCTTGTTTTGCTTTAGCTCTTGCTTTTGCTTTTTTGTTTATTGCTTCTTTTTCTTTGTCTGAAAGCTCTGAACCAGCAACTTCATCAGCTAAAGCTTGGTTTTCATCAGAAACTCTCTTTTCTGCTAATTTCTTTAATTCATCTGCTTGTTGCCTCTTAACTATTATTCTTCTTGCTTCTTTTTCAAGTTCTTTATCCTTAAAAGCATTCAATTTAACAAGTTCAGTTAGTTCTTTTGTTGTTATTCCATTTAAAGCCTTTTTATTTTCAGCTGCTAACTTTAAAAACCCAGCATTTTTTGCTAATAACTCATTATACCTTGCTTGTTTATCTGTTAATATACCTTGCGATACTGCAAAATCAGCAGCAAAACCAAAAAAATCACCTTCATTTAGCTTTGTTAATTGCCCTAACATACCAGTAAACTCTTGAGTTATACTTCTCGCTGCTTTGCTTATTACTCCATCCCCATCTTCAATACTTAATATAAACCCCTCCCAAGCACTTTCTGCTTTGGTAATATCCCCACTAAGATTATTAAGCATTGTGTCAGCCATACCTTTAGCCGTGATTGTACCTTTTTCCATTGCTATATCTAAGTCAGTAACAGTCCCCTCCATATCAGCTAAAATAATACCAGCAGTAGCAGAACGCTTACCAAACAAATCCATAGCCGTCTTATTCTTATCCGTAGATTCGTTTATTTGCTGCATAGCCTCTTCAAAAGTCAATCCTTGTTTTGATAGTTCTAAAAATATATTTCTTAATGATGTACCAGCAGTTGAAGCATCTATACCTCTGTCTGATAATTTACCTAACAAAACTGTTGTTTCTTCTATTGTTTTTCCAGCCGCATTTGCAGTAGCACCAACAATAGGTAACGCTGTACTAAGTTTATTAAAGTCTAACGCAGATTTAGACGCAGCAGTAGCTAAAACATCATTAACTCTTGTGGCTTGGTTTGCATCTAACCCAAACTGCTTTAATAAAGCTCCTGTTAATGCAGCTTGTTCTCCTAATTCACTACCTAATGCAGCAGCTCCACTTAGAGTAGCCCCTGTCATATCTAAAATATCATCTGTTGGGAAACCTAATTTTGCGAACTCTGTTTGAAGCTCTGTAACTTGTGAAGCTGTAAATGCAGTAGTAGAACCTAATTCTTTAGCTTGGTTTTTCATCATTTCCATTTGTTGCGCTGTTGCTCCTGAAACCGCTGCTAATTGGCTATTTGCCTTTTCAAAATCTCTAAATATCTGTATAGCATTACCAACTAATGCAGTAACCCCTGCAATAGCAGCAGTAACCCCTATCATTGAAGTAGCCCATTGACCTATACCCTTGCGAATGCCTGCTACAAAACCACTATTCTTTTTTAAAGCATCATTTTGCTTTAATATACCATTCTTTAAGTCATTTATTTTGTTTCTTGTTGCTTGGGCTTGAGTTCCTAACTCTCCTAATTCTTTTGCTTCTCTATCTGTTAAGGTAGTGCCTTCTCTTACTAATTTATTAAGTTCCCTCCTTCTTTGTCCTAATTTAACTAAGTTCTGTTCTAATTGGCTAAGCCTACCAGAATCTTGGACATCTATTTTTATTCCTACTACTTTATCTGCCATTACTAAACTATAATAAATTTATTGTTATTACTTTTTTTAATTGCCCTAACATCATATTGAGTTGATATTGTAACTCCAGCTGTGTCTTCGTCTATTGGGTATTTACTACCCATACCATCACTATCTCCTTCTATTTTTAAATTATTTGCTGATGTCATCTTTTTAATATTCCAAGTTTTACCTATATAAACATCCATTGGGAGTGTTATAGTAACATTTCCTCCAGAAGTATCTACTAAATATGTATCAACAATCTCATCGGCTGTTATGTCTGATGAAATATCTACTATTAGCCCTCCTGACAAACCAGTATTATCTATTATTTGAACACCGTTAAAAAATGTATTGCCATTTTCATCTACTCTTATTAGTGTTTTAGTGTCATTATCTCCACTTCCAGTTCCTAATTGAAATAAATCAGAGGAAACATCAGCATTAAAACGACCCATAACAACCTGATTTGAGCCTGTAACTCTTAAATTATTACCAAATACTATATTACTATCATCTGCTACTTGGTTATTATTGCCAGTATTTACGCTTCTTTGAGTGTTTGAAGAAGAGTTAATAACATCTACTTGAGAGCCCACTTGAAAATAGTTGTTACTTAATGTGTCGTTACCAGTTTCTGTTTGTATCCCTGATTTTGAATTTTTTGTTAATGCTTCAAAGTTTTTAGCTTGTATTATCTCAAATTGAGTTGTTATACTTCTTGATGTTGGCTTAAAGTTTATTACTTTTTCTACTCTCCAATACCCCTCTAACTCTGGGTATCTATTATCTATATAAATAACTTTTCTAAAGTCAAAACTTTGGTAATCAACTAAATCAAATTTAAAATACACTTTTGCTCTCTTACCTTCAACTATTTCATTAGCTGTAACAGAAAATAAAGATTTCCAAAGTCCATCGCCACCATCAACATCCTTAAAGCTTAATACACCATCTACACTTGCTAATGTAATTCCATCTTGAACTACTGGAAACGGTAAAGCATAAGGTATTGTTGTTCTTTTTGATGATTCAGAAGCAAATTGAAAGTCACAAGTTTGACCGTCTATTGTTTGCTGTGAATTATAATTAAAGTACAATAGTCTTGGGCTAAAATTAGTTGAAGCTGGGGGTAATGTTTCATCATTCCACATTCTTGCCGTATAAAATGGGAAGTTAGACCCTGAGTAAGTGTCTAATACTGTATAAGTAGCTCCTATAACCTTTGTTTCCAATTTAGAAACGCCCTCTTTAAATTTATCTGAATAAGCGTGAGCATAACTCATCCATTCATCATCTAACTCATCATTTCTTGCTTTTAAATAATCATCCTTGTCATCTTCCTTATATTTAAAGGTATGATTTCTTTTATAATAAGATGAATTGTAAGTTATCTCAAATTGTTTTGATGGGTCTAATCTATCAGTATGGTTTTCTGCTGTTGTCAGTTCATTGTAAAAGTCGTTTCTTGTTTCTGCATATACTGTTTTAGTTTTCCTGTCAACTCTAAAAACTATATTATGAACCTTTCCAATATCTCTAACAATGTCTAATAAACTAATTTTATCATCTGATACATCTTTCCAATTAAAAGTATCTCCTTCTTGAAAAAAGTTGTAAGGCTTAAATGTTATTGGTAAATTTTGATGTGATAAACTAAAGTAATAAGTTGTAGGTGTTACTGCGTTTTTTTTTACTACAAACATATATGTTAATTCTAAAACATCTCCAGCCTGCAAAGCAAACCAAGCTGTATTAAAGTTAGCTGTTGTTCTTACCTGCGTTCTTGTGCTACTTAATACTGTTGTAGTTGTTGTTGTGTTATTAGTGTAAGCAAATAAATAAATATTTTGCGAGCCTCTTGTAACTTTTACTCTATGGTCTATATAGTAACTATCCCAAGTGTCATTTGGATTGTATGTTATTGTATAGTCTAATAAACCTCCTACCGTATATTTATTATCATAAGGCACAACATACTGGTTAGAAGCAAAATTACCTGCAGCATCTTTTAAAGGGCTTGGAGTGTCATCGTAATCAGCTACCTTTATTTGTGAAGAAAAATCTACCCTACCACCTGTAAATGATGTACCTTGATAGTTTAGTAATTTATGTTCAAAAAATATTTGGTCTAAAGTTAGTGCCGTACCGTCTATTGTAAAAGTGTTGTCAAAATTAGTTACCGAACTATCCATTTTAACAACAGCTGTATTAGTTTCTACTCTGTCAAAATCTCTAAAGTTATTACCAAAAAAGGGAATTATTAAATTAGCTTTATCAGAAGCCTCAAAAAATGAGCTTGAAAAGTTATAGCCTATTGACTTAAAAGCTCCATTCAAATAATCAACAGCAAAATAATCAGGGAATAAATCAATAACATTAACAGCTCCAGTCTGAACTTTTGCACCTCTATTTATTAAAGCATATACTGGCAAATTAGAGCCTGCCGTATTACTCCAACTGCTTATAATTTCTGATTGCCCGTAAGTAAAGGTATTATCTAAGTGGGGTATATCTTGGGTAGTTTTAGACTTTAATTTTAAAGCCCAATCCATATTATCCCCAAAGAAAGTAAAGCTGTAATCATTAGCACTTCTACCTTCTCTTTTTATTCTTGTTATCTTTAATCTCCCAGCATCAGAAAAAGTATCGTTAATTATTACTCTACAATCTTTCTCAGCATCAAAGTCTTTATAGTTTTTATGTTGACTTAAGTATAAATGCTCTAATAAATCATCATTTTCCTTAGTGCTTGGAACTTTAAAAGGTAATGAAAAACTACCTCCATTTATGTTAATATCGGTTAAATCAAATATAGAATTAGATAATGATAAAGGAAAGTTCTCAACATCCCCAACATCCAATATTCCTTCTATATTATTAGCACTATCTAATATTTGTATTTGTACACTATCCAAGTTGGTTTATTCTTTGGTTAGATTCAACATAATTAACAGCTATCTGGTAAATACCCCTTTCACTATCTTCTATTGTAGATGAAACGCTTAACACATTTATAGATACAACTTCTCCGTCTTTCAATATTCTAACATCTACACTTTCATCTATTTCAGCAAGCCACTTAGTAACATCTTTATTATGTGTTTTAGTATAAATAGTGTATGACCTTGTATTAACTTTCTCAATATCTGTTAGCCCCCTGTCATCACTATTGTAGCTTAGATTTAATTTCTTTTCTAAAGATGTAGTTTTAGTTTTTGTTTTTTGCCTTTTTCTACCTCCAAATAAATAAGTGTCAAACTCTCCCCAGTGATTTTGCCAAAATAAAGTAGTATCATTATCACATGAATCAACTATATTATATATTACTGTTTTGGTTTTAGCAGATGCAAAAGCATCATACACAGTAATCTTAAATGACTTTGCACTCGAAGTATAGTCGCTTAAATCACAACCAAAAGTTGCACGTTTATTTGTTGGTGTAATAAATGATGAATTGCTATTTGATAGTACTGACCCAGCCCCATCTCTACCACTATAAAGTATTAAGTTAGCTCTTAATGATGTTTCATTTGTTAGTATTCCTATTCTAAAATCCCCTCTTGGCGTTTCTGAGTATTGAGGTCTATTAGTTAGAAAATTAGATGAAGATGAAGAGGCTATATAATCAGATAAATCTTGTTGATGTTGATTAACACCGTTAAAAGTGTATATTGTTGAGTTTTGAGCATAATTAGTGCCTGAGCCTCCCTCTGTCCATGATGTGTCAAATGCAGAACCGTTATCTAAAACTTCAAAAACTCTCAAATAACAATTATTAGCTGACTCTAAACTATTAAAACCTTGTAATGATGAAGTAATATCTACAAAATCAGATGTTACATATTTCTTTAATATATCCCCCACCTCAAATCTAAATTGGTCTGTTTCTCCTAATAGCGGGTCTTTGTCTATTGTTGTAACTAAAGCACCATTAACATATACATCTGCAATCATTCTTGCTATTGTGCCTAAATCACTTGAACAATCAAAATAAGTAGGTCTGTACGGTGTACTTATTGTATCTGGTGTAGTATATATTGTTACGCTCATATTCTTCTAAATGCGTTATCTATTTGAATACCTATTTGCTTTTCGTATAAATCCCCAACCATTGAAGTAATTACATTATCCAACCTATCTAAAGTATCATCAATGAACTCAGTTCGCTTTCCTTTTGCTCTACTATTCCTTGTCGGACTACCCTCTTTTTGTATTGTTTTTTGGATTGCAAACGCAATACCCAAAGCTTTTTTATTATTAGTTTCAATTCCTTTTTGTTTTATCCACTCTAAGAGTGCTTGAATTGGTACTTTCTTTTTCCCTGCTTTACGACCAGTATTAACAAACAATCCGTAATCATTCATTAATATCTCTAAAGTAAAACCACTACTTCTAAGGTTTAATCTATAATCAAGACTACTAATTAAATCTCCAGTTGCTCGGTGCTGTTGTTTTATTAGCTCCTTTCCTAACTCATTTATAATTAGTTGTCCTAAAGCTTCTATATCAGAGTTCGTTATCAACCCCTAACGCCATTAGCACTACCACTCGATAAAACTATTTTTGTAATGTGTTCTCTTCTTGGCGTAATCATATATCCCTTAGTTAGTGTTTTGCCTGTTAAGTTGTGTTCACTCATAACGTCAACATCTCCA
>Ga0208645_1001180_pt1 | contig 23733 bp, 15 predicted proteins | sample VirMetDEL_Sep_01_FD_184519 | JGI IMG/M metagenome (GOLD analysis project Ga0208645, IMG submission 184519) | Aqueous microbial communities from the Delaware River and Bay under freshwater to marine salinity gradient to study organic matter... | ecosystem: Environmental > Aquatic > Marine >... | reverse complement strand
TTTTTTTTTAAAAAAATCAATTTTAGGGAAATATGATAATATCTTACAATAACTGACATTATATAATATATAATATATAATATAATATGATAAAATATTAGTCCTTGGTCTCCGGAACTGGTTCTTCGGGATTCGTCGACTCTCCGTCGCCGAAAGCGTCGAACTCGGCCATCCGTTCAGCCAAATGACTGCTATCGCCCTTGTCCTCTGTTGGAATTAGCTCAGGAGGAACAACCAGTACTAAACCGGTTACATCCCGAGCGAATTCTAACACAGCGTTCTCGATGGCAGTGTCTGTTGCGACACGACTGGGGCTATACAATCGACCAGCAACCTTCTCTTCTTTCACAGGTGAGTCGCTCATATACGACTTGACTGGGTCGTATCCCTTGTTACGAAGAAAGGCATCGATGACTTCCTGAGTCTCCTCGTAATCATCGAAGGTGGCCACTTCCTCTGGCATGTAACAACTACAGGTAGTATAGCCACCCGTGTAGATGTCCAGTGCATCAAGAGGAAAGTGAGTCTCGCCATCCACAACGATGAAAGGAGAAACTTCTCCAGAGAAGTTGGGGTTGTAATAAGGTCTGGCGCAGTTGCCGGAAGTCTCCCAAGCTCCTGCAGTACCGTCTTCTTCGTACTCGTCCGCACCCTTAATGGGTTCAGTCGCCCCTCGCATCAACTCTACTGGATAAGCCTCCATCAGAATAATTACATTCTTCTGAAATAATTCCGGCGGAATTTTATCCGGATTAGAGAAGTCAAAGGGAACGAAACGACATCCAAGGGCAATAAGTTCGTCTTTGGTCAGTTCAAACTTCCCTTCGACAGGAAGGACTGTCTCGCCATAAGCCTTGGAAAGTGAAATCATCGTATCAACAACCGACATCGCGATAGTTTTTTGAGGTGTATATAATTATTTTAATTTATTAAAATAATCAATTTTAATACCTTATATGTATAAGATATTAAAATTTGACAACTGAATCATAATAACCTTGAATAGTAGAATGACAAACAACTAGAACAGTTTTGTCAGGAAGATGTTTTTTGATTAACTCTAACATTTGATGTCTCATATCTTCATCTAATGAAGACATAGTCTCATCCAACATAACTATTTCTCCTTTTCCCAACTTAGCAAGAGTTACCATCAAAGCCAACGACATCCTATCTTTTTCTCCACCGGATAGAAAATTTAAATTATCATATTCATGTCCTTTCAAAATAACTTTCATATTAAATTGTGGTTTGATTTCGCTCTTGCTTTTCAATTTCTTGAACATCCCAATCTCAATATGAATATCTTCAAAGACTTCCGACACAATATCATTTAAAATCTGATTAAAACTTATCATCAAGTTTTCAAAAGTAATATTGCTCTCTTCATGGATAATTTTCTTTAATTTTAAACAACTTTCTCTCTTTTCCAATAATTTTCCTATAATATCACTTTCTTTTTTCAGCTTAGCTATTTCTTCTTCAAAATCTAAATAATCTTCATATCTATCCAAATCATCTAACAGTTTTTCTCCTCTTTTTCTCTTTTCTTCCAAATCGCTATTCTCTTCTTCTATGATACTAGAATCTAAAATTTTATATTCTTCTTTTAAAGATTGATATTGTTGATAATAAAGATTAATATCTTTCGGAACTTTTAAATTTTCCATCCCTTGAACATAACATTCATCTCTCTTTTTTATCACAGTTTTTAACTTTTCTAAAAACTCAGCTCTTTCTAAGATTTTCTTCTTGGTTTCATAATCTTTTTGATTAAAATTAACTACTTCGATATTCTTCAAACCCCTAATACTTTTGTTTATTTCTTCTTCATTACCAGTAACTTCTTCCACTGGAATTGGAAGTCTCATCTCAGAATACATTTTTCTCAATGACTCACAACTTTGTTTCCAACTATGATATTCTTGAAGTTTTTTGTAATTCTTGGCATGTTCTTCTAGTTTCTTCTTAGAGATAGGTGTTCCTTTTCCTTCTTTCAATTTACCATCACAAAGTATTAATTTCTTATTACATCTTGGGCATTTCATCAAGTTAGTTTTCATTTCCATCAATTTTTCTTTGATTTCATCTAAATTATCTATATTTCCTAATTGTGACAATGGTGTTTCAAATTCTTCAATTTGTTTGTTAATTTCTTTTATCCTATCAACAACTTTGATAACACTAGCTCTTTTTTCCAAATAGTTTTGATATCTAATTATATCTGTTTTCTTTTTCTCAAGCTTATTAATTTCTTCTTCTATCTTATCTTTGTTATACTCTATCTTAGATATTTTAGCTAATCTATCTTTGTTAGGAAAAAAGATTTCTCTTCTTCTTTCTAAATCATAGATTTCTTTCTTTAGTTGATTGATATCACCAACTTCTTCATCGATATCTGTAATATTTATTTTTTCTAGATACTGACAACAAGCAATCCATTCTTTCCATTTTTGAACAAAATCAAATGTTAATTCTGGATAATCTTTCAATTCCATTGAAATTTGTACTTTTCTCAATTTCTTTTTCTTGTTTTCTTCTTGTTCCATAATCTTTAATTTAATCTTTTCAAGTTTTTCTTCGATATCATCTCTTTTGAAATAAAGTTTACATAATTTTTGTATTTCTTTATCTGTAATATCAACTTTATTTTTTTCACTATTTCTTACTAAGTAATCTATAAGACTCTGCTTTGCAAATATCTGTTTATCCAATTCTTCCAAATACTTTTCTGACTTTTCCAAATATTTATCTGGAGTATTATCACCTGAATCGCTTCCAAAAACAATTTCTTTGACTATATTATTTTTCTCTTCTTTCGAACCAAACAGAAGTAAATTACGACAGTCTTGTTTCAAATAATAACTAGACTCCCAAAAAGTTTTACTTCCAAAAAATCGGTCGATATACTTTTGGGCTTCATCAAAAACATATTTTTCTCCAGTAATCAATTCAACTGTTATACATTCCGGTGGTTTGGTACGGGTTATTTCCCAGTCTTGGTTTTTTAAGATGACTTTAGTTAATTCTTTCTTAGATTTATCATAACCAAAAGGGTAAATATTTTTTCCACCATATAAAACCCACTGAAAAGCTTCTAAAATAGTGGATTTACCAATACCACTTTCACCTTCAAAAAGATGAATCCCCTTTTCAAAAGTTAGACTTCGATAGACCACATTACGAAAATTATAAATTTGGATTTCCGTCATGTTTTATTTTCTAAAATAGAGTTAAAAGAAATCACTTTGGAAAATGAGTCGTGTTATGAGAAAACAAGGAATTTCATTAAAAGATAAATTAGAAACATATCATCTTTCTTTCGATTTGGAAGAAATGAAAAAATCCCTTGATGAAAATATGGAATCTCATCCAGATGCAAGTGTTTTTTCTAACGGCAAAAGAGCTTGGTTTAATGGAAATTTTCCTTCATCTTTAACTCAAATGGACAGACAACTTCGCAAAAGATTTAAAATTGGAGATGACAGTAAAACAATAGCAGTTCTTTATTATCCTCCAATTAAAGATGAAAATAACAAACCAACTGAAAAAAAATTAATTATCAAAGAAAATAAACCAAATGTTATGACAAGATTTTTAATAACCACGGTTCAAGATGTATGTGATGTTACTATGGGCTCTGCTAGTCCAGAAACTTTAGAATTTAGGCCTTGGGTGGCAGTCAAGACACCAGAAATGATTGGAGGTATGTTGTCTTATACTTTCGATAATGATAAAAATTTAGTAATACCTCCAAAAAAAGGTTTTCGACAAGTTAGAAAAACTAAAAAAATAGATTCTAGGTATATCATCGTTTTTGATTATCTAGTTTCTAAAAACCAATTAGAAGAAATTAATAAAATGTTTACTCCGGAACAAAAATCCAAACTTGCAGAAGACCCAAGAGTATTAGAAGCTTTAAAAGATTTAAAAAGTTAATTTTTCTATAATAATATAGAAAAATTTAAGCAACAGGGACAGCAACAGAAACCGTTTTTCTGTCTTTGGAAGCATTTGATGAAACATCTCTGATTACAGAATGTGAGGCCCAGTTTACATGGATTCTTCTGCCGTTCATTAAACTGTTATTAAGAAGTGCTTTTAATTTACGAATGAATTGTTTTGGATATCTATCATCTTGTTTAGTAAAAGAAATAATCAAATAACCTCTTCTATTTCCATCAGGATATGGTTCTGGTTTTTTGATATTATAACTTCCTTTTCTAATAAAACCTGAATTTTCAAACTTCTCGAATGTGGAAAAAATCTTTTCTTCTTCTTCTTCAGAACATTTAATAAAAAATCCGTAAGTCATTCCGTTGTTCAAAGGTTCATTGTTGGTCCTGTATTTTGTTATATTAAAATCTTCTCCTCTCTTAAAATTGCAATTTTGTTGAAGATGGTCATAGAAACTTTTTCTAAGACAACAAATATATCTGTTGACAGGTTTTTTGTCTTGTGAAAGACAACTCCTGCAAAAAAGGATATCGTTTTCTTGTGTCATATGACTTAACAATTTGTCAACTACTTTATCTTCGTCAAGAGTCTCTTTAGTAAAGACAACATATACTCCATAGTGGTTGTTATTTTCTTCAGATGCCATGATGACTATTTTCAATATTTTATTTTTTAAACTATTTTCAAATTTAAAATATGTCACCACAAAGTCCTAATTTAACTAAAGAAGTCAAAACTGTTGGAAAGACAACAGTAGAGGATGTTAAAAAAGAGGTTAAACTTTTAAAACAACAGAATACTAGTTTAGCCGAAGAACTTGAAAAATTAACAAAACAGAAAAGTACACTTGAAGAAAAATTAACTACATCTTCTGATAATCTTTTAGAAGAACAAACTAAAAACACGTCAAAATCTTCTAGAATCGGAGATATTATTTTGGGTTTTGTGATAGGATTTGCATTTACGTTTTTGATTATATTTGTTCTATGGTTCACGTCACTTTTTACGGAAACTATATCGGATGTTTATAAGGAGATATTTTGTACAAATGCTCTCAAATAATTTATTATGATAAATTATTTGTTAAATTTATTATGATAAATTATTTGTTAAATTTATTATGATAAATTAATGATAGATAAATTTAAATAAACCACCATTCTTATCACCATTGTTTTGGTTAATTCCATAATATATTTCTGTATTAATATTAGTGATATTAAATTCAGACTCGAAATCAATAATAATTTTTCTCTCATTCTTTGCACTATTAAATGTAGTTGTATGTCTATAAACAGTAGGGTCAACTTCTTTAAAATCTAAAAAATAACTTAATTTAATTTTTCCATTACCTATATTTTGTTCTAATCCATCTATCTTATTTGTTAAAAATTGGTTTCCTCCACTAGTGCTAAAAATCATCGGATAATTATCATTACTGGAATCTGTCTGAATGAAATAATAAATTAAATTATTACCTAGATAGTAACTGATACTATTTTTTGGTTGATATATTATCTGACTTTCAAATTTTGGTAAAAATCTGATAACTTGTGGACCAACAATATTATAAGGATTTTGATTTGTTAATGTAAAATTTATATTATCCCCAACGTTTGATTTATTATTGTTTGCTATAAAAACAGAATCACCATCAAGATTTTTTGTTGGTTCTAATTCTGGTTCAAAGTAAATACTACAATTATTTTTAGGGTCAATATAATCAGTTGTTCTGTTTTGTCTTATTTCTTTATATTGTATTTGTGTATTAGTATCTCCAGGTATAATATTGTTAGTTGGATCATATTTCAAATTATAATTTTCTATTTCTGCTAAAGATAATTTAACACTGACACCAACAACATTCTTAATTTCTTTTGAAATCAAAACATTGATAGAATTAGAATCAATAGCACCTAAATTAATATTATTTTTCTGCATTAAATTGCTATTTAATTCTTGGATAGGTCTACTAAAATTATTTAATTTCATACTAAATGTTGTTTCATTAAAATTTATTTTAACAACATCTAGTAAATTATTCATATTCAGGTTTTTATTATTTGCAAAAACAATAGTAGAATCTGCAGCTAATTCATTAGAAAAGACACTGTTAGTATAATTATTAAAAATGGCATCAGGGATAACTTTATTTTCTAAACTTTTAAACCCTCTGTTATTGTATTTAATATTTCCAAGATAATTGCTACCAAAAGAAGCTAAAGCTTTTACTTTAATATTTTCTCTAACATTGTAAGAAGGGAAATAAAGAGAAGTTCCCGAATTAACTGTATCGGAAGAAGTAAAAACAGCTTGATTTGGCTGAACTATACTGGTCCCGTTAAATTTAATGTTAACATTTACTGTTTTTCCCCCAAATGTTCCAGAGTAAACTCCTGATTGAGTACCTGTAACATTAACTAAAGTATAATCTGAAATATATTGATAACCAGAAACTCCTGACATACAAAAACCAGAACCTGTATTTGATGATATATTTATAACCGCATCTTCTGGAGGTGAAAAAAAGTCTTTTACTTGGATGAAAGACTTATCTGTTAAACTTCCATTACTATCAGGGACAACAAAACCATATGTCATAATAGATGTTTCTCCTTTTTTAGTCAAGTACCAAATATCTCCATAAATATAACAAGTACCATGGTTTGTAATATTTTGTGAAACACCAATCCCTTCTAATGTATTTCCTATTTTATTTATATTCATAGTGACGGTTGAAGTACCATTACTTAAAGTAATTTCTTTTTCAGAAGTTTGTATATTATTAACTATATAACTGGTTTCGAAAGTTCCAGAAACTCCTGTAAAGGTATTGTTTGATTTGTTAATTAAACCGACAGAAGAACCACCTTGAAGTGGAGGAAACTTATTCCACTGGAAAATATTATTAGAATCGTTTAGAGTTATTAAATTATTATCTGAAACTTGATAGCTTAAGTAATCTTGAGAATCTAAATCGCATGGAATAAATTGGAAAAGCAAACTATTGGAGAATTCAAAATTAGAAACTCCTGTACTTACTCCGCTTGGGTTTTGTTTGTCATAATATGTAAATTGTTGATTACATTCTGGTTTATTGTATATTTTTTTGTCGTTATCTAAGTCTAGGAAATAAAGAAATTGAGACATTAAATTTTCTGAATTATTAGAACTGCTCAAAAATGTAACATTATAATCATTTGCTTGGTTATGTGTTACTGGAACATTTCCAAGAGTCAAATAAGATTTATTTGACTCTTGTTTGATCAATACAGGTGTTTCAAATAAATATCTGATATTGTCAAAATAAGAAAGTTGTCCAACATAACTTTCATCTATTACTTGTTTAATTGTTTTATCATCGCTTTGTTTTACTCCGCAAAAAGTTGGGCAAAAAGACTTTTCTTCTTGGTTTGAATCGTAAGTTTTAATTATTAGAGGTAAATTTAAATTATTTAAACTTTTAGTATCTTTTATGATTTTATTTAAATCCTTTCCAGTAGTTATAGTTTCTTCTGGATATACAAAAGAGTAAAATTGTTGATTATTAGACTTCATTTCTTTTCCAAGAATATCGTAAGTCCAAAATTCACTTTCTGTAGAGCTGATAGATACTCCTAAGTTTGATTTTTCAACTATGTAAAGACCGCTTAATTCTTTTGGGTCATCCAATCTCACGATTTCTCCCTTCTGATAATAAATATCAGGATGATAATCAATAAATCCATTTTGTGGATACACTGTTTTGGGAACTAATTCAAAATTAGAAGTCTTTTGAAGTTGAAAATTAAAAGAAGAATCTTTTTCAGTATTATTTCTAAAATATTGTCTTACATTCCTGTCGACAAGCGAAACCAAATCCCCTTGAGTATACGAACTCGTTGTTTGACCTGTTACGATTTCATATGGTTCTATTTTACTAGTATTTTCGATAGAAACAAATTGATATTCTGAAGGTGTGGTGTTTGTTAAGATTAATTGAAATCCTTTATTAGATTCAAAAATATCTCCTAATTTACTACTATCCAAATTACTAACTGTTATTTTAAATTCTAAAATGTTTCCAAATCTATTGTAATTAGGTATTGGGTTAGTTATATTTAATAAAAATTCACTGCCATAAGGTTTTCCGGTCAATTTTTCAATTTCTATATTAATATAATCAGTAGAACTATTGACAGAGCTTCTTAATACTGTAGAATATAAACTCAAAACATCTAATCTATTTCCTCTTATATGATTGGAAGGATATCTTATTTTTGTTGAATAATTTAGATTATCTTGTATACTTTTAGCAGTTTGAAAAATAGGATTTTTTCTCCATTCTTTATTTGGTTCTTTATTCGGTCTCAAGAAAACATTACTATTAAAATTTAATCTTTGATAATCATGGTTGACATTTTCTCTCTCTGTCGTGTTTTTGAGTTGCGGGCTATTTATATTTAATATATCTAAATAACCCACATCTCCTGTCTGTGTTTCTCCTAAAACTAGTGAATAATAATAAGGATCTTTATTAGTTTCTGGTTCTAAAGATACACAATATGGGAGTTGGTATCCGTTAAAATCGTTAACATTACAGTATGTTTTTTGTGTAATAATTTTACCGGTAGTGTCCAATTCACTACTAGGATAGAAATTAACTTCATTTTTAGACAGAACAGATGGATTTTCTAAATTTATTCCTTGAACTAATTTGCATTTATAATCATACCTTGTAGAATATGATGTGTTGTTGTATTTTAAAGAAAGAGAAACGTCTATATCGATAATTTTGAAAAGAGCGACATCTTCTTCCGAATAACTGTTGGCAGTACCCGATTTAGTAATATATTTAATTACATCATTAATGGCAAAAGTCTTGGTTACAGTAGGGACATTGTAGGAAGTTTCTTCTCTAAATTCTTTAAAATAATAAAAATCATCTGCATCATTATAGTAATACTGAGTAACATAACTTAACAATTTAGTATCAAAATACTCATTATTATTTTTTACTGTCATAGAGCCAACTAAACTGTCACTAATTCTGTAAAAGGGAATCTGTACCTTATCTTTTATATATCTTAAACTTATATTGTTTATAAACATACTAGTTTCTGTATTAACACTCCCTGTATCGTAAATAATAGCTCCATTACCTTTTATTTGTTCAAAACTAGTTATTTGATAATCATCTATATTAAAATAAAAACTTACTTGATTTCCGGATACATCTATAATTTTATTGTAATTGGATAAGAGAGTAGTCGATTTCTTTAAATTATAAACTCCAGATATTCTACTGGCTGGGTTTGAATCCACATTAGTTAAATTATTTTTAACAATTATTGTATATTTTGTTATTTTTCCTTCAGTATTTTTTTCTTGAATGATATCTAAAACCCTAATAAAATAATTTGGAAAACCTAGAAATACTAAAATATCAAATAATTCTATATTATTAGATTCAACAAACGTTTCAAATTCTTTTTGAAAATTAAAAGAGTTTTGTGTGAAAACAATTGTACTGAATTCTTTACCTATTTCTATTCCACCTCTAAATATATTTTGAGCATCTTCTGAACCTATTACCAAATTCCTAGAAGAATTTACTTGAACTGTGCTTGATATTTGAAGAGTTTTATATTGTGTAGAAGGGTTGTTTGTATACTGTGAAAGTTTAATATCTTTATTATTAGGGTTTTTAAAATTATTAAGATTGATAAGTATTTGATTAAAAAATTCTGAATCTAAATTTATATAATCATTTATCTTAACATCTGAATATTGATTAGTTAAATTATTATCTGTAATAACTACTTTAATTAAATTTTTTATTTTATTATCAACTGTTACTTTAACTATTTGAGCAAAAGCTTTAAAATTGTTAGCATTGTATATATTATTATCAGGAGGATTATCATAAGCAGTAACAAAACCTTTACTTGGATTATATCCTTTAGCAGTGTCGCCATAAGGTGAAGGTTCTGGTGGAAATCTACCTTTTACGTCATCTAATGATTCTCCTATATTCCCTAATCGTACTTGTTCTATAATTCCAGTAGCGGGTATAGTATCATAAATATCTTTTCCGAAATTAACAAAATAATACCACTGGTTAATTGTTGCTGGAATAAATCTATTGAACATAGTATTGGGGTCCCATATATTTTCATTCGAAATTAAAATATTGACATCTATTGGAGCCAATCCAGTTCCTTGATATCCGCCTGAGGGTGTTATTGGATTACCATTATAATAACTAACATAAGAAGTAGAACCTTTTTCTGTAGTAATACTTTGATTCGCTCTCGGAAGAGTTGCATATTCTTGTTTATAGTAATTCCAATTTGCACCACTATTAGTATCATAATAAAACTGGAAACCAGAATAAAAAAAGTTTTGTGTATTTAATCCGGATTTTGTATTTTTATAAACCATTCTATATGGAAAATTTTCTACAATTTCTACACTTTTTATATCTTCGGGTGATGTACTAAATTGAGGATAATTAGAGATTGTAGACAAAATTTTATTTTGTGTTGAAAGATGATTTTGAAAAACCGTTGAAAGTGTTAAATTTTGATAAACAAAAACTCTTTCCCAAGAACTTGGTTCAACTACAAATTCAGTATTATTATCTTTCAAAGATAAATAAAAATTTTGCTTATTCTTATTAATATATAATTCTTGATTTGGTTTATACACTTTAGTTGAATCTTCTTCTCTAGTAAAAAAATCTTCAAAAACTAACGTGTTTGAGTTTTTCTCTTCTCCCATAATTTTACCCTTTACAGTTTCTCTTAAATTAACACCCGATTCGAATAAATTTTCAATAGTATTATATTTATTTTCAGTGTACGGGAGACAATTTTGAGTAAAATTTGCATTTTGAGTTACTCTTACCTGTTGACAAGGTGTGACACTAGTCCCACTTCCAGCAGATTCTATCCCTATTACTCCGCACATACTTTCTTCACTAGTATTATAGTCGTTACATCCTTTATTAATATACATTTTCTCATTTTCTCCTAAATTAACTCTTGTTCCTTTTGCAAGAGGAACTCCTTTTTCGTTGTAGCATAAAAAATTATAAGAACCGTCTTCTTGATTAATAGTGTATGGTGATTTAAAAACTCTGTAATCAGCATTCAAAATTACTGTTTTTTGCGGAGTAATTATTAATTGAAAAATACTTTGTGATTTATTATCAACATCAAAACCATTATTTTGTTCTGAAATCATTGTCATGTATTCTCTAATTTTCTTTTCAGAATAAGTTAATTCTGCTTCTTTTGTTTGAAAAAAGATATAATCAAAATATTTAGAATTTCTTCTTATTAACTGTATGTTGTTTGGCAAAGTTACTAGATTAAATAACTCTTGACTATATGAAGTATCGGTATCTCTAAATATTTGAAAATTATTCCCTATATTGGTTGACAAATCATTGTCATTAAAAAGATACAAATCTTCTTTTAATTTGTAATTACCTGTAGTCGAACTTCTAGATAAATTTCTGATATAATAATTGCCGCTATTTGATGGAAACTCTACATACTCAAAGAAATTATTTGCAAAACCGCTTTCTTGATTAAAATCTAGATAAGTTATTTCTCCTGTTTCATCTGAAGGTCTAAAAAATCCATTAAAATTTATATTAACACTTGTAAAATTGTATTCTGTATAATCAGTAAATGTAACAATATTTTCTTGTTTTGAATCAGAATTTAACATTAATGGGTACCAATAATAATTATTTGTATCTCCTTCTAAAACGGGTGAATTGTTATTACCAAGATAATAAACAGTAGTAAAAATTAATTTTTGTGATGGAGTCAATGTATATTTCTCACCATTGATAAAATTTAAATCTATATCAGATCCCTCAGATGAAACAGTAGCACTCCCTACATTATTATTATTAGAATCTAAAACATTCCATTTCATAATAGTTCCATCTGATTCTTTGACAGTAGAAATTTTAAAAGTATAGTTACTTGTAAGGAAACTAGTTGAATAAACACCGTTAGAAACAAAAACAAAATCCAATTTTCCATTAGTTAAAGTTTTAGTGCTACCAGAATTACTTTTGACAGAAAATGTATTACCGCTTTTGAGAGAATAGTAATTCCCGTCTAAATAATTTGTTAATAATGTTTCGTTTGTGTATTTTAGAACAGAATTACCTGTATTAGAATCTTGGAATGTTTTTGGTTGTATGAAACTATTCATCTTGATATTACCTGTTTTAAAAGAATCAACCAAATTAAAATTTATTTCTTCTATTTTCTCCACTCCATTCTCAACAACATGGTGATATAGAGACATAACAAAAATATTATTAATGGTTACATTATTATTAATAGAAAAAATAGGTGAAGTAAGTTGTGTTTTATTATCAATGACAGATGTATATTGAGAAGGAACCGTTATTGTATAAGTATATCTATAATAAGTATAAAAACCAAATGTTTGTAATGTTTTTTTCGAAAGTATATCAGAAAATTCACAGAAAAATCCGTAATTTTTACCATTAGAAGTTATTTCTAAATAAGCATACTTACCCATAATTAATTTATAAGATTCAAAAGTAAACCAATCAAAACTCAAAGTTATTGTATTACTAACATTACTAAAAATACAATTTGTGGGTAAAATCAAAAATTCAATAAAAGGGTTCCCTGTTCCATTAAAATTAATTTGACCATTAGTAAATTTATTAAATCTAATATTTAAAAATTCGTAATAATTTGAAAAATTAGAATTATTATATTTAAAACCAGTTAATGGTTTAATTGCCGATGAGTCAGTATAAAAAGTTTTATTACCAGTGATACTAGTTGTTGTTGACATATAAAATACCAAAGAATAATTATTTTTATTAATAATTTCTTTCTGTTCGTTATTATATCTATCAATATTGTCAGGAGGGACATTTGGTATTGTATTATAATCATATAAAGATAAAGAATAAGTATCACCAGAAATACCAACAATTTGATTTAAAATAGTTATTTCATTTCCTAAAAAGATTTTAGTATATGAATTAAAATCTTTTGATAAATCGTAATTAGAATTAATAATTCCTCCTTCTCCTAACAAAGGCTGAAGAGAAGTTCCGTTGATGGTATAATAATCAAATTTTGGCTGATAATAAGAATCTCTTAAATTAAACACATTTTGAGAATTTTCGTTAGGCCATAATTCTCCATTATAATTTAAAACAGTTGAGTGCTTATAACACAAATTAGGATAAATAAAATCACTAGGAACTTCGTTTGTGTAATTAAGAATATCTATTTGGTCAACATCGTTTATATCAGGGCAAACATATCTTTTGTTCCCTGTAAAATCTAATTCTACCGGATAATATTTTAATAAATTTTTACTAAGTTTAGATCCAAATAAACCATTTATCCCTAAAATATTTCCTTCAGAACCGCAAGTAAAAACACAATTATTATCACCTTTGGAGTCGTTTTTCTGACAAGTAAATGTTTTTTGATAGTAACCTGTAAATCCTTCACTAGGGATACAAGATTTCAACGGATAAGTATTTGGATTTTCAGGGTCAGTATTATATTCTTTCAAAAAGAAATCTGTATAATCTAAACCTAATTTATCATCTATTATTTTATTACACCCGCTCCCAAGAACTTCTGTTTCTGTAGAAGTTAGGACTCCGGGATTTTTAACCTGAATTTTATCTTCTACAACAAATTTATGAGATTGACAATTTACATTACAAGGTTTTTTTCTAATCGACATATTGTAAGTTTCTAATCCATCTAAATTAATACAACCTCTTCCAGTTGTTGGATTTGGAATACAATATTGGACAAATGTTTCTTCTCCGGGTTCGTTACATTTTAATGAGCTATTAACACAACCCAAAGATTCTTCTTTTGTATAATATCCTAAACCTCTCCTATAAGCTTCTTCTTTAGTTGGTTGTGGAGTTTTCTTATATTTAAAATAAAATACTAAAGATAATAATATGACAATAAAAATTATAACTAAAATAGATATTGCTTTGTAAGTCTTATTCATTTTTTTAATTATTATTTTATTTATAAACCAAAAAGTTATGGTTTATAAATTAGGTAGAATTATCGGAAAAGGAAGTGACGGTGTCATTTATGAGTTATTAGAAAATGACAAAAATATAAACAAAGTAATAAAGTTTATTCAAGGTGAAATATATGGTATTAAAAATTATGTCGAGTATTATATCCTTTTCCAACTAGATAAAAAATATATTTCTGGTGCTATTAATGTAGAAATAGAAGAAGATGGTCTAATCAAAATAATCCAAGATAAAGCTGATATGGATTTAAAAGATTATTTGAATAAGAATAAATTATCTTCATTTGAGAAAAAACAAATTATGATTCAACTGTTGGAAGGTTTAGAATATTTGCATTCTTTTAATATTTTGCATGGTGATATTAAACCTACTAATATTTTAGCATATCAGGTAAATAGTAACAATAAAAAGAAAGAATATAAATTTAAATATTCTGATTTTAATTTGAGCATGATTCATTGTTCTGATTCTAAATTAAATAAAAAATTATATACTGTAACATTTAGAGCTCCAGAAATAGAAAATAAAAAAGTTTCCCTGAAATCTGACGTTTGGGCTCTTGGTTGTACTTTTTTTGAGATTTATTATGGTTACAGTTATTTAAATTTTAGAAAAGATAAGAAGTTTTACCACCTTAAAAATTCAATCGAAGATAATCCAGAAAATCAAATTTTCAACAATTTGATAAAAAAAATGATTTCTGAAGACATTTATCAAAGGTATGATATTAGAAATGTAAAAAATCACCCTTATTTTAGCGGGTTAATAAAAAAAGAAAAAACTTTGAAAAAGATAAAGATGTCGCAAAATGAGCTAAAAAGTCAACTTGAAAAAAATTACGAGAGATTCTCTATTAAAAACAGAAAAGACAAAAAAATGTTTCTTTCCAAATTTTCAGATAAAACGTGTACCCCTATTCATAAAAATTACCAAAAAATTGAAAATTCTATTTTGTTAAAAAACTTTGATTTCAATTTATTTAATAACTAATGAAGCAAAAATGAAAAAATAAAAGAAGAAAAAGATAGGAAAATATGGAGAAGTATAGAGAACTTTTTGTAGAAACAATCTTACAAGTTGTTGATTTAAATGACTTCTGTTTTTATTCTATCTTATCTGATAAAATTATAACTAAAGAATGGATTAAAAAATTTAAGATTACTTATGACAACGGAATGAAAGTTTATTACCAAGGAAGACTTTTACAGGAATTTAAAGATTGGGAATTGGTAGAATTTCTCCATTTTAAAAATTTAGTAGGTATTAATAATAAAAATTTTGGAAAAGATTGTTTTGAAAACTTTTTAATTTGTATGAGAAAAGACGAATCAATGATACAAGAATTCATAGGGGATGTTATTAAATCTCCATTTTGTAATCTTCGAGATTTAGAATATGTTTATGGAAGATATAATCTATCGAAAATGTTACAGAATAATAATAACATGGGTTATACAAAATTTACTATATCAGAACTTGATGAATACAAAGATTTTGTTTGCTGGGAACATGTGTTACAGAATAGAAAAGAAATTGACAATGAATTTCTTTCAAGATTTAGGGTTAAATTAAGAAGTCATATCAGAACTAAATACAAAAATTCTTTTTACCATGAAATAAAGTATATTACTTATTGGATTTGTCTTAATCCTAATACTTCGTGGGAAAGAATCGAAAGGTATTTAAAATGTTATAGTTATTACAAAGATTTTCCAGTAGATTGGGTGAAAGAAATCAGTAGGAAAGTAGAATTTCCAAAAGAGTATTATTATAATCACTTTATTGAAAATAATCCAAATTGTTTCAAACAATTTGGCGGTAATATAGATTATGAAGAATTAAAAAATAACATACATATGCCTCAAGAAATTATTCAAAAATTTGTAGAAGAAGTTAAAGAAGGAAAATTAAGAAATCATGAATTTAAGAATTATTACTATTTGACTATTCAACAATTTTTACAATTAATCAAAGTGAATAAATATAAATATATAGAAGATGATTACTGTTTCAAAACATTTGGTGTTTATCAATATCAAAAATACAAAAAAATAATTGAAGAAAATCCTATTATCATGGATAAATTCTCAAATATGTTAATTGACTCTTCAAATGGTCTCAACGAATATTTGTGTGATAATTAAATATTAAATATTTAATAAATTAAATATTTAATAAATTAGAAGCAAGATTCTCTAAATTTATCCATAATCAAATTAATAAATTCTTTAATAATCAAATGATTACTAGACAAAGTATGTGTTTCACCATCTTGAAAACCAAAATGGTCCATCATTTTTCCAAACTTGTCGGAAACTTCAACATCACATACAAAACTTCCTCTGTGTGATACACCTATGTTATCACAGACAAAATCTAATCTTTTCATAAAGTGATCGTAAGAAAAATGAAGTGCTTTCAATTCATCATTCATAATAAAGTGTGTGACGGTACTTATATCTGAGTTTTCCATCTTGTTTATTACTATAATTTTAATATTTATATTTCATTTTTGTTGTCTTATTTTCTCTATATTTATAATATAATATATTATAAATTAAATTTTCCAACTGATAGGTAAACTGTAATTATCATCAATAAAGGAATTTTTTGATTCTGACCACCATAAAAACGTTCTGTCAGTTACTTTTTGATTCTTTATTACTTTCAGACTAAAAACATTTTCAATTTCTGGTATGTCACTGTTTAAATCAGCTGGAGTAAGTAAATATAAAATATTTTTTTCTTTAGGATTTACAAGTTTGATTGAGGTTTTCTTTGGAAAAATTTCGTCAACTAGCCAAAAAAATGGTATATTAATTCCCTCTCCTTCAAAACATTCTTTTTCTTTGTTAAGATAAACAAGAATTTGTTCATCAACAATATTTTTTGACAAACAATAAACACTAATTACCTTATCATTTTCTTCTATTTCTTGAACAGGGCCCGTAATCAGATAACGAGTTTCTGATAAAGGATTAATATAAATACCGTTATAATCTTCGGTCATTTTGTATTTATATAGTTATAATTAATATTTCAATTTTAAAAAAAAATTAATATATGAAAGAAAATCTAAAAAAAGAAAAAAAATGAAATCAAGAAATGAAAAAATAAAATTTTTAGATTTATGAAAAGATGTCAACAAAATTAGAAGATTACATTTTGAAAACAGATTTCGACCCAGTTTCATGGGAGTTTTACAAGAGACAAGAAGCATGTGATTGGTCTGCTGAAGAATTTCGGTTTACCAAAGACAGGGACGATTACTTGGATGCACCTAAGCGTATTCAAGATTTGATGAAAGATATTTTTGGATTCTTCTTGATTGGAGATGGTCTAATTTCAGAAGATTTACTTGTTTTGATTCAAGAAGCAATCAAAGAGAAAAATTGGCCTAAAGTTATGTATCTTTCTATGCAACTGAAAGTAGAAAACACTCACGCTGAGACTTATAGTAAAGCAGCTCTAACTATTGTTCCTCAAGAGGAACATAATCAAATGATTGAAATGTGTGAAACTTTAGAATGTGTTCAAAAGAAAGGTCAATGGATTAAAGAATTTATTGATTCTCAAGAATCCAAAGCTCTCCGAAATGTTGGTTGTGCTTGTGGAGAAGGAATTTTCTTTGTTGGTTTATTCTCTATTATTTTTTACTTCAAACGTCTTAATAAATTTAAAGATTTTATCGAATCCAATGAACAGATTTCAAAAGATGAAAGTATTCACCGAGACGAAAAAGCATCCGAGGCAAAACGCTCTCTCATCCCCGAGGAACGAGAAAGAGCTTTGGAAATCATAAAAAGTGCCGTGGAAGTAGAAAAAGAACATACTCGTTATCTTTTAAGAGAACCGGTTATTTCAGAAGATGTCGACAAAGAAGCAGGGATGACGGTGGAAAACTTGGAAGGATATATTGAAATGTTAGCAGACCAAGTTTCTGTTTTGTGTGGAATGGATGTCATCTTCGGTACTAAAGTTAATCTTCCATGGATGGAAGATATTAATCTTTCTCAAAAAACTAATTTCTATGAAAGGAATGTTGTCGGGAGTTATCGTAAATTTAACCCTGCCTCTGCTGTAGAATCTAACGAAACTGAGAATATCTCTTTTGATAATCCAGAAGATGAAGATTTCTAATTTAGAAAAAAGAGATTAATACTCATAATAAAAATTATGAGTAGATTTGAATTCACTAAGAAAGAAGTAGAAGAATATTTGCAAAGTATAGATTACAAAAAATGTAAGATTAAAGAAATGTTGTACTTTTACAAAAATAAAGAATTGTCTAATTATTATAGAGAACCTGAATCATTCCAACAGATATCTTCTATTATGAAACTAATAGATAAATATTCTAATTTGAGTAACCGTGAAACAACTATTGATATTTTCTCTAGATTATCTGAAGTTTTGTGTAGAAAATTAAATACAAGAAATTATTTTAAAGTAGTGGATAAACTTAAATACCACAAATATAAAGATGATAAAGTGGTTTTTAATTTTATTAAAGATTTAAGAAGAAATAACAAAGGTAGAAACTTTTATTATACTCAAGATAAAGAGTGTCAAGGAAGAAATATTATTGCAGAAAATATAGAGTATGTGATGAGAGATTTAAAATTACCTAAGAATTTAATTTATTTAGATTATGGTTTTGGAGATGGCAGTAAAACTATGGCAGTAAAAAATAAATTGAATATACCAATCGAAAATGTACATGGTTTAGAAGTTGAAGTAGTGTTTGATGGACAAGAAAATTCTAGAGAGAAAATAAAATTTGATTATCAGATAATTAAAAAAGACGGAAAATTAAATTACCCAAACAATACTTTTAATTTTGTGACAGCTTTTGTTAGTTTACATCATGTCACTTATTTAGATTCAACTTTAAAAGAACTGAATAGAATAATCAAGAAAGATGGTTATTTATTAATCCAAGAACATGATTGTATAGATATTATTGATAAAATGTTAGCTGATTTGGAACATACTTGGTGGAGAATGAACAACGCATTTGCTAGTAAAAAAGAGATTAATTTTAAAGATTTGGATAGTAATAATTATTATTCTTGGTTTGAATGGGATATCATTATGAGAGAATATGGTTTTAAAAAGGTTAAATACTCCGTACATGAGGCTGGGCAAAAAGAGAGGATTCAGCCTACTAGATTATATTATTTGGTTTATCAAAAAATATAATCTAGTAGGTTTATCAAAAAATATAATCTAGTAGGTTTATCAAAAAATATAATCTAGTAGGTTTATCAAAACTGGAAATGAAATTTCTATATTGAAAAAATATAGAAAAATGGAATGTGATAGATGTCATTATATTGCAAAAAGATGTCTCCCAAAAATCAAATATTATAGTTTTTTAGATGATATTTCTTATTCTCTCAGAAATTGGTATCAGAAGAAAAGAATGACAATTCAAAATAAAGTAAAAATACTCCAATCACTTACATTGAAAGAAAAATTTAATCCTTATTTTAAATCTCAAATAGAAAAAGAATTATATGGAGGAGAAAAAATCAAACCATTTAATTTGGAAAAATGTAAAACATGTGGAAAAGAAAGAGAAGAACAAATAATGATATATATTAAACACCAATTAATTACTAAAATATTTGATTTTTTTGGAACCAACCAACATATTCTGATAGATTCTGAAAAAGAAATAGTAGAAAAATATCTTTTCAAGTATGGAGATAAAATTATTTGCGATGAATGGAAAGGGAAAGATTATTATTACACAGAAATTTTTGGTGTGTCATACTATCTAAAAGATATTATTGATAAAGAAAGATATCAAGAAAGAAAAAAATTAAAGTTAGACTCTACTATATATTTTCATCCAAAAGCATCCGATGGTTTTGCTCAAGAATGTTGGGAGGCAATAGATGCATATCAAACTATGTACCATGAACTTGTTAAATCGAGAAGTTAATATTATATAATGAAATTATAAAAGAAAATAAAATGAAATTACATATCATAAATTTGAAAGAAAGAACAGATAGGAAATATCATATGGAACAACAAACCAAAGATTATGGGTACCGATACCAAATAATAGAAGGTATCAGAGGAGACGGGTCATTTGGTCCGGGTATGTCTCATTGCAAGTGTATTGAACATGCTATTGATAATCAATTAGACATGATTTTAGTTTGCGAAGATGACGTTTTGCTTAAGAGAGATACAATATCTAGATTACAAACATTAATACAAAGTTTACCACCTGATTGGGATTTATTTCTAGGAGGCGCCAGTGGATTAAATAGTTGTATTAGACTAAATGATACTATTTTTAAAGTTGGTGATTTTTCAGGTCTTCATTTTGTAGTATACCGAAATACATCATATCTTAAAGTTTTGAAATGGCTAAACACGAAAAAATTTAGAAGATTTAGAAGATTTTCTAAATATCCTCATATAGACAGATATCTTGGAAAAATGTCTAAAAAAGGAGATTTGAATGTATATGCTCCTTTTAATTTCCTAGTAGATACATATGTTTCTTATTCTGATGTCAGAAGAATTCATACAGATGATACCAAATTATTTGACAAAGTTGTAAATTATCTCAATACTTTATTATAATATATTATATGAAAAAGAAAAAAATATAATATATTATATGAAAAAGAAAAAAATATAATATATTATATGAAAAAGAAAAAAATATAATATATAATAAAATGGTAAATAAATTAGCACCTTCACAAGAAAGAATTTTCACATCTCTTTTTGCTCTTGCAGTTATTTCACTTCTTGCCTTCGCAGTTCTCTTCTTTATTCTTTGTTCCACTCAAGATTTAGCAAACACAACAACTAACACTAACAAACCCATTTTAGGTCAGTTTGATTCTACCGGTGCATCTATTATTATTATTGGCATGCCTCTTCTTTTTATTCTTTTGACTCATTTATATCTCCATGCTTATAGAATGTAATTATAGTTTTCGTGTGATTGGAGAACACATTTATAATAATCATAAATCTTGAAATTTCATGTATAGGGGTACATGAAATTTGTAAATTAAAAATGATATCCTTATGAAGAATAAAACTAAAAAGGATGACTGATAAAACAGTAAGAACCGAACGCAAATTGACTGATTACAGTGGTTTATCCGCCATTAATCATGTCTATAAAATTCCAGATACTTATATTGGTTCTACTAAACCACAAAAATTTGAAACCGATATCCTAAATCTTGAAACTAAAAAATTTGAAAAATTTAAACTGACACTTCCACAAGGAGTTCAAAGAGTTTTCTTAGAAATTATTTCAAACGCCGCTGACAATGTTGATGCTTCTCGACGTGCTAATGTTGACCCCGGTGATATTTCTGTTACTGCAGATGAAAACAAAATAAGTATTAAAAACGGCGGACTCCATATTCCTGTTAAGAAAATTTCTCTAATTAAGAATAATGGAAACACCGCTGTTGGTGATTATAAAGAAGGAATGTCAGAAGATGAATGGTGCTGGTTGCCTGCTTTCATTTTTGGTCAGTTTCGTTCTTCTAACAATTATGATGAAAATGTTAAAAGAATGGGATGTGGTCGAAATGGATTTGGTGCCAAATTGACTAATATCTTTTCTAAAATTTTCACTGTCACCGTGGAAGACCCTGATACTAAACAACGTTTTGTGGGTGTTTGGAAAGAAAACATGTTCAAGGATGATGAAAATGGAAAACCAGAAATAACTATTGAGAAGGATACTGAAATCAAAAAAGGTTCTGTTTCTGTTTCTTGGGAACTTGATTTTCCAAGGTTCAAAATGACTAATTATTCTCAACAGGACCTCCAGTTTTTTGCTCGAGTGGCGGTTGATTTTTCCTTCACATGTAAAATTAAAACTCATTTCAATGGAATTGAACTTGATTATCGAAGTATTAAAAATTATGCTTCGTTAATTTGGAACGAAGAAGAAATGAAAAATCATATTATACATTATGTTTGGGAAGATTCTGCTCCAGACACTCTGAAAAAGGCAAGATTGGATACTCAGGAGAAAAAGATTTTAGAAGCTAAAAAACCAAATCATATCCCAGAAGTAGAAATTTTGATTGTAGATACACCCGACAGTTCTAACAATATTTCTTATGTCAATGGTTTAGTGACCGCTGAAGGAGGTGTTCATGTAGACGCTGTTCAGGATCCTATTTTCAAAACTATTTCTGCTCTGGTTAACGGAGAAAAGAAACGAGGAAAGAAAGGAAGTATGACTATTTCTGCCAAGAATATTAAAGGTCATCTTTCTTTTGTAGTCAACGCTCGTCTCGCCGATCCAGAATATACATCTCAATCTAAAACCAAACTTTCATCTCCGAGTATTAATGTTACCTTTCCAGAAAAAGTTTTGAAAAATCTTCAAAACTGGGATGTTATTACAAGAATGTTTGCTGAAATGGAAGCCATGGCAGTCACCAAAGCATCTAAAAACGACGGAACCAAAAGAAAACATATTTCCATGGACAAAGGAGAAGATGCTAATCTTGCTGGAACTAAGGATTCATCTAAATGTTCTCTATATCTTGTTGAAGGTCTTTCTGCTGCCAATTATCCTCAAAAAAGGATTTGTATGCTGGAAGGAGGAAAAGATTACAATGGTTATATGCCGCTCAAAGGAAAATTTATGAATATTACTAAAGCAAAAGCCGCAAAGTATGCAGAAAATACTGTTGTTGGAATGATTAAACAAGTGGTTGGTTTGAAAGAAGACGTGGATTATGAAAAAAATGAGAATATCAAAACTCTTCGCTATGGGTTTATTATTCTAACAGTCGATGCTGATGATGATGGAATGCATATCTTAGCACATGTTCTTAATTTTTTTCGAGAAAAATTTCCAGGTATTTTGAAACGAAACATGATTGGATATCTTCGAACTCCAGTTATCAAAGTTTTGAGAGGTGATAAAATCAGTAAACGATTTTTTACTGTACCGGATTTTGAAAAGTGGAATGAAAAGAATTCTCTCAGAGGTTTAACAGTTAGATATTATAAGGGACTCGGAACTTCTAATGACGATGATATCAGAGATGATTTGACAACTTCGCCAACAGTTATCTGTTTTTATGATACTCAGTGTGACGAAAATCTTGATTTAGCTTTCCATGAAGACAATGCGGACCAGCGAAAAACATGGATTGAAAAGTGGCGAGATGTGACTCAATGCGATGATGTTATTTCAGTTGATATTAAAAGTATTCGAAAAACAGAAGATAAACTTCTTCAAGCACAAGATATTTCTCAGTTTATTAATCGTGAATTAATTGGGTATTCTGTCGCTTCGCTATTTCGAGCTATTCCTTCTGAATTTGATCATTTGAAGGATTCTCAAAGAAAAGCATTATATTCTGCACTATCATATTTCAATTATGACCCAAAGAAAGGAAAATCTATCAAAGTTGGTCGTTTCTCTAACAAAGCAGCAGATATGACCCAGTACCATCACGGAGAAAAATCTTTGATTGATACGTTCATCAAGATGGCTCAAGATTTTATCGGTTCCAACAATATGGGATATTTTAAGAAAGATGGTCAGTTTGGTGCACGAGCAGATGGAGGCGAAAATGCAGCAGATGCTCGATATTCAGAGACTCATCTCGCATGGTGGATTCCTTTTGTATATTATAAGGAATCAGTAGAATTGGTCAAGAAACGAGTGATTGATGACGAAGAAT
>Ga0208645_1001172_pt1 | contig 23838 bp, 11 predicted proteins | sample VirMetDEL_Sep_01_FD_184519 | JGI IMG/M metagenome (GOLD analysis project Ga0208645, IMG submission 184519) | Aqueous microbial communities from the Delaware River and Bay under freshwater to marine salinity gradient to study organic matter... | ecosystem: Environmental > Aquatic > Marine >... | reverse complement strand
GATGATTCAGACGTTACCAGAAGAAACCGCAATGGGCAGACTAGCTCGGGATTATATAGCTTGTTCATACCTATGGAATGGAATTACGAAGGATACATCGATTCTTATGGGTTACCTGTCTTTGAGACACCCAAAAAACCTAAAAAAGGGCCAGATGGTTTCCCCATTGAAATCGGTGTTATCGAACACTGGGAAAATGAAGTAGATGGCCTTAAAGATGATCCTGATGCGCTTAATGAATTATATAGACAATTTCCACGTACAGAGAAACACGCATTTAGAGATGAGGCGAAACAATCTTTATTTAATTTAACAAAAATATACGAGCAGATAGATTATAATGAAGATTTAAAAAATTCTAATATTGTTACACAAGGTAATTTTATGTGGGAAGGTGGGATTAGAGATACAAGCGTTCAATTTGTCCCAAGTAAACAAGGTAGATTTTTAATTTCTTGGGTTCCAGATGTTCAACAACAAAATAGATTTATTGTTAAAAATGGTATGAAATACCCTGCTAACGAACATATGGGAGCGTTTGGATGTGACTCATACGATATATCAGGAACAGTAGATGGTAGAGGATCAAAAGGTGCATTGCATGGTTTAACTAAGTTTACTATGGACACTTGTCCACCTAATTTATTTTTTTTAGAATATATAGCTAGACCACAAACAGCTGAAACATTTTTTGAAGATGTACTTATGGCGTTACATTTTTACGGTATGCCAATACTTGCTGAAAATAACAAACCTAGATTATTATATTATTTAAAAAGAAGAGGTTATAGAGGTTACTCTATGAACAGACCAGATAAAACAATGTATAAATTATCTGTAACTGAAAAAGAAATAGGTGGTATACCTAATTCAAGTGAAGACGTTAAACAAGCTCACGCCGCCGCTATTGAATCTTATATTGAAATGTTTGTAGGTTACAATAATGAACAATATGGGACAATGTATTTTCAAAGAACATTAGAAGATTGGGCTGCTTTTGATATAAACAATAGAACAAAGCATGATGCATCAATAAGTTCTGGTTTAGCTATTATGGCTTGCAACAAAAATAAATATAGACCTGTGCCTGAAATTATAAAAGAAAAAGTAAGTTTAAATTTTTCTAAATATGACAACAAAGGTTATAAATCAAAAATAATTAATTAGATGATTAATACGAGTACTAATAGTTCCTTTCCTAGTCAGGTGGTACCTGTCGCAGAAAAGCTTAGTTTAGAGTATGGTCTGCAAGTAGGGCAAGCCATTGAATATGAATGGTTTAGAGGTGGAAGAGTTAACGGGACGAGATGGCAAAAAGGTTTTCAAAACTTTAATAGATTAAGATTATACGCTAGAGGTGAACAACCTGTACAAAAATATAAAGATGAATTATCAATTAATGGTGATTTATCTTATTTAAATTTAGACTGGAAGCCAGTACCTATTATCCCAAAATTTGTGGATATAGTTGTTAATGGTATATCATCAAAAAAATATGATATAAAAGCTTACGCTCAAGATCCTTTTTCACAAAAACAAAGAACTAACTACGCTTCGTCTATATTAAGAGACATGTTATCAAAGCCTTTACTTGATAATATACAGCAAAATTTAGGTGTGGATGTTTATAATGTAGTTGATCCTGCTAATTTACCACAGTCAAAAGAAGAACTTGAGGTGCATATGCAATTAAACTATAAACAATCTGTGGAAATTGCTGAAGAAGAAGTTATTAACAACGTATTAGATTTTAATAAATACGAATTAATTAACAAAAGAATTACAGAAGATATAGTTACAATAGGTATTGGAGCTGTAAAAACTAGTTTTAACAAAGCTGAAGGAGTGGTAATTGACTATGTTGACCCTGCTAATTTAGTTTATTCATATACAAATGATCCTAATTTTCAAGATCTTTATTATGTAGGTGAAATAAAATCTATTACAATACCTGAGTTAAAAAAGGAATTTCCTAATTTAACTAACGAAGAACTTAAAAAAATACAAAAATATCCTGGTAGAGAAGCTTATATGAGATCTCCTAATTCAGATAATGATTTAGTTCAGGTTATTTATTTTGAATATAAATCTTACATAGACCAAGTATTTAAAGTTAAAAATACAGATAATGGTTTAGAAAAAGTGTTAGAAAAACCAGATACGTTTAATCCACCTGAAAATGATAACTTTGAAAGAGTTTCAAGAACAATAGAGGTATTGTTTACTGGAGCTAAAGTTATGGGTGTTGAACAAATGTTAAGATGGGAAATGTCAGAGAACATGACAAGACCTAAAAGTGATTTAACTAAGGTAAATATGAATTACAACATCGTTGCGCCTCATATGTATCAAGGTCGTATAGATTCACTTGTAGGACGTATAACTGGTTTTGCTGATATGATACAGCTTACATCACTTAAATTACAACAGGTCATTGCTAGAATGGTTCCAGATGGTGTGTTTGTAGATGTAGATGGTTTAGCAGAGGTTGATTTAGGTAATGGTACTAACTACAATCCACAAGAAGCATTAAATATGTATTTTCAAACTGGTAGTATAGTTGGTAGATCATTAACACAAGATGGTGATCCTAACAGGGGTAAAGTACCTATTCAAGAATTACAAACATCTAGCGCTAATGGAAAAATAGCATCATTAATTAATACTTATCAGTATTATTTACAGATGATAAGAGACGTAACAGGTCTTAATGAAGCACGAGACGGCAGTTTACCGGACAAGGACGCTTTAGTTGGATTGCAAAAAATGGCTGCCAATGCTTCTAATATAGCTACTAAACATATTTTAAATGCTAGTTTATATCTAACATTAAGAACATGTGAAAATATATCGCTAAGAATAGCTGATATGCTTGATTTTGATTTAACTAATAATGCTTTAAAAGCGGCAATAGGTAAATTTAATGTAGCGACTTTACATGAAATAGATGATTTACATCTTTATGATTTTGGTATATACTTAGATTTAGAACCAGAAGAAGAAGAAAAAGCTATGCTTGAACAAAATATTCAAATGGCTTTGCAACAAAATCAAATATATCTTGAAGATGCTATTGATATTAGAGAAATAAGAAACTTAACATTAGCTAATCAAGTATTAAAATACAAAAGAGTTAAAAAGCAAGAAGCTGATCAACAAGCTCAAATGGCTAATATACAAGCACAAGCTGATTCAAATGCTGAAGCATCTGAAAGAGCATCTATGCAAGAGGTGCAGAAAGGTGAAGCCTTAGCTCAAACTCAAACACAAATAGAACAAGCAAAATCCCAGTTTGAGATTCAAAGAATGCAAACTGAAAATCAACTTAAGTTACAATTAATGGCTCAAGAATTTGAGTATGACATGAAACTTAAGCAAATGGATATAGATACAAACACTAAAAAAGAAGCTCAAATAGAGGATCGTAAAGATAAACGAACTAAAATACAAGCTTCACAACAATCTCAAATGATAGCTCAACGTGAAACAGGCGGAGCGCCAACAAATTTTGAGCAAACTCAGAGTGATGAAAATTTTGATATGCAAAATTTTGATCCACCTCAGTAATTTTTTACTAATTTTTATATTATTTTATTATGTCACAAACACAAGAAAAAGCTGGAAAGCTTAAGGTAAAAGCTAAAATGCTTAAACCTAAAAATTTATCAAGAAATGATGAACCTATAAAAGTAGATTTATCACAACCTAAAATAGAAGAACAAGATGCCATTCAAACACAAGAGACAAATGATAGCGATGTTGTTGTCGAAAAGCAAGAAAACAGTGTCGACAGCAAAGAAGTGGCTAAAGAAGTACGGTCCACCGAAGAAGTAAAACCAGTTATTGAAGAAATAATTGAAGAAAAACCTGAAGAAGAAGAGATCGTAAACATAGGCGAAGAAATGGTACAAACATCAGAAAAGCCAGTGGCTAAAGTATCTGATGAGTTACCTAAACAAGATATTAATCTACCTGAAAACATTGAAAAAGTCGTAGACTTTATGAAAGAAACAGGTGGAACGTTAGAAGATTACGTAAGATTAAACGCTGATTATTCTAATGTAGACAATGATACTTTATTAAGAGAGTATTATAAACAGACTAAATCTCACTTAGATTCAGAAGAAATTAGTTTCCTTATGGAAGATAATTTTAAATATGATGAAGAGTTAGATGAAGCAAGAGATATTCGAAAGAAGAAACTTGCATACAAAGAAGAGGTTGCAAAAGCCCGCAAGCATTTAGATGGTTTAAAGAGTCAATATTACGACGAAATCAAGTTGAGACCCGGAGTAACTCAAGAACAAAAAAAGGCTATGGATTTTTTCAATCGCTACAACGAAGAGCAAGATGTAGCTCAGCAACAGCATGAAACTTTTAAATCTAATACTAAAGATTATTTTACTAATGAATTCAAAGGTTTTGATTTTAAATTAGGAGAAAAGAAATTTAGATATGGAGTTAAAAACCCTAGTGAAGTTGCACATAACCAATCAAACATTTCTAATATAATTAAGAAGTTCTTAAACGATAAAGGAGATGTAACAGATGTTCAGGGTTATCACAAAGCTATGTATGCCGCTGAAAATGCAGATACTATTGCACAACATTTTTACGAGCAAGGTAAAGCCGATGCCATAAGAGATGTTGCTGCTAAATCTAAAAATATAAGCAATGAAGCTAGGGCCACTGCTCCAAGTGATGTTTATATTGGCGGATTAAAAGTTAAATCGATCAGTGGTCTTGATTCTTCAAAATTGAAAATTAAAACAAGAAAATTTAACTAAAACAATTATTAATTATGGGACAAATCGCTCCGGTGTTTGGAAGTATAGTACCTTCTCAAACTCAACTACCGCTAGCTAATAACTACCTAGCGTTTAACACTGCTGCTGCAGGTGCAAACGATTTCGCACAACAGTATTTACCTGAAGTATATGAAGCTGAGGTAGAAAGATATGGAAACAGAACTTTAGGTGGTTTCTTAAAAATGGTTGGCGCTGAAATGCCAATGACTTCTGATCAAGTAATTTGGTCTGAACAAAATAGATTACACATCTCTTACACAGGATGTACATTAACAGGACCTGGTGCTGGAACTTTCGTTTTCAGTGTACCTACTAACGCTGCTGTTGGTGCAACTTCTATTAAAAATGCAATTGCTCCTAACGATACTATCGTTGTAATGAACCCAACTACTGGCGTTACATTAAAAGGTATTGTTGGTGCTGTAGCTGCAAATGGTGCTTTAACTAACGTTACTGCTTATCCATTTACTGCTGCTAACTGGGATACTTTAGGTATTGCTGCTGCTGCAGGTGCTGCTGGATTAAAGATATTCGTTTATGGTTCTTTATTTGCTAAAGGAACTGGAAGCGGAAACTTCTCAGTACAGCCACAATTTACTCAATACTCTAATCAACCAATCATTATCAAAGATAGATTTGAAATCAATGGTTCTGATATGGCACAGATTGGATGGGTAGAAGTTGCTACAGAAGATGGAACATCAGGATACTTATGGTATTTAAAGTCTGAGTCTGAAACAAGATTACGTTTCGACGATTACTTAGAAATGGCAATGGTTGAAGGTGAACTAGCTGATGCTAATGGTGGTTTTGTTGCTCAAGCAGCTAACGTACCTGGATTCTCAGCTACTATCAACGCTCACGGTACTGAAGGTCTTTTCCAAGCTATTACTAATAGAGGTAATATCATGAGTGGATTCCAAGGTGCTACGGGTATTTCTGATTTCGATCAAATACTTAAAAACCTTGATACACAAGGTGCTATTGAAGAAAACATGTTATTCTTAAATAGAGATACAGACTTAGAGTTTGATGATATGCTAAGCCAAATTTCTGCTGGACAATCTGGTGGAACTGCTTACGGTTTATTTGAAAATTCTGAGGATATGGCTTTAAATTTAGGTTTCTCTGGTTTCAGAAGAGGTTCTTATGACTTCTACAAAACTAGCTGGAAATACTTAAATGATGCTTCAACAAGAGGTGCAGTAGCTGTAAACAATATCGATGGTGTATTAATTCCTGCGGGAACTTCTACAGTTTATGACCAAATTTTAGGTACAAACATTAGAAGACCATTCTTACACGTAAGATATAGAGCTTCTCAAGGAGATGACAGAAGATACAAAAACTGGATCACTGGTACTGCTGGTGGTGCTTACACTTCTGAAATTGACTCGATGATCGTAAACTGGTTATCAGAGAGATGTTTAGTTACTCAAGCTGCTAATAACTTCGTGTTATTCCAAAGCTAGAATTACTTTTAAAGAGTTAGGCGCTTCGGCGCCTAGCCCTTTATTTTTTTTATTAATTATATTATATTATATCATGTCAAAGACAAAACAAAAATTAGCCCCTGAATGGGAGATCAAGGATAGAACATATTTTTTAACAAATAATATATCACCTTTAACATATACTTTAGGAACAAGACACTCAAGAAGATACCCGTTGTTACATTTTGATGAATCAACAGGTGAACAAAGAGAATTAAGATACGCAACCAATCAAAACTCACCATTTGTAGATGAACAAAAAGGAGAGGTTACATTAGGTCACGTTATATTTGAAGAAGGAATGTTGTTTGTTCCAAAGCAAAAACAAAATTTACAAAAATTACTTTCATTATATCACCCAAGAAAAGATCATGTTTATGCAGAGTTTAAACCAGAGGTTGTAGCAACTGATGAAATAGATGAAATAAACTTTGAAATAGAAGCTTTATTAGCTGCTAAACAAATGGATATTGATCAAGCAGAATCTGTGTTAAGAGTAGAGAAAGGATCTGCGGTTAGTGAAATGAGTTCTAAAGAGATTAAAAGAGATTTACTTTTAATGGCTAAGAAAAATCCAGCAGGATTTATAGCAATAGCTAATGATGAAAATGTTGGATTAAGAAATGTAGGTATTAAAGCTGTAGAGCAAGGGATAATTAAAATATCTCAAGATCAAAGAACATTCCATTGGGGATCTAATGATAGAAAACTAATGACAATACCTTTTGATGAACAACCATATTCAGCTTTAGCTGCTTGGTTTAAAACTGATGAAGGTGTTGAAGTTTTTAAAACAATAAATAAAAAGTTACAATAATATGTAACTATAATTATAGTGAAGGGTCACTATTGTGGCCCTTAACACTATTAACTAAAATATTAAAATGGCAATAAACGTAAATACTGTATATCAAACCGTTTTATTAATACTAAACAAAGAACAAAGGGGTTATATGACACCTATTGAGTTTAATAAAACAGGTGCTCAAGCTCAATTAGAAATTTTTGAAGCATATTTCGATAGTTTAAACCAACAAATACGTGTGCCACAAACAGATACAGACTATGCAAATAGGATTTCTAGTCTTGACTCAAAACTTTCTATATTCAAAAAATTTGATACGGCTGTACCTATTTTTGTCAATGGCACAGCAACAAGTACTTTTACTTTACCTGGTTTTGGTGTTTCTAACAACACTAACTTCACTCAACCAGTAACATCCGCAACACAATCTTTTACGGTTCCTAATCCAGCTGTTCCTACATATACTCTAACAGGTAATGCATTGACTTTATCTAATAGCGGTGGAATATGTGAAGTTTTTAAAAATGGAGTTTTATTAAACTCTGTAGACTTTACATTAAGTGGCGCTACTTTAACCTTATCAAGCACTCCTTCTACAGGGGATATAATTATAATAAACTTATATGCTAATCAATTTTATAAATTAGGTAGTTTATTTTATACAGCAGGCGCTAAACCAACTCAAGAGCTTGAAAGAGTTACAAGAACAGAGTTGTATCATTTATTAAGTTCTAACTTAACAAAACCTACATTAACATATCCAATATATGTTTATGAAAACAATAGAATAATAGTTTCACCTGAATCTATAACTAATGGTATTATGGTTTCTTATATAAGAAAACCTATTCCACCTGTGTGGGGTTTTTCAACAGTTAACAATGCTTATTCTTATGAGGCGTCAAGTTCTTATAATTTTGAAATAAGCTCTGTTGATCAAACAGAACTTATATTAAAAATACTTTTATATGCTGGTGTTGTAATTCAAAACCCAGAAATTATACAAGTAGCTGCCGCACAAGTACAACAAGAAAATATTAATCAAAAAAGTTAATAAAATATGCCTAGACCAGATGGTGGATTAATCACCGAAACTAATAGACAATACTACGCTGGAGCTCAGCAGTTTTATATAGATGCAGCAGGTGCAGGTAAAACATTTACTAGTACTTTTAACACTGATTTAATATATGGTAGTTCAGATAAAGCTAGCGCACAATACGGATTAAACAACTTTCACATATTTACTAGTCCAGATGCTTTAACTTGGACTGAATTAACACCTGACAGTTCTCAAACAACAGCTATTAATGTAAATGCTAACGTTGTCGTAGGTAATCAAACCTTAACAATTACAGTCGCTAATATAAACATTGTAGCTGGTATGTTAATACAAAACTCAGCAGGAACACAAACATATGGAACTGTAACTCAAGTTTTATCTACAACAACATTTACATGTGCTGTAGTTATTCAAATACCTGCAAACGCAGCGCTAGTGTTTAAATTTGCAGAACCATACACAGAAATTAATAATATAGTTACTGTAAAATCTTATTTACCATTAAGTACATATGTAAAAATACAATTAGTAGAATCTGCTATAGAAAACAATTACGGTAATTATGAGTACACTAGTCTTGATGACGTAATTGATAATTTTTTAATTGCATACGTAGGGGCTGGTAAACTTATACCTAGTGTAAAAAGAACTGATGTTATATTTCACGCTAAACGTGGTTTGCAAGAATTTAGTTATGACACATTAAAAAGTGTGCGTTCACAAGAGTTAACAGTACCTTTAAGTTTAACTTTAACTATACCTCAAGATTATGTTAATTATGTTAGGTTTTCATGGATAGATCAAATGGGTGTTCAACACACTATATATCCAGCTAATGAATTAACACTTAGACCTTATATGAATCCTGTACAAGATGATTCAGGTTCACCAACACAAGATAATTTTGATTCTAATTTAGAAGGCACATCACAAACAGAAAAAGCTTGGAATGATAATAATCCTAGAAAATTAAGCGGTGCGTTTCTAAATGATTATAATGTAGCTGATTTATATTGGCAAAACTATTACAACAATGCGTTAGGCCAAAGATATGGTTTAAACCCTGTTACAAGCCAAAGAAACGGTTGGTTTGTTATAGATGACAGAAGAGGTCAGTTTGGTTTTTCTAGTGACTTAAAAGACAAGTTAATAGTGTTAGAATACATATCTGATGGTAATGCTTATGACTTAGATGTTAAAATACCTAAACTAGCTGAAGAAGCTTTATATTCTCACATATTATATTCTATACTTTCAACTAGTGTAGGGGTTCAAGAATATATTGTACAAAGATTTAAAAGAGAAAGAAGTGCTAAATTGAGAAATGCTAAGATAAGATTATCAAATATAAAACTAGATCAAATAGTTCAAGTGTTTAGAAACCAATCTAAATGGATTAAATATTAAACATGGCAGAAATTAAAAATAGTTTTCTAAAGTCCAAAATGAATAAGGACTTAGACGATAGATTAATTCCTAACGGTGAGTATAGAGATGCAAATAATATATCTGTAGGTAAATCTGAAGATGATGATATAGGTGCATTAGAAAACGTAAAAGGTAATACTTTAGTTCCTGGAACTAATGTCGGTACTTTAGAGGTTATAGGTTATTTAAAAGATAACAACTCTGAAACTATTTATTTATTTTTAACAGACAGCGTTAGTGATCATAGAATATATAAATATTTCAACAACTCATATACAAAAATAGTTGAAGGTACTTTTTTAAATTTTAGTAATCAAAACTTAATAAGTGGTGTTAATCTTGTGGAAGACTTATTATTTTTTACAGATAATAGAAATCAACCTAGAAAAATAAATGTTAATAAACCATTAGGTTATTACACAAAAGAAAACCAAATATCAGTTGCTAAATATAATCCATACGAACCATTAGAATTATTAAAGTCTACAACTAGTGTAGCTGGAGCGGCTAGCGCTTCTACAATTATAACGTTATCAGTAGCTAACACAGCTATAACTAAAGGTATGAATGTTATTGGCCCTAGCATAACAGCTGATCAATATATATATGTAACAAATGTATCTGGTGTAACTATAACTATAAATGCCGCAGCAACAGTAGCAAACTTAGATGTTTTAACATTTTTGACTACAACCATGACTGGTAAGGATATTACTTACGATTTTAATGGTGGTGCAGATTGGCCTGGTGATCCAGATTTTTTAGAAGATTTATTTGTAAGGTTTAGTTATAGATTTAAGTTTGATGATCAGGAGTATTCTTTAATGGCACCATTTACTCAACCAGCTTTTATTCCACAACAAAAAGGTTATTTTTTAGAAGGTGATGAAGATGCTGCATATAGAAGCACAATACTACGTTTTATGCAAAATGGTGTGCAAAATGTAGAATTAATTATACCATTACCTGACGCACAAAATAAACTTGGAGCTCAAGCAAGTGATACGTATAAAATAACTGAAATAGATATATTGTATAAAGAGTCAGATGGTAGAGCAGTAAAAGTTTTAGACACTATTAAAACTGAAAACTTATCTTCAAGTTCTAATATTTATACATACGATTATCAGTCAAGAAAACCTTATAAAACACTACCAGAAAGACAAACCGTAAGGGTTTATGATAGAGTTCCCGTAAGGGCTTTGTCTCAAGAAATAGCTGGTAATAGAGTTATGTATGGTAATTTTCAAAGTCAACATACTCCGCCTGCAACGTTAGATTATAATGTTGGTGCTAGCCCAAAAAACTCTACAGTTTTTACTAACTGGGCTGAATATCCTAATCATACATTAAAACAAAATAGAAATTATCAAGTAGGTTTTATACTTGCTGATAAGTTTGGTAGACAATCTTCAGTTATATTGTCTTCTGTTGATCAAGGAACTACAGTTGGTTCTGATTTTTTTGGTGGATCAACTTTTTATCACCCTTATTCTTCAACAACTCAAAACTTAAAACAATGGTTTGGTGATGCTTTAAAAGTTGTTATAAACACAGCTATATCAAGCACGGCTGATTCAAACACTGGAACACCAGGTTTATATGCTGAACAAATAAGTAGTGGTTTTAACATAACAGGAACTCCAACAATAACAGATACTACATATAGTTTTACTTTAGCTGGTGGTGCACCAACAACCGGTATACCAACTGTTGATTCATATTTAAGGGGTCAATACATAGATTTTGTAAAAGTAACTAATGTAACCGGAACAGCTCCATATGTTGTTACAACAGAGGGAAGGGTAAATGATTTTTTATATTCTGCTACAACTAATAATCCTGATACAAAGTTTGCTTATACTCTACCTAATACTTTAGGTTGGTATTCATATAAAGTTGTTGTAAAACAACAAGAGCAAGATTACTATAACTGTTATTTACCAGGGTTTTTGAATGGTTATCCAGATCATGGTGGAACATCACCTTATCCTACAAATGAAGATAATAAAACTGCTCACGTTGTTTTACTTAATGATAATATAAACAAAATACCTAGAGATTTAAATGAAACTTCTGATCAACAAAAACAATTCAGAAGTTCTGTTAGATTATATGGTAGAGTAAACAATACAGCAACTGATAATATTCAATATTTTCCAGTAAGTACAAGCGGTACTCAAATATTACCGTTAAATATAACAGCTGATACAATTGCTACAGCTGTAGATTTAAACATGGGTTTTGATGAATTGTCAAATGCAGGTAAAGATAATTTTTATCAATTAGACACAAATCCTTTAATAAGTAGATTAGCTACTTCTAACGCAGGAACAACTAACATAGGTGTTTTAACAATAGGTTTAACAACGCCTTTTCTTTCTATTGTAGAAACAGAACCTGTTGAAAGTTTATTACAATTGTTTTACGAAACATCTACGGCAGGTTTAATTGCTGATTTAAATGCTGATATAAATACTGGTTTTGATGGGGTAGCTGCTTTATCTGCCTTAAGTTATTCGCATAACGAAGGTATGGCTGCTAACACAGATATAACCGCTATTTTTTATCCACAAAATAATCAAGGTAGTAATTTTTCTAATACAAATATAAGTGCAGTTAGTATGACTGTGGTTGATGGCGCTCAACAAACTAGAGCTACAGGAAATTTAGCTGATGGTTTTACGGGTGATTTTAAATTAATAACATCTGGAACTGGATATAAGCTACAAACAGCTGTTAATACTTTTGTTTACTCTAATGCAGGTTATGAAAACAATGGTGATTCAAAAGAAACTTATACCTTTACATTTACATGGACAACCGTAGGTGGCGATACTAGTTCTACAGTAGCAACTGGATCACTTACTAATTTAGCTCCAGTTTTTACAGCAGGAGCAAGTTTGCCAAATGTAACAGTTAGTGCCGGAAACACAACAGGTGTTACTAGAGATGGATATAATGGTTCTGCAATTAATAGTTCTATTCAGTTAAAATACAGTATAGTTTCACAATCTCCTGGTTCATATTTTTCAGTTAATTCAACAACAGGTATTGTAACTAAAATAGCTTCTACACCAATAGGTGTTTACACTTTAAATTTAAAAATAGAAGATGCTGTTGTTGGTGGTGTTACACAAGCTAATACAGAAAGCGTAACAAAGCAACAAATAATAACCGTAGGTGCTGTTGCTGTAAATAGTGGTGTTATATCTGGTTGTAAATCTTTAGGTAGTCCTAATTTACCAGCTACAAGTCAAATTACAGCTCCTTATACTGGAACTAATGTTACTGGTGTTTGGTATTTATCCGATAGTATATTAAGCTCATTTCCCGTTACACCCTCAGCAAACACAAGCGAATCTAATTTTGTACATAGATTAGGTTCTGCAGCGTTAAGCGCTGGAACTTTAGTTTTATCTTGTAACATGCAGCAGAGTTTTACAAACAATCAAGGTGGTTTTATGGGTTTTGTAAATTCTGGAATAATATGGAAAGTGTGGCATAGAGATCCTAGCGTAACCAGTAGTTGGGCAATGATAGAAGATGTTAATAATGATAACATGGGTGCTCCAGGAGTAACTTCGTTTATATCTAATCCTTCATTTGGAACAACTAAATATGCACAAACTGTATTTGCTTTTAACGAGCCAGGAGAATATGTTATAGCCGCTACAGACGCTAATACAGGTCAAGCCGCGGTTGCTGCAGATGCTATGTGTGCTTGGGTCAACTCAAATGATTTATATTATAGCACTTGTGTGGTAGAAAATGGATCAGATGTTACTGATAATAGTACTCCTAAAAACTATAGATATGATGTTTCAGGAGCTCAAACAGCTTATAATTGCGCAACTGGTAATACACAGAGGTACGCGCCAATGCCGTACGCTCAATATGTAGATTTATTTTACACGACAAGTTCATTAAATAGCCCTTGGACACATAGTCAAGCTGAATATTATAGTTTTAAAACATCAGCCGCAGGATCAGAACCATTAACAAGTATAAGAGTTTCAGCTAAGTTTGGAACAAATGGTATAAAAATAAGCCCTGCTTTAATACCAGATGCTTGTAATGATCAATATGCTAGAGCTTGTCAAGGTGGTAATATAACTTGTGCACATCCTGTATACGGTGGTGAAGGTTGGTAGTAATAATAACAAAAAATAAGTGATAATAAAATAACATGGGCGCTACTTTAGAATTAAAATATTTTAACTCGTACTGGTTGAAGAAAATGTCAAACGTTGTAGATGCTAATCCACAGCCAACAGCACCTTATGCAGCCGTCCCTCAAGCTTATGCTAATGATAATACTAACGATTGGTTTATTGAAGAAGCTAGAATAAGAGGTGGTTATAATAATACTATAACTGATTTAGGTGTTAAAGCTCACATAGTTGAAGACAATCCTAACAATCAAAATAGGTTTAACACAATTATATACTCAGGAGTGTTTAACTCTAGAACTGGTATTAACCAAACAAATGAGTTTTCAGTAGGTGAAGATATAACTAGAAGTGTAGATCCAGCACATGGTTCTATACAAAAATTATTTGCAGAAGACACTAACTTAATTATATTTCAAGAAGATAAAGTAAATAGAGCGTTAATAGATAAAGACGCTATATATACAGCTGAAGGCCAAGCTTTAACCGCTTCTGGTAGAATGGTTATAGGACAAATAGTTCCATTCGCTGGTAAGTATGGTATAGCTACAGATCCTTTTAGTTTTGCTGTTTATGGTTATAGAAAATACTTTACAGATAGAAAAAGAGGTTGTGTGTTAAGATTAAGCACTGGAGGTGAAATTATAGAAATATCAGGTTATGGTATGCATGACTTTTTTAGAGATCAACTAACACAAGATGGTATAACTAAAATAGTAGGTGGTTGGGATAATCATACTAAAAATTATATATTATCTATACAAACAGCTTCAAGTTACAATACAGTTTCATTTGATGAAGGTGTACAAGGTTGGACTAGTTTCTTTAGTTTTAAACCAAGCTTTATGTTTAGTTTAACGTCTACTTTCTTTTCTACAAATGCTGGTAAACTATACAGTCATTATGGTAATAGTAATTATGGAGAGTTTTATGATGTTGAGAACGATTCTGACGTAACTGTTGTCTTAAATTCTTCACCATCAACAGTTAAAGTTTTTAAAACAGTAAACTACGAGGGTGGAACAGACTGGACAGTAAGCAGCATAGTTGCTAGTTCAGGTGATATAGCTTTAGCACCAATATCTAAATACAGTTTACCAAGCAACTTAACTGATTTAGAAAGCGAAATGTTTTCTAATAAGTTTAAAAGAAAAGAAAACAAATACTTTGCTAATATTATAAATAATTCATCACCAGGGAAAGGAGAGGTATTATGGGGAGCAAGTATGACAGGTGTAAAAGGATTTTTTAGTACGTTTAAGTTTAACTTAGACAATAGTATAAACCAAAAAAGAGAATTGTTCGCAGTATCTTCTGACACTGTTGAATCATCATATTAAAATATTATGGAAGAAGTTTTAAATATATTATACGAATTTTTATTTGTTGGGCCTAGTGGCGTAACCATGGGAATAGGACCTTTAGCCGCTGCGGGTATAGTAAAAGGCGTTGGAGCAATAGTTGGTGGTCTATTTGGGGCTGGCAGAGCTAGAAGAGCCAGAAGAAGAGCTGCTGCTGAAAAAAGAAGATTAAAAGGTGAGCTAAACAGTTTAGAAAAAAGTAGACAAAAAATAATAAACCCATATGAAAACACAAAAGATTTAAGTTCATTAGCTAAAGATCTTAGTGGTAAACTAAGTAATCCATATGGTAGCTTAAGTGTTTCTACTGCTGGTGCAGCGATGCAGGTAGAAGAAGCTGATATAGCTTTAGCAAACACATTAGACACTTTAAGAGCTACAGGTGCTAGCGCTGGTGGCGCAACCGCTTTAGCACAAGCTGCTTTACAAAGTAAAAAAGGTGTTGCAGCAAGCATAGAACAACAAGAGGCTGCTAATGAAAAGTTACGAGCACAAGGTGAACAATATTTACAACAAGCTCAAATACAAGAACAAAGAAGATTACAAAATGTAGATATTCAAGAAGGTAGAAGAACACAACAAGCTGATGCTATGGGTAAAACATTTCAGTTTAATGCTCAAGAAAGAAGAGAAGATAGTAAAATTGGATATACAAGACAACAAATAACAGGTGCACAACAAAGAGAAACCGCTGCTTATAATCAAGGCACGAAGGCTATGATGGGTGCGATAGGTGGTCTAACACAAATTGGTGCGGTTGGTGCTGCTGGTGGCTTTAAATCATATGACGCAAATAATGAAATGTCTGAGGAAACAAGCAAAGCGTTAACAGCCTTAATATAATAAGCTATGGGATTAAAAGAAAAACTAATAGAAAATAAAAAAATCAACGAACAGATTAAGTTTGCTATATCAGAACAACAATCTAGACTTTCTTATGAACTTGGCTATAGTGATAGTAAGGTAGAACCTATTGATTATGCCTCTTTATTTGATCCTTTTATAAAGCAATATGCAGATATACAGCTTGCACTAACCAATGGAACAAGTGAAAATCCAGTTTATGATAGAAAATTTAGTGATAAAATAATAGCTAGTGTTGATAATATAAAAGTTAGTTTAGAAAACATGCTTGGTAATACAGAAATTTGGAATGAAATGGTGCAAAGTTCTGGTTTAATGGGTGGTTTAGATATGATGGGAACACCTGTAAGTAGATTTTTAGCTTTAAGTATATTAAACGGAGATCTTGGAGGTAAAGTAGATATAAAAGCAATTGATGGCGATATAGATAAATTAGCTTGGGAAATATATGAAAAAGACGGTTCGTTTGTTGAAAGAATATATTTAAATAAACTTAATGAGTTGTCTGAAACTCAAGACATGTTTGTAAGTATACCTAATACATTAGAGCAAAATGAAGGTTTTAAATTAGCTAGTCCTGAAATATTTGAACAAAAACAAGTTGGTAGCGATCAAGAAAATAACGTGTTAACAGGTGGTGTTACTGAAGTTTATAGAAAAAAGAAATCTGATGGTCAGTTAGATATTAAAACAAAAGACTTAGACGCTAACATGGTTCAAGACTTTTATATTGTAGATAAAGATTTAATAGGTAATAGTTTACAATTTAATACTGAAATGGATAAAATAACATCTGGTTTACTTGAAGAATTTCAAAGCTTTGATCAGGTTATAGCTTTTAACAATAATATATTGGCTGAAGTTACAGATAATTATTTAGAACCAGCCAAAGCATTAAAAGATAACCAACAAAAAAGATTTCAAGAAGATTATAAAAAATGGTTTTTAGAAACACAAGTAGGAACAGAGTTTCCGTTAGGTGAACCTAGACTTAAGGTAAAAGAAGTTGTAGAAGAAGCAGAACAAGTAGTTTAAATTTAATATATGACTTGCGAAGAAAAAAGAATACAAAATAATTGGACTCAAAAACAATTTGAAGAATGTGTTCGAAAAAATTTACCAGACTTGTCTGAGGCAAATGAAAAAGCTAAAGAGTTTAATAAAGATAAAGAACAAGGTAAGATAGCGGGGCTTGTAGAAAAAGGTATTGATAAAGTTAAAGAAACTGTTGAGGCTGTAGATTTAGGTTTAGATATTATTACAGGTGCTGCAGAAACATATGCTGAAACAAATAAACTAAACAATTTAAAAAATATTAAAATTTCACCAGAAAGTTATGCTGGTGCTGAATCAGACGAATTTTTTAATCCGGAGTTTTTAAACACTCTAGGTCAAAACATGTCTAGCAATAATATTAATGACTTAACTGACGAAGAAAATAAAGTTTTTTCTGAATTAGGTTTACAAATAGCTGTAGATAGAAATAAGGATAATCCTGATTATGTTCCAAGCACTATGGATATATGGAATGAGTCAAGAAGATTAAAAATATTAGCAGCTCAAGATGCTACAGGAGAAAAAGCTACAGTATTAGAAAATTTAGCTGGTAAAAATGTTCTAACAAATGCAGTTTCTGATTTATACAGAGCAGCTAAATCGGGTTATGCTCAACCTAAAGATTTACAAACTTCATTAGAAATTTTTGAATCAGGTGACGAAACACAAGATAAAGTTTTAAGTAAATTTTTAGAAAATCAAAAAGAGACGTTAGTGTCTAACGAACAATCAGACGAAGCAAAAGAGTTTCAAAAATGCTTAAAAGAAAACGGTAATGGTTTTTTAGGTTTAGGACTTTGTTCTATTAAAAATCCAAGATATATTACACAAGTTGCTGTAGAATCTATGGCTTTAAATGCAGGTGCTGTTACTCAATCTCAAACAGTAAGAAACAATGCGTTTGGTGGAGCTGTTAGTGGAGCGGCTACTGGAAGCGTTGTACCAGGTGTAGGTACTGCTACTGGAGCTATGAGTGGAATGTTTTATGGTGTAGGCTCTACGTTAGAAAAAGGAATTACATTTAGCGAGCTTTTAATTGAAGCAACAGGCATAGAAGATGTTTCAAAAATAACAATAGAAGATCTTAAGAAAGTTTTAAATAATCCAGAAAAATTAAAAGACATACAAACTAAAGCAAAAAGAAGAGGTCAAGTTATAGGTAGTGTTTCAGCTTTATCAGGTGGTGCAGCAGCAAAAACAACTGCAGCTTTAGTAAAAGCAGGTAAAGGTGTAAAAGTTGCCGCTGCCGCTGGTAGTGGTGTAGAAATGATAGGTGAAGGAACTGGAGAGTTTTTAGGACAAAAAGCAGCAGGTCAAAAAACTAACAAAGAAGAAATATGGTTAGAAATGATTGGAGGTTTCGGAACTAAAGTCCCTATAAGTGTTGGCGGTGTGTTATTAAATTTAAATCAATTAAGCTCTAATTTACAAGTAAGAAACCAAGTTAAATCTAACGGCTTTGCAAACATGTCTGACGCTTTTAAACCTGGCGTTAAAACAGATAAAGCTCAAATAAATATAGCTCAAATACCTAATGCAGAAAAAACTTTAAATATCAGTTTAGAACAACAAATAAACAGCAGGGCTATTACACCTCAACAAGCTAATGATATTAAAATTCAATTTAGAGAAACAAAAGCTGTGGTTAATCAAATAAAACCTTTAGGTTTATCTACAGAAAAACAAAGTTTAGTGGTTGATTTATTAAAAGAAAAGAAAAACTTAGAATCAACTATAAATCAAGTTAATGATGAAAACTTAACAATTAAACAATCTGAAAGAGTTAATGAAATTAACGAAGAGTTAAAAAACATAGGTGAACAAGAAACACAAAAAAGTGTAACTAAAGAAGCTCAAGGTAAAAAAGGTCAAGAAATAGACAATTTAGCTGGCCAAAAAAATGAAGATGGTAAATATGAGGTAACCAAAGCTGAATGGGATAGTGGTAAAGCTGATGAAGTTATTACTGAGATATATAATAATGACATGCTAACTGGTTTAATAGAAAGTAAAATACCTATAGAAAAACCACCTGGGTTTTCAAAACCTGATTTTGTTAGTGGTGTTGTTGCTGAACTAATACCACATATAAGAAATTTTAATCCAGAGGTTAACAACAGTTTAAACGGTTGGATAATGTCTCAAATCAACAATAAGGTTGGTAATGTATTTAAAAAAGGTGAAGCAGGTACTAAACAAGTTTTTGAAACAGATGTTACAGAAGCAAAAGGTGTTACCGATGGAACAGATGTAAACGTGCAAATACAAGAAGATTTAGATATAAGCCCTAGAACAGCAGAACAAAAAGCGTCAGTAACTAAATTAAGAGATATTGCAGGTGTAACAACTGAAGAAGCTCAAGTAGGCGTAACTGAAACATTAAAAACAAGACTACCTGGTGTTACGGAAAAAAAGTTTAGACAAAAAGTTAATGAAGCTAATAGATTAAAGTTTGGTGAAAAAGTATTAGCTGAAATGGGTGGACTAAAAGACGCTGGTAGATTAGTAACGTTTTTAGATACTAATTTTAATGATATAATAGCTGCAATACCTAATAGCGTTAAAAATAAACAATTAGCTTCTTTATTTAAACCTAAACAAGTTGGTAGAGCTAAAACTAAAGTTGGTGAAGGTATATTTGAATATACAACACCTACTAAACAGGAGTTAATAGATTTTTATACTACAGGTAAAAATACAACAAATAGAGCCAGAGTTAAAACATTAGCAGATGTAATAGCTCAAGAACTAGCTCTTGACGCTACCGCAGAAGTTTTAGCTGATCCTAAAGTACAAAAAGAATTTATAGAAAGACAAGAGCTACAAGGTAAAGAAACACCTAAAGATACTATACCTAAATTATTAGAAGCTATTGATAGACAAATAGCTGATTTACAAACACAAAGTGATAAATATAAAAATGTTTTAGGTTTAAATAATCCTAAGGTGGTTATTGATGGTTTAATTATATTTGCAAAAACATTTAAAAAAGTTTTACAAACAACTTCTAATGTTAAAAAAGCTGTTGAAGCAGCTTATAAAAGTTTAAAAAAATATTTAGCTGGAAAAGTTTCTACTATAGAGGCTGATATAATTATTGATGAAGTAAAAGAATCTGTAGGTGAAATAAATAAGCTTGATGATGCAACAATAGATAAAATAAAAGAAGCTTTAACTGAAAGTTTAGAAAATTATGATAAAAAACAAGATCAAGCTAATTTTAAAGCAGAAGCTAAAAAATTAAAAAATAAATTGGTTGATAAAGCTTTGGAAAACTCTAAAATTTATTATGCTAAAACAAAAAACAAACCAAGTCGTATTGATACAAAGGTTGCTGATAAGTTAGTTGTAGATGCTGTTAAATTTGCAGAAGCAATACCAGCAGAAGCACACAAAGCTTTAGGAATAAAAGGTAAACCATATACAGATATAGTTGGAACGCATAAAAGAAATTTTGATATAGCTGAAAAAAAATTAAAAGGTCCAGATAAAGGTAAACCAGGTAGATATAAGAATAATTTTGATAATTTAAAATTAAAAACTGCAGACCAATTAATAGCTGATGGAACTTGGAGTGAAAACACGGCTGAGATATGGAGTAGTATAGATATGTCTAAAGTTCAACCTCTTAATTCAAAAGCAACTAATTTATCACCGTTACTTACTGAAATAAAAAAAATATTAGAAGGTAAAACTAACGCACAAACTGTTGCTGAAAAAAAAGCTGCTATTGATAAAATATATGATCCAGAGGTTGGTTTAAATAATTTAAAATTTGCTGAATTAAACGCTAGCATTTTAAAAGATGGTTATTTAAATGGAAGCTTAAGTTTAGATTATATTATTAATGCTCTACAAGCCCAAACCAATGTTACCGCTGGTTTTAGAGCGTTTACTGATATAGGTGGTATTGAAATTAAGGCTGGAAAAGTTGATTTATCTAATTTTAAAGGAGAACACTTACAATCTAACTCTCAAACTATGTCTGAAATACTGGGTTGGATACTTTCACCTAACTCTACATCTTTAGAATTAAAAAACATATTATCTGGTCATACTCAAATATTTGGAGATAAGACTAAACTTTTTGATCCTATTGATACAACTTTTTCTAAAACATCTAGATTAGGTGCTGAACGATTAACAAGAGGTTTAGATAAAAACACCGTAGAATCTATATATGTTCCTTCAACTAAAACAGATTTTTTAACAGATGCCGCGCAAAATGAGTATAAAAAACAGGTTAAAGAATTAGGTGAAGCCGCTAAAAAAGCTTCTACAGTTTTAAATAAAGGAGAACAATTTGTTGAAAATAATCCTGATATTATACCAACAGTAACAGATCCAGAGGTTTTAGATAAAGATATAAACCAGATGATTGAAGACACTAAGGGTATAAAATCTAAGTATAGATATTCTGATATTGTTGCTAAAAGAAAAGGTGCTGGTGTAATTAATTTTAAACTAATTCCAGCTAGCGCTCAAGATTTTCAAGGTTTAATGTATGATTTATACAGTAGAGGTAAAAAAGGTGAAAAACAACAAAAATGGGTACAAGATAATTTAGTAAAACCATATCAAAAAGGTATTGCAGATATAGATAATTATAGACAAGCATTGAAAAATGATTACTCTGCTTTGTTAAAAAAATTTCCAAATGTTAGTAATAAATTAGGTGATATAATTCCAGGAACAGAATTTACTCTTGATCAAGCTTTACGTGTTAATCTATGGATAAAAGGTGGTTTTGAAATACCTGGTTTATCTAAACGTGATATTAAAAAACTTAATGATTTTGTAGAAAAAAATCCTGAACTTAAATTATTTAATGAATCAGCTTTAGCTATAACAAAACAATCTAAATGGGTTGAGCCAACACCTCATTGGGATATTGAAAGTTTAATATCTGATTTAAACGCTTTAACTACTAGAGTTGGTAGAAAACAATTCTTATCTGAATTTATAACGAACGCTGATGTAATATTTTCTAAAGAAAATTTAAACAAAATGGAGGTTGCGTTAGGTACTAACTGGAGAGAAGCAATGGAAGACTCATTGTACCGCATGAAAAACGGGACTAATAGACCTTCTGGTACTAACAAGTTAACTAATCAATTTAACAATTGGGTTAACAATTCTGTCGGAGCAATAATGTTTATGAATGTTAAATCCGCTTTATTACAAACTATATCTTCAGTTAACTTTTTAAATTGGTCAGACAACAATCCTTACAAAGCCGCGTTGGCTTTAGCTAATTTTCCTCAATATATAAAAGATTTTAAGTTTTTGTGGAATTCACCTAAACTAGTACAAAGAAGATCAGGTTTAAGAAAAGATATAAATGAAGCTGAACTTGCTAATGCTGCTAAAAATGCTAAAAACAAACCTGCAGCTATGTTAAGTTATTTACTTAAATTAGGTTTTACACCAACACAACTTGCAGATAGTTTTGCTATTGCATCTGGTGGTGCTACTTTTTATAGAAATAGACTTGAAACTTACAAAAAACAAGGTTTATCAGAGCAAGAAGCATCTGACAAAGCTTTTGCTGATTTTTCAGCAGCATCAGACGTATCGCAACAGTCAGCTGATCCAATGTTGATTTCACAGCAACAAGCTAGTATATTAGGTAGATTACTTTTAGCATTTCAAAATACACCTGCTCAGGTTACTAGAATATTTAACAAAGCATCAAGAGATTTTATAAATGGAAGAGGTGATCAAAAAACTAATGTATCTAAAATGATATACTACGGTGCGGTACAAGGACTTATATTCGCTACACTGCAAAATGCTGCATTTGCTTTAATACCAGGTTTTGATAACGAAGAAGATGAAGAAAAGAAAAGTAAAGAGTTTGATAAAAAAGAAGAAAGAATACTTAACAGTATGGCTGATACCATGCTTAGAGGTTCTGGTGTTTATGGAGCTATTGTATCTACATTGAAAAACACTGCTCTTACATATTATAAAGAAGAAAAGAAAGATGCGTTTGGTAAAGATCATAGAAATACATTGTTAGAAATATTAAACTTAAGTCCACCTGTTGGTTCTAAAGTTAGAAAAATAAATAATGCTATAAAAGCTAGAGATTATAATAAAGAAGTAGTACAAGAGCAAGGTTGGGATGTGACTTTAAAAGGCAAAGTTAATCTTAGTCCTTCATATCAAGTTGTAGCATCACTTACGGAAGCAATAACTAACTTACCACTTGAAAGAGCTGTGGTAGAAATTGACAGAATTGTTGAAATGCTTGATGCAAGAAATACAACTTTTCAAAGAGTTGCTTTAGCATTAGGTTATAGAACATGGGATGTTAATACTAAGAATGAAGAAAGAGATCTTGTAAAAATAGAATCTAAACAAGCTAAAGAAGCTGCTAGAAAACAAAAGGTTATAGATGACAGAGCTGAAAGAAAAAGATTAAAAGAACTTGAAAAGTATAAAGGTAAAACTAAAGAAGAAATAAAACAGATGAAACGTAGAGACTCTATAGTTGATACTAATAAATCTGATCAAGTAAAATCTTTAATAAATCTAGGTTTAACTAAAAAAGAAATAAAAGAGCTTAAATACGAAGATGATAGAGTTAATAAAATAATTGAATTAACAAATAAATAATATGAAATTATGGATAAAAAAAATTGTAGGATTAGCAGGGACATTGTTATTAGGTGTAGCGGGTTGGTTAATATCAACTGTATATGTTATATCTATAGACACTCAGTTAATTAAAGAAAAAATGGATAAAGTTTACGCAGACGAATGCCCGTACTGTGTTCACTCTG
>Ga0208645_1001170_pt1 | contig 23883 bp, 19 predicted proteins | sample VirMetDEL_Sep_01_FD_184519 | JGI IMG/M metagenome (GOLD analysis project Ga0208645, IMG submission 184519) | Aqueous microbial communities from the Delaware River and Bay under freshwater to marine salinity gradient to study organic matter... | ecosystem: Environmental > Aquatic > Marine >... | reverse complement strand
TTCACTGCTGGGAAGCAAATTCGTCCTACTTTCCTCCACCAACAACCCCAAGCTCTCACCCGTGGTGGGGTCATGATCAAACCGTGGTGCGCTGTTGATCGTGCTGGTGGTCTTCACATATTCGCCAACAGTAGACGACTGCTCTAGTTGGGCGCCCCAGAGGTAGAAGCCAGAGGTGCCGTCGCCAATATAAGCATTGCTTGAACCATCATGAAACCTGAAATTAAAACCATTCAAACCACTGCTTGTCGCTGGAACAGTTGTAACAATTAACCGATACCATCCATTTGGATAAGGCACAATAGAAGCAGTACAGTTACTACTAAAGGCGACAGACCCGCTAATCAGGTCAAAATTTGCAGCAGGTGTAACGGTAAAATTAGTGTTTGCAATGAGAATTTGAAGCTGTCTAGTTGAGCCTACTGGTAGTTTTGCAAATAAACTGATTGTATAAACAGTTCCACTGCTAACATTGATAACTTGAGAAACATTATGCTGAGTATTAGACGCATCAAGGGTTTCAGTAACTAGATCAGCAGTTAAGTTTCCGTCTGGCGCTTGCGTAGCATTAGCCGTGGATCCACTACCGAATGCGTTTATATTGCTCAATGACCACGTAGTATCAAACTCCTCACTCCTCAACAGCAAATTCGTCGTCGCCGTTTTAATCAGCCCGTCGCTGCCGACATACGTGCCTGAACTGGCGCGGATGAAGTCAACAAGTGTCTTACCAGTAGTAGTATCAACAAGAGATTTAGTATCAGAAAACGGAAGATCTAGGGAGGGGCGAATCCCGGATAAATCCCAAAGTTGATTACCGAGACCACTAGACTGTGAAATACTAGATAATTTTGTTCCACTAAGTCTCATCAGACAAGCTCCGTTACTTCCAGAACCCCATTAGTAGTACCATTACGAATAACTGCAATATTTGCACCCGGAGGTACAGAAACATCAAGACGCTCACCAATAGCGATATAATGACTAGTTGATGTAGCAGTTTGAGCACTACTACCAATACTATATCGGATATCAGCACCAACAGCTTTCATAGAAATACGAAAGACACCAGCAGTCAAAGCAGTATTAGCGGAAGTAGAACCAGCTGTAAGTTGACGTGCTGCACCTACTTTACCAAGAGGTTCAACATGATTAGCGTAAGAAAGTTGTGCCATTGTTTTTTAAAAAGATTAAATGAGTAAAAGTAGCAGTGGTGGGTTAGATTTGATAACGAAGGACAACGATACCTTTGGCACCACCAGTTGGGTACTTTGTAGGGCTAAAACTCATACCACCGCCACCACTACCGCTGTTAAATGGGGGCGAAGTGCCTGGAAGAGTAGAGCCACCAACGGATGTTTGTGTAGCACCTGTATAAGTACCACCATGACCACCTGCAGCGTATCGAACTGTGGTACCAGTTATATTAATAAGTAAACCGGCTCCACCACGACCCGATGCTGAGCTAGTAGCAGGGGAACCAGGTCCAACTGAACCACCACCTCCTCCACCAAATTCATTAAAAGATCCGGGACCGCCTGCATAACCTTGGCCAACAGTGCGAGCACCGCCGCTTCTAGCTGGGCTACCGCCACCACCACCACCGCTACCACCAGCAGAACCAGCAGCACTGGGGTCTGAAGCACCACCGCCACCACCACCAATTGCAGCAAGGTTTATGGTACTACCAACAACAGAGGAGTTTTGACCGTTACCACCTTGACCACCAAGAGAACGTACTCCACCTCCACCAACAGTAATTGTATAAATAGCAGATGGGAAAAGTATACCACTACCAGCTGCAGTGTAAAGCAGACCACCAGCTCCACCGCCTCCACCTGCAGGTTTAGTCAAATAGCCAGAAGCTCCACCACCACCACCAACAACTAGGTATTCAACAGTAGTAGCTTTATTAAGGATAAAGGATCCACTACTGGTAAAAGTATGAACGCGATAATTAACACCGTTATCTGTGATATCAGTAATTGTACCACCTGTTGCCCCAGCTCCAGCGGGTAATGTTTCAGCTGAAAAAAGAAGGGGAATAACACCACCAGGAATCATGATTTACTCTCCATTACTGAACATTCTTCATAACATGACCCACGATTGATGTAGGACTCAGTACCATATAAATCAGTACGTCTACAGCATTAGGGCTGAGGGATAGGGTAGGTGCATTACCATCAGACCAAGACCAATTACCACCGTAACTCAATGTACGACCACCAGTACCATCTTGTGTGATGAAGATAGCACCGGATTGACCGGCAACTGCATTAGATGGATTATCAAGCACACGGTTACCACCAAGGGTTACACTAAAGTAGTTACTATCATTGAAGTTAAGAACAATAGTAGCTGCATCAGTTAGTGCTGTTACACCACCACGTTGACCTGCTGTAAAGGTTTGAGCAACATCCGTCTTAGCAGTATCTGCGTCATAACCTTGGACAGTAACACCGATATCAGCATCTTTAACAATAGTAGCATCATATGCCTCAACTGTTACGCCAATATCAGCATCCTTAAGGATAGTAGCGTCATAGGCTTCAACAGTTACACCAATGTCGGCATCTTTAAGGATAGTTGCATCATAGGCTTCAACAGTTACCCCAATATCACCATCAACAAGGATAGTATTACCAGCTGGTAGGTTAGCATCATAAGCTTGAACACTAGAACCAATATCAGCAACAGTTACTGCATAACTATCAACGTAGTTTTTAGTAGCAGCATCTTGAGCACTAGAAGGTTCACCAACATTAGTGATCTTATTAAGGTTCATCGTCAACGTATCGTTGATACTGACAGAACCAGTGCTATCAAGAATATGGTTACCGTTAAGATCTAGGTTAGTATTGAGTTGTGCATCACCATTAGGAGCAATAGTTAGCTCACTAAGATCAAGTGGGATAGTACCAGTTGTAAGTGTAATAGTGCTATTTTGTTGATCAACAACAAAGAAGTCACCAAGTTTAAACTTACCACTTTGATCAGTGATAGCTGCCCAAACTTTACCATTGTTACGTTCAACAACTTGAGCTGCTTCAACAGGTACACCACCATTCTCAGGAAGAGCAGAATAGTTAGTACCAGCTCCGCAATACTCCATTGTGTGATTACTAGAGGCAATCATAGAACGAAGGTAGAAGCTAACACTAGCTCCACTACTTACAGCACCATCAAGTCCAAGGTTCTCTGACTTATCAGCAGGATTTGGGCGAAGAATAGTAACATCCCAACCAGAACCATTAGCTGATGCAGATAACACTGGATATGTGTTACCACCAATTTCCACAACCATATTGTTCTGTGGACGTGTAGCAGAACCATACCAGTTAACACCTGCAACAGGTGCTCCAATCGTAAAGGTGATATCTTGATTAGCAGCATTAGCTGTAGTAGTAGCAGTAAAGATTGCAGAAGTAGACTTACCATCAGCAATCAAACCATAACGACCGAAGTCAGTAGTAGAACCACTGATATTAGCTTGACCACCATTCAAACACTTCAGGTGGTAATGAGCAAAGAATGCAAAGGTACTTGTCGCTTGACAGTAACCGTTATTAGTAACAAGAATACCAGGACCATCCAAACAAACCTGAGAGTAACTATCACATACCATTGAACGTAGCGGGCTGTTAGCATGAACAGCAGAGCCATCAATAAGGATACCACCACCAGTCGGTTCAGAATCAGTATCACCAGCAGCACCACCAGCTGGGGTGTTAGGATTCAAAGCACTATTATCAATCTCAGAATCCGAGAAGTTAATGCAATTTTGAATATAAGGTGACTTATAAATCATTGCATTAGGATAGAACGCAATGTTCCAACCTTGATTAGGAGGTAGACCGTAGGTACCATCAGGATCAACAGAACCTGCAGCACCCCGTACACCACTAGCTTTCATCCCAGTAAATGTGATGTTTTGAATGTAGGTACCACTATTAACACGGAACAATACATTCTCTTCAGTAGCTACTGTAGGATGGACAACACAACCACGATAAGTTGTACCAACAATAGACACATCCTTTCGGGTGATATCAATAGGTGCTACTTCTTCATAGACACCAGGTGCTACAACAATAACACTACCATCACCATAGGTAGCATCAGCGTTGACTTGTTCAACAGCTGCTTTAATAGTAGCTTTAGGACGGCTAATACGATGACCATCATTAGTGTCATCACCACTAGACGCATCTACATAGACAACCTTTGGTTGAGTAGTAAATGTACCACCTGACGCAACACCTGTCCATGCACTACCATTCCAAATAGAAACAGTTAGATCAGCATTGTTCTGAAGCCACGTCTTACCAACACGCCAATCACTACCAGATGGGGTAGCTGTTTGAACAAGTGTATCAAAATTAAGAGCAGTTTGACCGTCAATTGCTGCAGTAGTAGCAATCTTGTTATCAGCACTTGTCCAATTATCAGTAGAGTAGATAACATCACTAAAGGTATTCCAATAGTAATCCCTCAGGAAGTCATAGATCTCTGCAGGTACTTCTTGACAATTACCTTCTTGAATAGCATAACGAAGCTGTTCAAAGTTCTTATTTAGATCATCTGATCGGATAGCAGAACCTGGGTTGAACAATGCTCGGATGTTATCAATGTTAGTAACACGACGAATCCGAACATTATCAACCGTAGGTTCATCAGGATTAACAGGTGTTGCAGGAGTCGGAGGTGCAGTACCTGTAAACTCTACAATAGTAGGGTTAGCATCTGTAAGCTGCCAAGGATAGGTAGCATCAGTTTGTGCAATTACGTCCCATTCTTTAGTTGTGACATTCCAAAAGGAAACTTGAACTTCTGATTTAAAAAGGTAAGGGAAGTCAAAAGAGAACTGAGTCTTTACTCCATTACCTGCTTGAATTGTTTGTACGTCAGCACAAGACATGATTGTTACTTACGAATAGAAAGAGCAGGGTTAAGTGTTTCACCAGCAATATTAGCTTCTTCGATCATATCACGTTCAATTTGACGTGCTTCAATTTGACCGAACATTTCAGCACTCATCTCAGCATAAGCTAGTTCTTCTGCAGCACGTCGTGCATCAGAAAGCCTTGCATAAAGATCATGCCATTTTTTAATTGATACTTCATCAGACTTCAAACCACGCAGACGTGCTTCACGTAGTTTAGCAATGCTATCCCAGTTACCAGCATCACTCATGATGTTACGAATTTCTTCTTTGAAGAAACCACGTGTACCCATCAAACGGAACAACTCAGAACGTTCAGCTGCTTTAAGTTTGACACCATCTTTAGTACGGAAGGTAGTGTTAATATCAAACTCCATCTCTTGAAGGAAACGTTCCTCTGAAGATTGCTCAGCATGAACTTTAATCGGACTATAAGCATTCCAGACACGTTGCAATAGACCATAGCCATTAGCCTTCTCACCAGTCACCGGGCTATAAATATAGGGGTGACGGTTAGACATATCTAGATAGCTATTACGGTTACCAAGCAACGAGAGAAAGTCATTATCTACTTCACGGAGACCTTCACTAAAGATACGAGACCATTCAGCACGTTGTCCTGCTAGGGGACCAAGACTATTAGTAAAGCCAGCAGCCCAACGAGTCAAAGCACCTTCGTTACCACTAACGATATCAAGCAATGGTTTGATAGTAGAAAGAGCGGTACGATCAGTAATGGATGCACCAATAATAAAAGCTGTCTTCTCAAAGAGACGTTCAACAGCCGCTTCACCAAGCATATCAAAGTTATCAGAGATGTTAGCAACAAGTGCTATAGCATCAGCAAGCGGACCCATTGCTTCGTAGGAATACCACTTACCATCAGCACCTTTGATGCTACGAGGTTTCCAGTTAGAGTTCTTCTCCCGAGCACGTTGGATCTCTTTATCGTAGATACCATCACCAGTAATACGATCATTTAAAACAAGACCAATAGCTCCTGTTACAGCTGCAGCACCGAGAGCTTTACGTCCCCTTGTGGTGTACTTAAGATCAGCAAGTTTGTTTTGCTTAGCAATAGTATCAAGGTTCTCTACATCAATGTTACGTGCACGAAGCAATTCATCGACACGTGCTTCATCAGCAAAGAGATCTTGTAGTTTAACGTAGGCTAATTCATTAACATCACGTTGGAAAGGCATCCACGGTCCATACTTACCACTCATTTCAATGAGGTTCATACCAGTGGTAGGGAACATCATAAATGGACGGAGACCAGGAACCATATTGACTAGTGCTGACATACCTTTAGAAAGGTTACTATCAATGTTAAGTGCCATCTCATCAGTAGCATACTTAACAGCTTCGTCTTTAAGTAGACCATCAGCGCCAAACATCTCACCATAGTACTTATCAGCAATAGGTTTGACGTTTTCTTTAGTCACTTCCTTACCAGCTGACACAAGTTCATCCATAGCACGAAAACGTGCCTCAGCTGCTGCATTAAATGCTCCAGTAAGACCATCAGTTGCAGTCATGCCATTAACACCAAACCGCAATACTGGATCCTTACCAAGATCATTCAGCATCTCTATTTGATTAACCACGTATTGAAGACCATAATTACCCTCTTGTGCCTGACGTTGTGCAGACATCTTAAGGAATTCAAGCTCCCGTTCTTGTGAAAGGAGAAGGTCAATACGTGTACCAGATCGTACAGAGTTAGGTTCCTTAGATGCACGCATGAAGACATCACCAGCATAAGGTAATGCTTTCTTCAACGTATCACCGATGGAGCTATAAGCAATCCAACCACGTTGCATAGCTTTAATATCCCCAGCCATTGCAGCACCTGCAAAGTGAGCGATAGGTTGAGAGATGATACCACCAAAGTTACCTACAAGAGCTTCAATAGGTGTCTTAAATGCAGACAGCATGTTATTGAAGATGTTAGACCATACACCAGCAATTAGCTTGTTCTGTACATCTGGGTTAAGGTTAATGATACCTTTACCTAGGTCAAGCGTCATTCCATGGATCCACTTATTCATCTTAACAATGGTATCAATATCACCATCGGTAATTTCATAAGCAAACAAAAACTCATCCATCAAACGAGGTTGATTGAAAGAGATCTGCCTTAGGGTATCAGCAAAGCGTTGAGAATCTTTAAAGATACTTTGTGCTACATCACCAGCCCCTTCAATAGTAGCCAGGTTGTAACCTTCAATGTTACGGAAACCATTCTGAACAAGTTGAATCAGGTTAGCCTTACGGTTCTTGTAGTATTTAGCAGAACCAGACAATTGAGTAACGTACTGCATCAAGTCAATAACTTTCTCTTGAGCAGCTTCAACAGCGGAAGTACCTTCCATCAGACGTGCACCTTCTGCAAGGTCAGAGATACGTCCAGACAGAGAACCAGCAAGTAATGCTTGAGCACGACCAACATCCATACTGGTGAGTTCAGTACCAAAGCCACGCAATGCACGTGCAGCCATAGCGAAGCCTTCCTCAACCATTACTTCACGTCCATCTTCACTACGAATAATGAAGGGTTCAAGAACTTGACGTACTTCTCCTTTACTCATCCGAGGATCAAACAATTGAATTGCTAGATCTTCGTTAGCATCCATTACATCATCAAAGGTGACTTTCCAACCATCACCTTCCATACCAATACGACCAGCTTGTTGTAATTGATCAGCAAGACCAAGAACAATATCTTGAGCATTATCACCACTCTTCAGTGCATACTTAAGAGCAGGTTCAGAGATCATGTTACCAAGACGACCGTAGACAGTATCTAGGTTCTTAGCAATTCGTGCTTGGTCAATAGCAGCACCGACAACACCAAAGTCATCTACAGTACGAACACCCAATTCGGTGTAGTCAAAGAGATCATGGATACCTTTAAGTGGTACATCCATATTGGGGTTCTCGGACATGTTGTAGTAACCAAGCTCATCCAACGCTTCCTCTTGTTTGATAGCAGATGCAGTGATAACATCTTCAGGATCCATTGAAGAAGGTTTAGGAGCATTAGCTTCAAGCCATGCTTTAGCTTGAGGGGTTTCACCAACAAGACGATTGGATTTACGAAGAGATCTGGCTGCATCAACCATAGCCCCAGTGAACTTAACGACACCCTCAGCAACACTGGTGAAGGCGCCCATACCGAGGTCTTCATAGATGTTCTTCTTACGCTTAAGGTCCGGGGGATCATCTTTAAGTGTAGCTAGTGAATCAGGAATGAAATCCCAAGTCTCTGGAAAGTTCTGTTTTAATGAACCTGTAAGGTTATCCTCTTCATACTCACTGCTAACAGCCCCAACTGCAACACCAGCACCAAGTTCAATACCTAGACCACTAGCTGCTTTAACAAAAGCATTATTACCAAGAGACCAGCCAACACGTGAATGTGCTGCAGTACCACCTTTAATACCAAGTTTAGAAAGGATAATAGTAGGTGCTACAACGGATGCAATCTCTCGAAGTGCTTGGAGGTGTTTAGTTTGAAATTCAGGTGGTTTAGGTACATTAACACCAGGAAGTTTATTGATAAGGTCAACACCAAAATCAACAAGACCAGCTGGTACTGAAAGACCACCTTCTACTACTTGTCTAGCAGCATCACCAATGTCAAAACCTGGATCAAAAGGAGTTTGTTGCTCACCTGCCGTAGCAGGTTGAGAGGGTTGAGCTTGTCCAGGTTGTCCCCCCGTAGGGGTAGTTGTTCCAGCCATTGCAGCAGCTTGAGCGGCGACTTGTTCAGACTGCCGCTCTTGTTCTAGCTGTGCTTGAAACTCAGGAGAGAGTTCCATTTCACCTGGATCAACCCTGAACATCTCTGTAGGATCGTATTCCATAGTTTAATTAATTAAGATCGTAGTTGACTAGCGATTCGACGACGAAGAGAGTCGTAATTCCTATAAGGCGTCATATCTTTACTTCCTTGTGGAGCAGGACGTAGAAAGTCGATAGAAGCGATAGTTCCATCTGCACTCACAACCCTACCAGTACCACCTTGTTGTCCGATGATTTGACCAAGCCTTACTGTTTGACCAGGGTTAAGGTTAGGTTTAGAAGCTAAGTGAGAATAGAGAATATCAACTTTTTCATTAGTTTCTGGATCAATAGATTCGATAACAACATAGTTACCATAACCTTTTCCTTGCCCACCTTGGAAGCTGATATCTTTTACGACACCAGGCAATACAGCTGGAAATTTTTTATCTTCAAAGAAAACGTCAATACCAGGCTGTCCGGTATCAAAAGTAATGGAAGATACTTGAGGAGAGAATGTACGAAGAGCACGTTCAGGAATCATCATCATTCGTGAAGATTGCAGTTGAGAGCCATCACGCATCAGTGCGGGGTTGTTAAGTACTCCAGAACTAGCACCACCGTACTTATACAAAGCCTTAGTGAACTTCTTACCGTGGTTAACCATCTCAGTCTTCTTACGACCATCAGGCATCTCACCACGTACATAAGCATCATAGTTACCAGGACCAGCATTATATGCCATAGCAGCAGCTACTGGATCACCGTACCTATCAAGCATTTGCTTGTAATACTGAGCACCGTAGTTAATGTTAGCTTGGGGGTTCTTCCAATCATTCTGTGCAAAGAAGTTGGGATGAGCAGCTTTATTGATTTGCATCACACCAAAGGAAGAACCATTATAGCTAACACTATTAGTGTTGTGTGTGCTTTCAATTTCACCCAATGCTGCAATAAATGCAGGATTTACACCAGTTGCTTCACCAGCTTGTTGATACATAACACCAAGTCCATTAGGAACAACTGTTGGGTTAAACATATTAGTTGAACCAAGACCACGTGTAGAACGTTCAGGACTAGGTGTTTTATAAAGAAGACGTTGGAAAGCAGGGCTTACTGTTTGACCAGTAGTCTGTAGAGATGGGGGTGGTTGAAGGGGAGGAAGACCAAGTGCTTGGAATTGACGGTTAATGATCACCATTGGATCCAAACCATTAGACATACCAGAAACAGCTAGGACATCTTGAGGGATAGTGAACCCAGGTTTACCATAGTTCTTTGCAATGATAGGCGCTTCTTCAGCGGTAATGATTGTATTCTTTGTATCAATTGTTTGCTGAAGACCGTTGGTAGTAATGTTATTCTTAAGTTCAGTGAACCTACGGTTAGCACGTTCAAGAGCAGTCAGACTACCTTTATTAAGATTAGGGAACTGTGCAGAACCACCTGGGGAATCAGCCTTACGGAACCACTGACTGTTAGGGTCACGAGCACCTGCTTTAACTTCTGCATCCAAAGCTTGACCAATAGTAGTAGCAGCTTGGTTAAAGTTCATACCACCTGCTACAGCTTGGTCTACACGTTTACGATATTCAGCTCGCATCCGTTCTTGAAGGAAGACACTAGAAGGTGTGTTTGGTTTGTTCGTACCAAAGGAGGTAACACCATTAGCAGTAGATTTAAACGCTTCGGCAGTCTCCTTATAAATACCAGAGTTATATCGTGCTTCCTGTGCTTGATAGCGTTGTTGCAAAGCACGTGCAGCAGTAGGATCCAAGGCAGCAGCAGCAGCTACAGCCTCTTGAGTAATGAGACCATCAGGAATAGCCTCTAGTTTCTTAATAGCTTCAATCTTTTGGATTGCTTCAGTAGTATAAGAAGCTTGAAATTTAAGGATTTCAGGAGGTACTTTACCATAAGTTTTACGGAAGTAATCAACCGCTGCATTAGCATTAGCTTCAGTTGGATCTTCTGTAAGACCACCAAGGATACGATCAGAATCTTTAGTGAACGTGATATCATCAATAGTAAGTTCACGTCGATCGTATTCAATCTGGGACTTAACCCTAGCCTCTTGCATAGATGTCCAACGATTTGGCCATTCTTCTGCAAAGGTACGTCCATTACCGCGAACATCTAGACCCTTAAGCTCCTCCATGGAGTACCTAAAGTTTCCATCCTGATCACGTTCAATAGCAAAGCTTTCAAACTTATCAAGTGCTCCAGCATAACCAAGGTGAGGTAGGGATGCTAACTGACGGAAACCCGTAGGACCATAAGTAGCTAAACCATCAACGTTGTTACGAATTGTATTGAGAATTAGCTCTTCATTTTGTAAGTTGATATCCTCCCGCTGCAACTTAGAAGCTTGTGCTTGTTGTGAAAGAAGGTATTGATTAGCTTCCTTCAAACCAGGCATCAAGAATTGATCATCAAGACCAACCAAGTTAGCTTTTTGAAGAAGTGTCCTCAACGCAAACGTACCGGCAATACCCATAAGTTCTGGGTTGCGTCTCGCTTGAGAGATATCTACTGTCTGCCCTTTATAAGGGACAGTAATTCCTGAATTCAATACCGCTTCAAGTGCTAAAGAGTATTGATTACTGAGGATAAAGGTAGCATTACCTTTATTAGAGAAGTGTGTAAGAGCAGGGTTGCTAATTCTTGCTTTAGCACTAGACAAAGGGTCAGCGCCTAATGCTTCTTGTTGTGCTATAGTGCTGCTATAAATCTCACCACTTTGTAGTAGTTTGATTTCATTATCTTTGTACCAAGTCTCTTTTACATAGTCAGGGTTTACAGCAGCAGAGATATAAGACGCGTAGAAATCACGCTTCTCATTTTCTACCTTAATTTCTGCGGTAGCTTGGGCTGCTGTTTGACTTAGACCAGAAAGACTACCAAAGATTTGTTGTGCAGCTTCTCGATTAATTTTAGCTTGATTTTGAGCTGTTTGAGCTTCAAGTTGTTTTTCAAGCTGCTCAGCTTTTAGATTTTGTTGTTCAATCTCAAAGTTACGTTGCTGCTGACGTTGCTGATATTCAGCATTCTCCCGCATAGCTTGGAGATTAGCCATACCTTGCTCAAGCTCAGCACGTCGATTCCTCTCCATGTTATCGACAATACGAGCTGTCTCTTCTCGCATCCGAGTAATCTCAGCTGTACTGATTTCAAGAGGACGGAAGGTTGAGTCAGGTCTTGTCGGGTTATGTGTTAGTCGTGCCATTACGGTTTACCTTGGAGGGAATGAAGTTGCAGTAATTGAACTTGTGTCAAACGGTTTGTTTAGGATATTTCCTAAAGTATTCTGACCTTGAGTCTTGTAAAGATCTGTGTAAGCAGAAATACCAGAACTAATACCACTAGCAACACCACTAACCAACGGTCCCCATACACTTTGTTGGGCAGGTTGTGCAACAGCCCCAGCTTTATACCTTGGAGGTTTCACAAAGATACGTTCAGGTGCCAATGTTGGGGCAGGTGCATAAGGTAGTGCTTCAGGTTTGATCATTAAGTTAGCTGCTGCATTCAAATCAGCACCATACTTCTGAAGACTAATCTGTTGCATATTACGTTCAGATTGAGCAACAGCACTAGCAATATCAGCATCCAAGACACGCATGTTAAACTGAGCATCAGCGATAGCACTCATTGCAGTGTTATCAAGGCTTTCCATTTGGACCTCAAGTTTCTTCTCAAGGATAGAAGTTTCAAGACCAAGTTCAGCTAGTTGCAATGCTGCCTGACGTTGCTTACCAGACAAAGCAGAAGAGAGTTCAGACATACCACGGTAGAATCCAGCCATAGTAGCTTGAGCACCTTTACGTGCTGAACCACCAGCTTGACGTAGTTCGTTCTTACCTTGTTCTTGTAGGGTTTCAACTAAAGCACTTTGCTTCTTAAAGTCAGTTTGTTGAGTAAACTCCTTAAGGTTCTCTTGAATAGCTGTGCTGCCAATAATACCTTTATTGATGACACTTTGCATCTCAAGGTCAGTTGTCCTACGGTTTAATGCAACCTCAGTCAACGCCTTTTGAAGACCCATGATTTGATCTTCACGTGCAAAAGCTTGTTGCTTGTTGGGTGAAGAGTCCAGCAAGAGCAGCACTTTCGTTGGCATACGATATATCAGCAGCAAGATCGTTAAAGTTTAACTGTTGCTCATAGATTCCGACAGACTTAGCGTATTGACGCATTGCCTGCTGATACTCGAAATCTTGGATTTGCTTACCATATTCCCAGTTTTGTACAGCAATTTGGTACTGGTAATCCCTTTGAGCATAGTAATCTTCTCTCTCCGCTTTAAATAATTCTTTGTTGTATTTATTAGAGATTTTAGTGTTCTCTTTAGCTAAAGCTTGGGCTTTCTCAGCAGCTCTTTTAGCGGCATCATTCTCTTTTTGAGCTTGACTTGCACCGAAGAGACCTTGTCCGATACTGAGTACACCAGAAATTACTGCACCAGTGATAGGATCTATTGCCATCTTCAAACCCTCCTATAAAGACGTGGTGAATAGTTACCTTCCCACATCATTGATACCAACGATACAGGATATGGAAAATTACTTGTCACTTTTAATTCAAAATTAGTATTACGTTGGTGGACAGGGATGGTAAAGACACGTTCAGGTTTGACTGGATTACTATCCGATGAATAATAGTCAGCATCTGCTACGTGTTGTATATCACGCCATTCACTAGATCCTGTTGGTTTTACTTGGAAGCGGATAGCACCTGTTCTACCTACAGAGAACTTAACTCTTGAAATCGTTAACGTAGCAGTAAAATCAGTCGTGGTTTGATCACGTCTAAAGTAGAACTTAGGTAGTGTTACATCAAAGTTATAGTTATAACCTACAACGATACCGTCAGCATAAGGTAGGAAGTTACCCTTTACTTCAAAGTATCTATAACCTGTACCAACTTCTGTACGTTCAGTAGCAGCAGACCAATAACCAGCATCAGCATCTAGAAGAGCTTCTGCATCATTTAGATCAGCTTGTGGTTTAGTGAGAAGCATTGCTGCCTCTCGTTGTTGAAATGGTGTATATGGAACGTAGACCTTGGTGACATCATTTGCCGCATCATACACCACCGCATCTACACCAGCTGCTGGTGAGACAGGACGTGTAAACATATCTAAACAAGGGTTTCCAATCACATCAGATGTATTAGAGGTGACCTCTCCTGAGGGGATCTCATCAAGGGTGATAGAACCAATAGTGTATTCATCTTCATGCTGTGCTACGACAACAATAGAGTCATTGATAATCTTAGCTGTTTGGATAGTACCAGGTAGTTCCCATTTAGTCCATGCTTGGAAGATATCTTTCTCACCATTGTTATAATACCTAAACAGGTAAAGATAAGAGCTACCACGATCAACCAACATGATCACAGAGTTCTGTGGGCTAACTGCTAAGTCATTAACAGTAGATGGAATCCACTCCAGAACTGCTTTACTGATATCTACAACAATAGGAGGTTGCTCAACATCACGTAGTTGTAGGGTAAATAGTTTACTGTAACCAGACACCTGGCTAACAAAAGCAGCAGTTGTACCTACATCAGCTGGTGGGATAGTAGCATCCATTTCATAGTTAGAGATAGCCCTAACAATAGCTGAAGATGGAGTCAGTACACTACCATCTGTTGTAAAAACTTGGAACTGTTGACGGTCACTAAAGACAAGCAAACCTTGAGGAGAAGGTAGAACATCATACAAAGTAGCAGGTCTAATACTAGCAACATTCAAATCAATAGGATCTGAATCTACTTGTGTAAGAGCTGATTTAACAAAGAAGTTAAACGGGTCATTAGCCCGACTCATGATGATGTTATCTTCTGAAAGGATGCCAAACCTATTGCTATAAAAGAATGTAGAGTTAATAGTATAACCAACAAAAGCAGGAACTATACTGGTTACTTCATCACCAGTAAGACGTTCTGTCCAATTAATTGGTTTGAATTCAAACGATGTAATACCTGTACGAAGGAGCTGATAAGGCATTGTCGTAGAGTCTAGACCAGGTGAAGCATCACGTGCCCTACCTTCTTCCCACACACCACGACCCCTATCATTATCGTATGCTTCAAACTTAAGGTGGAAGTCATCTTCTGCTACAGTACTATTCAGTACCTTAACCCGATGACCTTGAAAGGATTCAGTAGGAAGACGTGTTACATCTTCAACCGAATCTTGGAAGGCATAGAGGGAGTCATTAGATACACCACCTTTAGCTGTGATAGTAAATGGGATTGGAGTACCAGTAGGTGTAGAGTTATCTAAGATAACAGCATTAGCACCTGTGGTACGTTTAATTACGATACTATTAGTATAACTTTCAAGGTACCATATACCATCAAAGTCAGGGTTACTAGCAGATTGTTGTGCTAAAAGTCCAGCCCTAAGGGCGTCAATTAGGTTATGATTAGTGTTGATACTCCCTGAATCAAATATCAACATGTCATCAAAGGTCGTCGTACTTTGTGGTGTTACAGAGAACTCAATACCTTGAATAGTGATGGAATAATTAAAGTCAGCTGTCAACACACTTAAGACGACAGTGGCTACTGTATTCTCAGTGTAGGTACCAGCAGGCTGCATAGCAGTTACTACTGACCTATTGGTAACAACAGTTGTATCCTGCACACTACGGAAATGATAATCAGCTTGGCTTGTGCCAGTAAGATAACTGGTACCATTATTGATAACAGTACACCACTCACCACTAGCTGCTACCCATACATAAATGTTATCATCTTTGATAGCACCAATGTATGAACCAGATATATCACGTTCAATAAAAAACCAAGCTGCATTTTCAAGTTCAGTTTTACTGAAAAAAGATCCATCAGGTTTCTTTAATACATTAGTAAACCTAAGACCACTCCTTTTTAAAAGACCAAAGGTAGGGTCAGGATACCCATTAATGCACTCAGTAAGCTGACCGTTTAATTTTTTGTCATCATTTTGTTGAGAGACACCACCAAGAAAGTTCGGTGTTAGTTGGGTTACAGCAGGCATCAGCGATACAATGTATGATAAGGTTGATAACTTTGATAATAGTTTTGACCTTGGGGACTACCAAAGTAAGTATAATCTCCTTGGTTACACTCATATTCAAGCGCCATTGATCGGGCAAACGCTTCCTTCTGTTGAAGCATTTGGTACTGACTACCGTCACCAATAATACGACTAGATACAATGGAAGCAGCACGTGCTACGATGAATGCTTGTACAGGAGCTGGAATATTCTCCCAATCAAAGTACCAAGTAATATCTACATAGATGGTTTCATCATCCCAAGTATATGAATGTGCTGTACGATCATAAAGTTTACCTCCACGATTGACAGCATCACGATTCATATTAACTGGGTAGTTTTGATTTAAATCCATCTGAAGTGCATTGTTAGGGATTAACACTTCATTGTTAGAATCAGGTGTGATTGGGTAATCATATTCTTTATTAAATGTCCAGCCTTCTGACTGTACCTCACGTGACACTTCTCGGAGGGTGTTGAGTACAATCGCAACGTCCGGGTTGGTTGGAGTTTCAACTCTACTTGTAACATTAGATTGAGTCAAGGTACGTTCTGAAACAGTCTGTGAAATGTTCACAGTGTATTCATACGTTACAGGATCTGTAGCAGGTACAGCTTCTACACCAGCTGTAGCAATAGACGTACCACTTGTTACACCAGTACCACCGATATAGGTACCAACTGGAATGTTAGCAGTAGTTGTCGTAAGTGTTGTACCAGAAATAGAACCAGTGAACCGACTTACTTCATTAATTACAAGAGTCTCTTCAGTTGTCAACGTTGTAACAGGAGCCTGACCAACTGACGCCAGGATCTGATTAACAGCTTGTAGCTCAGTGTTGGAGCCAGTGGTAGGAAATGGCATGATAACAATAGTGTTATATTAAGATTAAAAAAAGGAGCCTCCGAAGAGACTCCCATAATTCAATGATAGATCAGAATGCAGAAGGAGCAGTACCACCCACGTACAGCTCAACAGCTGCAGCAGGGTTCAGGTAATCGCAACCGCAAGCAAGACGACCCAGCATCACATCACCTTGGTAGATGACAGACACATCACCGTTGGTAACTTGCACCTGAGGACCAATGGCTTCCACCATACCTGCAGCTTCCTTCTGGAAGATAAGACCGCAGGACTTGGTACCCACTTCAGCAGCGGTACCATAATCGTTGTTGATACCAGTAGAAGCATCAGATGCATTCTCCAGAGCTTCACCAACGAAGTCACCAGTATTGGTGGGGGAAGTCACACCAGTGGTACCACCATAAGCAGTACCATACTTACCCAGGAACGGAATGTTCATGGACTTGTAGATCTTGATACCAGCGATCTCGATGATACCCTGACCGGACTGCAGAGCAGTACCTTGAACGTCACGGTTTACCAGACCATTAGTACCAACAGCTTGGATCAGCTCATAGTACTGACGGGGGTTCAGCACAGCCACACGACCATCGCTAGACACACCCTTTTCATCCAGAGCAGCAGCTGCATCATAGAATGCAGACACCAGGTTGGCAGCCACATAAGCATCAGAATCGTTAGCGGTAGAACCCACACGAATCTGAGTACCACCGGGCTCTACATAGTTAGTAGCGGTGATGGGGCTAGCCTTACGTGCACCACGAGTGATAGCACGGAAAGCAAGACGGTCATACTTCTCAGCAAGAGCATAACCAATCTTACGAGAGATCTCACTACGAAGATCGTAATGAGCAAGCACCTCATCCAGTTCATACACAAAGGCAGAGCTAATCAGAAGATCATCACAGGTGATAGTCTTCTCAGCCACCGGGGGTGCACCATTGGTATCACCCAGGATGCTGTTACCAGGAGTATGGAACTCAGACTTAGTACGACCCGTGAAGATGAACTGCAGAGACTTGCCGTTCTTCAGGGTACGCTTCATGATCAGGTCACGAGCAATAGTGTTATGCTGGAAACCTTTGAACATCTCACCCGAAAACAGTTTCAGGTAAAGGGCACGGCGATCCGCGCCGAAATTATTAGAACCCGGTACAGTAAGTTGTGCGGGGTTCACAGAAGATTGAAAAGCCATTTTTAAAGGAGTTAAGTAATAAGACTTGCTCCCAAACGTTTGGAAATTGTTTTAGTTTTTATTGTGGTCTATCCCACCGTCTAGACGGCGAAGGTTGTCTCCGTAGAGGCCAACGCCAATAAGAGCTAGGTCCGACTCTGAGGTGCCTAGCTCCAACCACATCTCTGTGGATTTCAGCCCCACTATTAAAGATAGGAGGGGGAACCTTTAATAAGACATTCCCTTATTAAAGTTTATTTCTGTTTAGGTGTGTAAGCAACGCCGCGATACTTCAGCTTCTGCTCTTTCTGTTGAGCTTTCTGCTCCCGTACACGGGCATCCAATTCGACTTGTGTCATTGTAAGGAAAGAAGTGTCTGAGCCCCGTTCCATGCTCAGGCGGTATGCGTCCCGAAAGGGATGAACGTACGTTACTTACTTCTTCTTAGCAGTCTTAGCTGCCTTCTTAAATTGAGCAGCCGTAGGAGCACCTTCGCTTCCTGGCTTCCTCATCTTCTCACCAGACCCTTGTTTAATTCTCATCCGTTTTGCATGGATGTTTGCGTAGAGACCACGTTTAGCCATTAGCCAATCACCGGGGCTGTGTGTGTAGCAAGATCAAGGGGGAAGTTGTGAGCGTTGCGCTCGTGCATCACCTCAAAGCCGAGGTTAGCTCGGTTGAGAATGTCTGCCCAGGTGTTAACGACACGACCATCAGAAGATACCAGTGATTGATTGAAGTTAAACCCATTCAGGTTGAACGCCATAGTAGATACGCCAAGAGCAGCGAACCAAATACCCACCACTGGCCAAGCAGCAAGGAAAAAGTGCAGAGAGCGACTATTATTAAAACTTGCGTACTGGAAAATGAGACGCCCAAAATATCCGTGGGCAGCCACGATGTTATAGGTCTCTTCCTCTTGGCCAAACTTGTAACCATAGTTCTGGCTTTCCGTTTCAGTAGTTTCACGTACAAGTGAGGACGTAACAAGTGAACCGTGCATCGCACTAAATAGCGACCCACCAAATACCCCAGCGACACCGAGCATGTGGAACGGGTGCATGAGGATGTTATGTTCGGCTTGGAAAACGAGCATATAGTTGAAGGTACCCGATATACCGAGAGGCATAGCATCGGAGAAACTACCCTGACCAAACGGGTAGACAAGGAAAACTGCCGTGGCGGCAGCGACTGGTGCTGAGTATGCGACACAAATCCAGGGCCTCATCCCTAGTCGATAGCTAAGTTCCCACTCTCGTCCCATGTAAGCATAGATGCCAATGAGGAAGTGGAAGACGGTAAGCTGGAAAGGACCGCCGTTGTAGAGCCATTCATCAAGTGAATTAGCTTCCCAAATTGGGTAGAAGTGTAGTCCGATGGCATTGCTGCTCGGAACGACGGCTCCCGATATGATGTTGTTTCCATAAAGAAGAGAGCCAGCAACAGGCTCACGAATGCCATCAATGTCCACCGGAGGTGCAGCAATGAAAGCGATAATAAAACAAATGGCTGCAGCAAGGAGACACGGAATCATCAGTGTCCCAAACCAGCCGACATAAAGACGGTTATCTGTACTGGTTACCCAATCGCAGAAGTCGTCCCAAAGATTTTTAGTTTGGGGTTGTGCAATAGTAACCATTGAAGTTAGTTAAGACGAGTTACTTTGACTTGTCCAACTCCAGAACCAGTGAGACCGATAGCATCAGCCGCACCTTTACTTAGATCTAGATTCCTACCATGAATGTAAGGACCACGATCATTTACCCGAACAACGGCACACCGCTTGAAACATACACGAAGTTTAGTTCCAAAGGGTAGTGTCTTGTGCGCTGTAGTAAGGGCGTTTTGATTATATCGTTCACCGTTAGCAGTAAGGTTACCATGGAAGCCAGGACCATACCAACTAGCGATCACCGATAGAGTAGTTAGAACAGGAATCATAATAATAAAGCGAAGAACTTTTATATTACTTACTCCTACTAATCCGCCAATACACTCGCAGTATTGACGGATCTGGCAATACTACTTTTTCTTAGTACCGCCGCCTTTGTGGCCTTTCTTTCCGCAAGACATGATTAGAATACTCCAGGAATAATTTGACCAGTTACAATGTAAGCGCCAATAGCAGCCACGAAACCAAGCATAGCAAGGCGACCATTAAGGAGTTCAGCACGTTCGTTATGAGGCACAGTGTAGTCTTTGTCAATATACATGGTAGGTTCTTTAGCCCAAATGTTGGTGGTCATTAGAATTGAAGATCAGAGTTTTCAAGTTTACGGATTACATCTTGCCGGTAAGCTGGGTCTTTATCGTAACGTGGGTCACTCATTGCTTGTACAAGTTCAGCTTGGCTGCGGAAGGTAGCGTCTTCTTTACTAGCACTACGGCCAGTCAACAGGTTACCGTCCTTACCAACTGCATCACCGTACTTAGCAGCGAGTGCTTGTACAGCAAAGAAGATAGCACTAGGATCACCTTTACCCATCACTGAATCATACATCTGGATCTCACCTTCGGAGAGGTTTTGTCCAGCCCAACTGATCATAGATTGATAAGCTTTCTTACCACCTACCATCTTGAACAACTGTTCAGCTTGTTCTTGAGTAAGTTGATTTTCAGTAGGGGCTTCTTCTTCTTCAGACTCCTCTACTTCTTCGTCGGCTTCTTCACCGGCTTCGGCTTCATCGGTTTGTTGTACTTCATCACGTGGTTCACCTAATTTCTTTTGAAGTGCAAGGTAAGCTTGTTCAAGAGACTCAGCATCTTTGAACTTACCAGCATACATTTGATTTCGTTCACCTTCAGCTGCTTCAGCTACAGCCAGGGAATCTTGCTCATCAGCATTGAGTTCACCTTGATCTGCAGGTGCTTCGTTATAAGTTAGAGTTTCACTCATAAGTGGTGGTTACATTTGTGGTGGTTGTTGTTGCATCATTTGTTGAGCCATCTCAGCATTAGCTTGTTCACGACGTTGATCAACTTGTGCTAGTTGTCCAGCTTGTTGTGCCATAGCCATCTGTGCTTGTTGTTGCATAGCGGCTTGTTGTTGTTGCTGAACTTCTTGCATACTCTTAACAAGGTTCAAGACTTCAATACCTTGTGAAGCAGCTAATCGTTTGATGACCTCTTCAGGATTGATGTAGGTTTGAAGGGCTTCCGGTCCCATTGTTTGTGCAATAGTACCGAGGAATTGTGCCAAGCTTTCACGATCTTGACCACGACCTAATGCATTGATGCCTGCAACAATAGTAGGTCGTACAATGTCACCCTTAGGTAAGCGAGGAATATCGCCAACCTTTTGTGCAACACTGAGTTTACGATTTAGATACGGTACCAAAAACTCAACAGTCAAAAGGGAAAATAGTCCACCGAGTTGTTGTTCGAGTTCAAGTTGTGTGAGTCGTACTTCCTCAGCTGTGGTGCGTTCACTTTGCCGTACAGTAAGGATAAGGAATGCATCACTTAGACGTTGTGTTAGTGTACCAATCATTTGGTAAGCAGTTTGGAAGTCTGCTGTTTTACCAACTTGTACAACACCAATGTCATCTGGGCGACCTTGGATGATAGCACCGTTACCAGCTTTAGCAAGTGTAGCAGGTTTAGTCGTACTTGATGGGGAGACAGTGAAGACCACTTTAGCAGCAGCAGCAGATCCCTCTACCACTGCTTGTGACAGTGCTTCAAGTGACTTAAGATCACCAATAAATTCTTCCACACGACCACGACCATAGACTTCACCATCTACATGGTTAAACCTAAGCACCAACCAAGGTGTTGATTCCTTCGGTGCTTTACCTTGAGATCCAGGTAGTTGTTCCCCATTGATTTCTTGATGCCAGATCCAACGATTGTTATCTAAAGTACAATGTGTGTAGACATCAACCTCATCTTCATGAGACCTGGATTCATCCATTGGCTCATTGGGTTGAGGATCTTTATAATTGGGGTAAAATTTTTTCAGTATTTTTTTCGAGATTGTTTCCTTTGTTACGATCTCAATAACATTACCGTTGCCATCTCTATCTACTACATAACGGTTCAAAGGATAAAGCTTAAGCCCATCCTTACCCATAAAGATAAGAGCATTACCAGCTACAACAAGATGCTTAAGTGCTTGGTGTACAACGACACGATCACCTGAAGCTGCAATAGCCTCCATGATAATACGTTCTACTTTAGCAAACGACAAGTCAAGTTCTGATCTAATCTCAGGACCTAGTTCTTGACCAAGGTTGATATCATTAACCTGTAGCTTAAAGAAACTGGTTTGAGGTGGTAGTAGAGCTAACATCAATTTAGATGCTAGAGTGACTACCCCCTTTGCACCAACGCTTTGCCACGGGGTTGTTAGTTTGATAGATCCTTTGGTGTAGACCTCATCCTCTCGGATAAGATAAGGAAGAGTTAGATCGGCTGCCTGTCTAGCAGTGTTTAGAAACTGGGCACGGTCTGAAGACAATCTGTCATAACGAATTTTAGCAGTCATCAGACGTTAATAACAGTAGGTACTTGTGAAGCTGCAGAGGCAGACAATGTAGGTGAAGTAAAGGCAATAGGTACAGAAGGAGCTGACTGAGGACGATATTTAAATCCCTCAGTACCAGCAAGTTTATTCTGGTTATATCCAATACCAAGTTGAAGGTTAGCAGGAGATGTCTGACGACTAGAGTTAATCATGAATGCGCGATTATCAGCAGCTTCTTGCTCTGCAAGGGCAGCGTTTTGTGCCATCTGTTGCTGGTACATTGCTTGTGAATTAGCAATACCTGCTGTCATCATAGCACTTAGATCAGCCATTTGTTGTTGATTAGCAGCTGTAGATGCCGCCATCATCTCCAAGAATGGAGCCATAATGCTGGTGTAGTCAGGGCCAGCTGGTGCTTGCGAACCACCAAGTTGTTGCTGGGATGGCGTCATTGGGGAAGAAGAGGAAGCCGCAGCTAAATTAGGATCCGAAGCAGAAGTTAGAGTTTGGGGTTGGTTGGAGCCACGTGGGGCAATGTTAACTATTGGAACTCCATTTTGAGTACCGCTGGTACCCTGGTAAACATTTCCAGGGTCAATAACCAGACCTTCCAAAGGTGCTAAAGCCTGTTTAGCAGCCGCTTCGGCAGCACTAGCTGAAGGTGCAGGTGTAGATATCGATGCATTATAAGTTTTTACAGCACCCGCACCAATATCAATATTAAGTTTTTGAGCTTTGGCAAGAACTTCAGCTACACTTTTACCAGTTTGTTTAGCAATTTTTTCAGCCTCTTTCCCACTAAGAGTGCCGCCAACTTCTCTGATCAGTTCAGATAACGACTTAGCCATCGTTCTCCTCCATATAATTGATGACCCACTCAACGACACTACGTTGACCAGATCGGTACATAACTTGTTCCATTGTCATATCAGGTGTAGGGTTGGTTGGTGGAAATATCTCGTCTAACTTGGTAAGCATGGCATTAGCTGTCATGCCACGTACATCTAGTAGACTAAGCGTATTGGGGGAGGTTGGGGTTTGCATGTTCAAAGAAAGCAGGCATACGTGCCCGACGTGTGTCAGAAAGTTCAGGTGCCTTCCCTTGATACATCAAGCTATCGCTGGAATCCAGCCAAAATTTTTTGTTCAAATATTTAAGGGAGTTACTAGAACTCAATGGTTGCATCACCCAGTTGATAGTTGCCTTACGCAGTTTATCAAGAGAAGGACTGATATCAAGCCCCAACTCACGACAAACAAGGCTATTGGTAGCAACATGTACTTGTTCATCACGACTGATATCAGCGCTTACTGTTCGGAGTCCAGCATCACCGTTAAATCGGAAGAACGGGAGGAGCACAAAGAAAATTGCACGCTCGGCAACAAGTGCTTTGAGGAGCGTGTGATCTGGATGAGCAACCCAGGCGTCACGAAGTCGTTTTGCTTCTGCCTCAGCTTCTTCATCAACGCCGATAGCATTGGCGATGTAACCGAGTGCAAGGTCATGGTTCTCTTCGTCCTTGATATTGGACAGAAGAATGTCCCTTGCCATTTCTGGTACTTCAGTTTTGAGAGCATCTTTGATAAAGTCACCAACTGGTA
>Ga0208645_1001168_pt1 | contig 23888 bp, 30 predicted proteins | sample VirMetDEL_Sep_01_FD_184519 | JGI IMG/M metagenome (GOLD analysis project Ga0208645, IMG submission 184519) | Aqueous microbial communities from the Delaware River and Bay under freshwater to marine salinity gradient to study organic matter... | ecosystem: Environmental > Aquatic > Marine >... | reverse complement strand
CGTCGCGCTTGTCGCGGATGATCTTTTTAACTTTGTCCGCAACTTCACCAGCCTCTCCGGCCAAACCGAGAGCGGGGTACGTCACCTTAGAAGATTCGGGATAGATGGCAAACTTACGCGCTTGCATTTGATAGTTGTTGAGGTTCCAGTTATCTCTCATCATTGTTTCTTTCCGAAAGTTATCTTAACAATGTTTGAATCTGCAGATCGTTCCACGGACGGTCGGCTGCTATCGTCTATGTCTTCTTCTTCTATAAAAGCTTCCCTCTCTGAAAGAAAGGATATTCTAGCCAATCCGGCGGCAACCACCCTGTCAAAGTCGCTCTCTATGAGTTCCATCATGCCGTTCAGAAGAACCTCACCGGTCTCGATGTAATCACTTTTTTCGTCGAAGGTTTCTGTGGTGTCATAGGCGCTGATGTAAAAGTTGTCCTCTTCATCTGCCCGCATCACGACGTACCATCTGCCGGGTAGCAGAGACGCTTTTTCCATGTCTGATTCAGTGACACTCATTTCTTAAACCACTCCTCGGGTATGCTGCCCTCTGCCCACTCAAAGCCGTGCTTATCTGCCCACGCGCCGTAAGTAGTCTTACTGCCTTTGTAGATTTTGTTTTTTGCGTTTTGGAACACAATCCGGATATCGTGATCCGGGTACTGTTCCTTTATAAGCTGCATCTTGACGCGATCACCCTTATCGAAGTATCCCTTCACTTCAATGTACATGTCGTGATCCGGAAGATAAAAGTCAGGTGTATAGGTTCTAGGCTTAGGCACAAAGACTAGCTTTGTATTTTCGTAGTCGTAAGCTATGCCGGACTTATTCAGTGACCTAGCAATCCCAAGTTCCATTGCAGATCGGAACCCGGCCTTACGCGCAGATGATCCTCTCATAGAGTCATTCCTACCGATCCTAGCCTTTTGAGAACGTACGCCGCGACCTTCGGGGACAGTCTTCCTAGATACTCTAGTTCGCTTGTCAAAGGATTCAGGGGTACGCATACATTGGCTCCGGATTGTGAAATAGTGCTTATCCTACTGATTTGTTCTTCCAAGAGTCGAATGTCCCTAATCTCTGTATCGGAGTTGAGGTGGCCCATCTCGGAGAAGTCATCTAGCAAAGTCAGGGGGAGTGAGCGATCACTCTGACGAATGCGTTTAAGCTTACGCTCACCTCCGACTTTTTTGTGTGATTCAATGATGACGTGATACATCTTGTCATTGAGGTCAAACAACTCTTGCGAATAGTCTCTCACAAATACGTACGGCATCTATATCTCCGTATTCTTCAAGCGAGTATACCACACCTTCGGCGGACTTTTTGCGGCAGACGTTACCTTGGGATGGATCTTAGCGACCGGCCAGCAGTGATGCCTGTAGCCGCAAAGGTTGCACTCTTTTGCAAGCACCTTGTTGCCTGTCCGTATTACCTCGCCCTTTCTTTTGTAAGTTTCAAAAGTGTCAGGAAACGGCTTGAAAGGCTTTACGTTAGGGTCTGTCAGAATCTTGACACGACGCTTTGCTTCTTCGAGGTATTCGTGCTTGTCTTCCTGCGACCAGTCGGGAACCTCAACAACTGCAACCTCTCCGCTGGACTTGTTGACTACAATCCACCCGCCAAAGGGCAAACCTACTGCCTCAGAGTACAGGAAGCCTTGCATGACGTATCCGAACGGATCGTCTTTCTTCATCCCTTCATACCCTTCAAAACCAGTAAACTTGGATTTGAAAGCGTAGTCACTTGCTGATTTAATATCCCAAACTTTTTCCTGTCCGGTCTCGTCTCGCAAGATTACGTCGAGCGTACCTTTGACTACTACTCCGTCAAGATCTAACTCTACAGGACGCTGATAGTCTACGATATCAACCCCCGCTTCTTTCATGATCAGCATGACAATACTCTCAGTGATGTCGCCGAACAAGAATCTAAAAAGAGTATTGTACGACATAGACTCCTCTACGCCGTGCTTATCAAGTATTTGCTGGCACACAGGCCGACCAAGGCCCGACATTCTTATCCGCCACTCACCTTTGCTGCGGGAAAGCTGATCAGCAGTCGCCGACCTACACTCTTCCGCAAACTCCGAAAGAACTGACGGGGGAACATCAGTGTCCCCCCGCAGCGCCTTTGACATGAAGTCTTGGATTTTAAGCAGCGTCAGCATTATCGAACTCTGCTGCAAGATCCACATCTTCAACGACTGATGAAGCCTTTTTGGCCTCACGATAGTCCTTCATCACGCTATCGTTGTGACCTTTGACGGTCTCAGCAAACAACGCGAAAAGATCTTTGTCGTCATCACTGATGCTGACCACGTTACCCATCTGTGCAACAGGTGTCCAGTACGTGACACTACCGTTCTTGTTCCGAGAGGTAGTCAGATTCATCTCGACCTGCGCCATAAGCTTGTTGCTCTTGGTGAGGCCGTCGATGAAGTCTGCAATCGGCTTGAACCCCGAACGCTTGAAGTAAGCGATCATAGGCTCGTCAGTCAGCGTTACAAGATCGCCTTGAGCGTTTTTGAATTCGCCAGTGATCCTGCCGTAGATGACTTGATTGCACACAACAGCACGAGAGTTGAGATACTCGGCGTCGTCCTTATCAAGGGCGGCTTCCTCGTCTTTCGACAGGCGACCGCACTTGTTGCCCCCTGCACTGTCGGGGAATGTACCGCCAAAGGATGTCTTCTGTACTGACTTGGCAGCAAATCCACCACGCCCCTCGTTGAGGGTGTTGTCCCACAGGCTGTACTCGAAGGTGCGAAGAAGAGGTCGAACGGTCACTTTATCAGCGTAGATAAACTGGCCGTCAATGTTCAGCTTCCAAGTACCACGTACAAGGGAGATGCCTTCTTCCGTCTCTGCTTCGTAGTTAATGTTAAGACGAGGTAGACCTACCTTCTGCTGCTGCTGTGCGCCTTGGCCACTCATCCTCATGAGTGCGTCTACGTCGTCGTTGCGGAAGGCAGTTGCCATCGCGCCGAAATCTTCTACTTCCATTATTTCATTCCCATCCATGATCCTAAAACTCCTTTTCGTCAGGTGGTAGATTGATCTTATCCAAATACCTGTTGCAAGTCAAGCCAATTTTTTCCGGCTTTGATTTCAATGTCTACAGGCATGTCGTACTTGATGCCATACCGTCTTTCTGTCTCGTACGGGATAGATAGCATGGCATCTTTCATAAGTTCCACACATATGTCGAACTCATCCGGGTGTGCATCAACCACAATCGAGTCATGCACAGTATTACAAATAACACTCTTTAGTCCCGCGCCAAGAAATTTCCTTTGAAGAGAAACCAGTGCGCTAGGCAGTAGGTCTGCTGTGGCAAATCCCTGCACCGGGTAGTTGCATATAGAGGTGCGGTGCGTGGCTGTGCCGTGTCTCGTCCAACGTGCGTCCGGGAAGCCGTACTGACGGCCCGAGGGTGTAGTGATAACCCTTTTCTCTACGGCCTCTCTTTGAAGCTCCTCGTGCCACTCAGTGACGTTTGAATACTTATCCTTAAACGCACGATAGTATTCCTGTTGGGCTGCGGTCCCGCTCGTGCCACCATAAAGAGGCTTGAAGGTGTGCGCTTTGGCCTCTTGTCTCGAACATCCAATGATGGACGCGGTGAAGCTATGCACGTCCGTTCCTTCTCGTACATCTTTGTACGCCTGTGGATCTTTGGCAAGAAAACCGGCAACCCGAAATTCTAGCTGCGAATAATCTCCCTCAATGATCGAACCGCCCTCGAAACGGCTCTCGACAACCTTGCGTATCTCGAAGGTATTTCCACGTGGCATATTTTGAAAGTTAGGATTGCGACTCGAAAGGCGACCCGTCGCCGTAACACACTGCATAAACTCCGGATGGATGAAACCTTTGTCGTCCACATTGTTTTTTATACCCTCCACAAAAGTGTTAAGATAGGTTCGCAACGCATTGTAACGAACATACTTTTCGGCAAACAGACGAGCATCACCCGAAAGTTCCATAGCCCTTTCTTCGAGTGTTTCCTTGTCTGTTTTGAATCCGGCAGCAGCAACGTCCCTCACATTACGGGGAATCATCTTGAAGCCAGCGACCTCGCCGGTTGAGCGGTACACTACACCCGCCCCGTCGCACTCTCTGCAAATACGAACGGCCTTGCCTACGGTACCGTCGTTCTTGAGCGGGTTGAACCTTCCTTTGCCTTTGCAGCCCCCGCACTGTGATCCCACCGTCTTATACAGTATCTTGGTGTTTTCTTTTACTGCTTGGCGAAACTCTTTACCGGACATGAACGTGCGCTGCTTGGGCTTCATCGTTGCACCGCGCTTTTCCATACCAAGATTAAACAGGGACTTCCAATGCGCCTTGTCTTTTACGACACGAGAATAGATCAGCATCGAACGATGATCGGGACTTGTCAGGCTGATAGGAAAATCTCCGACGGCCTCACGGGCCATATCGTTGAGTTCTTTTTCCACCTGTTCAAGTTCTACATTGTACTGTTCTTCAATCTCAAGAAGGGTATCGATGTTGACGCGCAGACCGTGACGCTCGATGCGTGACAGTACATCAGTCATTTCAAGCGACAGCTTTAGAGTCGGTACTAGGCTCACTGATTATCTCCTCAAAGGTTGTGTTGTAGATCTTGAGTTGTTCTAGGGCTATCTCCTCGGTAGCCATAACGTCCGCTATTCCGTACTCTCGTACGATCTCCCACGGTATGTCGTAGAACGTGTACCCATTCTTAATATAGTCCGCAACAAGGTCTTTCTCCTTTTGGGTGCCACCATACTTCCTTGCAACATCAGCAAGTCCAAGAGGCCAGCTTTGCGCCTTGGCAAGAATATATTCCGCAACCATCGTATCATACAACGCTCCATCGTACACGAATCCGCACTCGCGAATCCAACTGATATCAAACTTGATGTTATGCCCAACAACAATGTCGGCGTAATTCAGGGCAGACTGAAACCGGGAGAACGCACCCTCTGATGGTGGCTCGGTGGAATGATAGTAACAGTCGTAGTCCACAGCACTGTCTAGCCACTTGTAGCCTATGGATACAAGATTGTTTCCGAAGTAGGGAAGAGGAGTCATGTTCCCGTTCTTCTTTTCTGTGTGGGTAGTCTCAACGTCAAAGGTAAGAACATTCATGATGTGATTGCCCCCAGCACTAGCACAATGAAACCCAGCATAAATCCGGATGGATCACCCGAAGCCATAAGCTTCAAGCCAAAGAAAGTTGTAACCAAAAAGCCCATCAGTAGTAAACCCCTCTTTGGACATCAATCTGCGTGTTGATCGCACCGTGCCACCCGTTAAGCTTGTTCTTCGATACGCAAAGGAATCTCATCGTATTCTCGATGTCACTGCTTCCGGTTTTTGCTATGCCGATGATTATGTCTGCCTCACCGGCCTTCCCTGTTTTAGAATTGTCCATCATAGCATAGTCAATAAATTGACGGTCGTGTGCATCGTTTGACGCTTGGCTGACAGCCCAAACCAGTGCGCCGTTTCGCTTGGCTATTTCACGGGCAAGTACGTACGTCTCCTTTAGACGCTCGTCACCTCGGTTGTACTCGCCGTTGATCCGAAACTTGTCTAGCTGATCCATGAAGATGATGTCCGGCTTGTTAAGCTTGATGAACTCGTCCGCCTCTTCCATCGACGTGCCAACCGCAGACATGATCCTAAAGTACGGGGCTATCTCCTCGTTGTACCGTCCAATAAGTTCGTGCTTGCGCTCCTCCATCTCTTTGCGGGTGATTGCAAAGAAGCTTTGGATTAGCCGCAGCTTAATCTTTTCTGCGGGTTCTTCGTTTGCCCAGTACAGCACCTTGAAGCCTTGACGCACATACGACGCCGCAAGAAAACAACAGAAGGTAGTCTTTCCTACTTCGGGCCGAGCAAAGATGATTCCCAAGTTGCCCCGATCAAGCCCGTCTATCCTCTCGTTGATCAGGTCGAATTCAAAAGGGAAGTCTTTCTTTTCTCCGTGCCTTTCGAGAAGTTCGACGAGATCGTCTGTTACCTCGGTGTAGGTGGTCTTGTCTGCGATACGGCCATCTTCCACAGCCTCTATCATCTTACGCAACTCACCGAATTCTTCGCTTTCGCCTGTAAAGATTTCGATAGCCTTTTCACCAATCTGACGTGCCCGATCCCGAAGCCAAAAGTTTCGCACCATGTCCATGTGCAGATCAACGTTTTCCGAATTGCCCGGTTCAAGCTGAATGATTAACTCTTGCGCCTTTTCTCGGCTAGAGTCCGGCATAGCAGGATTGCGGTCGTTGAACAGTACAGACAGTTCCCCGACGGTCAGATTCTTTGAATACTTTGTATGTGAAAAAGATATCACATCAAAAACATCACGCATTTCCCTAGAGAACATATCTCTAGAAACAGTGCCGGATACCTTGGAAAAGAATTCTGCGTCGAGGCAAAATCCAAGGATGTGTTTATCGGCTGAGTTGATATCGTAGGAATTCATTCCGTTCTTCCTTTTCCATGTTTTTTAAGTCAGAGTGAAGCACAGTCAGTTTGGTAGGCACATGAGTGTGGAGAGTCCGAACCATGTCGATGCCCTTGTCCGTGGCATCTTTATCCATAGCCACAAAGACACGCTCAAACTTTGCGAGAAAGTCTATGTGTTCTTGTAGTAAGTTCGTTCCCAGCAGGGCCACTCCTGTAGCCAGCGGATGTACAGCACAAGCAGAAACACAATCCTCAACAACAAAGGCGTTCTTCTTTGTCCCGCAGTAAAAGGGATGTCGGCTGTTCCCGTACCTATACCACTTAGGGCCAACCCCGTGCAGCAATCTCCCTGTCGCGTCTACAATTTTTCCTTTACTTTTTACGGTGAACACCAACCGTCCGCGCCGGAAGTCCCAGTAGAGATCAGCAGCGCCGGTCAAGTACGCATGGTACGCCCCGTGTTTTCGAAGATACAATTCCGCGTCGAGACTGCGACCCACCGACACAAATGTGTCAGGCATCACAAAGTCCGCAGTTCTTTCTACCACAGGGGAAGCCTTGGCAGGTGTACTGAATGCCCGCTTAGCGTACTCTTTTGTAAGGGTGACGCCCGTGTAACCTTTCACGTTACAGTCAGCGTGAAAACAGTACCACTTACGCTGATGCCCGTCGTCTGTTACGCTGAAAGTATTCTTTGCCTCACAGGCTGGACAATCGTACCGGGCCGTAGTAAGGGCAGGGATGTCCAACGATTCGACATATCCCTCTAGCCAACTTGGCGAAGTCATTACGTTTCTCCGTTCTTTGTCAAAGACAGACCGAGAACTTACAGACGCGAAATTCGTATGTCAAACCATTTTTTTCGGTTGACTGCCGTTGACAAAAAGTGTACCCCTATAGAGAGACTTACCTGTAGGGGAAATTATATTATGAATAAAATTAATAAAATCAATCCTATAGCTAAAGCTTTACCTAAATTAGGGAAAAGGGTCGTGCCTGATAAAAGACGTAAAAAGATAGACAAGGAAGCAGGAAAGGAAATTCGAGATGCCAAGACCGGCAAAGATTCTTGAGGATACGAAGACCTACAATCTTTTGATGACCACCAGCCAATACGACAAGTTGGCAGCACATTCGGCAAGATTACAGAAGACGAACCGTGGACAAGTAGCCGTGGCTGATCTTATCCGTGACGCCATAGATGTTTACATTGAAGTCTTGGACGAGGAAGAATATGAGGAAAATTAAACTTTTCAAAGACGGGCAGGGTAACGATCTTGTACCGTACGTTAATTCCACAGAAAACAGACACGAGGTTGTGGCCCCTGTTTCATCTGTGCGGATCGGCGAGACAGATGTAAATCTAATTAAATCAAAGCAGTGCGTGGATTACCCCAAGTGGGCGGCACTGTATGTTGGAAAAAGTGAAAAAGATTGCAAAAAGTGGCTTGACCGATACCAAAAGGTAGTGATACAAATGTGCATACCTTACGAGATAAGGTAGCGAAGTGCGGGGCTTTGTGTCGTGGGCCTTCTCCACCGGTTGCATCTACCGGGCGCACTGAAAAAGATGTAAGAAGCTTGAGCGGGGCTGGTTGACGAACTGGCCCCGTTCTTTTTTTGTTGACACCCCCACCCACATACCTGTATGACAAATTATACACACAAACAGAAGGGAAACAGACATGCCTTATTACGCACTGATTAACGAGGGTACAGAAGCCCAAGAGGCCACCATCGGGCTGGCCACACCGGAACAGATGGAAAAGTTTGTAGACGACGGGGTGATATCCGGTCGTTACAAGCCCCTCAAGGATGATCTGATCACTGTGACCATTGAAGACATGAGGATCGACCCTAGAACTTTGAAAAGAGAAGTTGTCAAAGCTTACCTGTGGGACTTTGAAGGTGGGAAAGATCCGTATAAAGTAGATGACTGGGACGTAAACGAGGGTTGAAGAGATGCGGACGATTGAGAATCACGTCGAACGCTGGTGGTGCTGGAATTGTGGCGGTCACGCAAAGGTTGAGGGGACACGCGCTGTCCCCGACCCCATCCGTGGCGGCGACCTCGAAGAAACTTTGATTGAGTGTGACGAGTGCCACGGCAGCGGGGAAAAGTACCGCGCAAAGTTTACGCAAACAACAGTCGTCCGTGCTTTCTTGACACAGGCAAAACATGCCCTAGAAGATATCGATCTGATAGACAGCGATCTTGACGCAATCTATGGCAAGATTGATGACGCAATCGGTGACATCGAACGATACGAGACAAAGGTAGGGACACGTGAAAAAGAGTGACTGGATAATTGTGTACGCTTACGGCGAGTGGCAAGTCTCTGACGGCCCCGTCGGCAAGCGCAGCACGTCGTATGATTTCAAGACGCGAAAGGAAGCGGAAGAATGGGTAAAGTCAAAGACTGGATAATCGAGATGGAAGAGGACGCCTCGTACATGACGCGGCAGGAATTCGTTGACAAGCACGGCGAAACCGTGATCGAATTGTACGACGAACTTCAACTGAAATGGCAGTACGATCATGCAGAACCACCCGAACCGGATCTCGATGCTGACTGAACCCGAAGACGATCCGCGCCTCGAAAACGTACGTGACAAATTGGCGACACTAAGACGACAAATCGACGACGCTGAATGGCACGACAAACCAGTGACAAACGCGCAACGCCAAATGGCAAAACGTCTGACAAATCTATTACACAATGGCATTTTGTGGGAACCAACATTTTGACAAACGACAAACGCAAAACACCAAAGACAAATGACAAACGCACGACACTAGATCCGGGCTGTCTGTGTGGTGTGTGTGGCGCACCGGCTATGACCAAAGAAGGGGACCGGCTCCGCTGTCCGTCTTGTTGGCTAAAAGAACAGGCAGGGAAAATAAAACCTATTGACCGGGGCGGATATTATCCCGTAACGTGACGGCTCACTGTTTTGGAGAAAGCACGACATGAAATCCGTTCTTAAAATTTCGAAGATGACCGGCAAGCTTGAAGATTTCCGGGCGATCAGCACAAACACGCTCACCAATCCGTTTTGCGTCAAAATGTATAACAGCGGAAAAGGCGACGTTATCTGCACAAAATGCTATTCTATGGATATGTTGCAGGGCTTGCGGAAGAATTGCGCCCCGGCTTGGCAACACAACAGCGACATATTGTCAGGCGGTATCATCCCGGACCATATGCTGCCGACGATATTAGATGCCTACTTTCGTTTTTCAGCCCACGGGGAACTGATCAACATGACCCACCTCGAAAACCTACACAACATTGCCGCGCATAATCCGCACTGCAATTTCGCTCTTTGGACAAAGCGAAAAGATCTTATCCGCCGCTTTTATTCCGAGCGGGCAAAGCTTCCGAATCTTATCCTGATCTTTTCGAATCCGAAGATAAACCGGCCGATGGACACGCCGCCGGAATTCTTTGATCGTACGTTTAACAACGTCGAGAAACATTATCAGGGGATCGAACAAAACTGCACCGGGCAGAAATGCCGTGACTGTCTGCTTTGCTATGTCCCCGGCAATGGTGTTTCTCAAATTGTCGAGGCGGTGAAATAACCAAATCGGTGACGCCAAATCGGTGACGCCAAATCGGCGACACTATAATTTTTGGGGATCGGCTAAAGGTTTCCTGCGGCGCTTGTTTGGGGGCGGGGCGGGACTTGCGGGCCGGTCGGATCGGCGGCGAGACGATGGGGCCAGCCGATCATCGCCTGAACATTCTTTTTTTTACTTGCCGCGAATCCGGGCCGGTGGCATGATTCCCGGACTGGCAACGACGCCAGCGACACAACAAAAGGAAAAAACAATGTTGGACATTGTAACGACGACACCAAGAGCGATCGAGAATTGTAGAAACCGGGGCGGAGATATGTGGTCCACTCATCACGATATTAGTGACGTGAGCCTTTACGAGCGATTCGCCAAGTTTAGGCCGGTGCCCATCGAAGCCCTGACCAGCAAGCCGGACCTGACACCATCCGGCGAGGTCATTCGGGACATTGTCGAGCCGCAGCGGATGAAAGATTTTTCAGCCCTGCAAAATGTGGCCACTGGGAACGTGATCGATGTGACACCGTTTCGGGGATCGTACACGCTCAAGCCCCACGATCTTTTGATGGCAGAACAAGCGCAGATTGTGCTGCGGTCCGAATTGCCGCTGGGCAACGTCGAAGTGGTTGATCGGATTTTCGAGGAAGGCGTTCGGGTTCACCGGACGATCTATTTCCATGATCTAGCCCATGCACTAGGAACTACCACAACCGGTGAGAAGGATGTGGTGCGGTGCCGTCTCGATGTATTTAACAGCGTCGATAAATCTTGGGCCTTTCAGATCTTTTCCGGGGCTTACCGGGATCTGTGCCGGAATACTTTGGTTTTCGGCGGTGAGAAAGCTTACCACCAAAAAAAGAAGCACGTCGGCAGCATGTCCACCGAGGCGATGACCGAAAAGGCGGTGATGGGGTTGGACATGTGGGCGAATCAGTCCGAGCAGATGAGACTGTGGCAGGATAGGAAGCTGACCGAAGGCCAGTTTGTTGACATCCTCAAAACAACGCTTTGCAAAAAAGAGTCAAAGGCCGCAAAGCATGAGGGGCTGGCCGAATCTGTGGCCGTCAACGAGCGCCGGTTAAATTACTTGTTGGAGCGGTTCGCAGAAGAGCGGAAGGAACTTGGGGAAACCCTCTGGGCCGGATACAACGCGCTGACCCACTGGGCGACCCATCTTCCCGACGCCCGCGAAAAAGGCCGGGATGAAAAGAAACGTTTTGACCGCAACAACGCTGTCCGGCAGCTTATTAGTGGCGAGGCTTGGCAGAGTCTCGAAACGAAGAAGGCGGAAGAATATGCACAATGAAGACTTAGAAGGCGCTTACCTGTTTTATCGTGTGCTTGTTGTTATCGCGATAATCCTTGGCCTTGTGGCCATCCTTTAGATCAGTGATAGGAGATACTGACATGACAACCAACAACAACCCAATCCCGGAATATCTCATCGAAGCTTTTAAGGAGCTTGCCGACAATTTCGAGATGCACTACCGCAACGACGAGCGCCAGCGGATCGTTAAAATGTTCGACGATGCTATCCTGCAGCAGAAAACCGACCCGCAGCCGGAGCAGACTGACATGCACGGGGAACCGCTGGCCGCACAAAACAGTGCCCCGGTGAAGACGGTTAAGAAGTATGAGCGGAAGCTTGGCGCGAAACATCGTGAGATGGTCGGGCTTATGTCGCGAAATAAATACATCGCGGCATCGACGCTGGCCGGTCAACTTGACTTGAAGCTTTCCACAGTCCGCCAGTATTTCAAGGATATCCAGCGGGCCGGATACACCATCGAGAAAAAGAACGTTTCTGTCCGGTGGGGCCGCAAGGGATACAATCGCTTGTATCGGATCGCATCGTAGGGTAAACAATAGGGGCGGGGCGCTTTTGTCCCGCCTCAAAACAGTAAGGAGAACGACATGCCTAAGACGACTATTGTTAGTGAGATGACCGAAAGTGAAGCGCAAAATACTGTTGTAGTGACCGAGGGCGAAGCAACCGCGCTTTTGAATTGCGTTGCGGGCTTGCGGAGCCAGCTTCAAACGCTCGAACAGATCATGCTTAGCGCGGGGATCACTGGTTATATCCCGAACGCATCGCCAAGGAGTCTTGCAAACTTGCAGTTTACGATCAAACGGGACTAGCCCGCGATCAACCTTTTCCTCCCCCAACTTCCCCCGGACTTAGTGCCGGGGGTTTTTTTATGGGCGGGTGGCGGTTAAATGTCTAAGCCCTTGCCGGGAAAAGATAACAGGCCAGTGGGGGATGCTATGAAACATGAAACCGACGGCCATCCTTTTATAAATCCGATATGACAAACTGCTGTCGTGGGTGCGCGATCGAGCGCGGGGCACTTGTTTGTGGGGTGGTTTGAGGTTGGGATGGGGATTCTGGGCTTTGTTTATTTCGCCGATGTAAGGGACAAACCTAAAAAAATATATATTTTCCCTTGTGCGCGTGTGGGCGAGGGCCACCCCACCCCCCTAGTATTAGGTCTAGCAACACCGCCAGCAATTTATGGAAATGGAGTTATCGATATGGGTCAAAACAGTGCCCCAGTACCCTCCCCAACAAAAAAAAGGGCACCCAAAACAGTGCCCAGTGGATATCTCGTGTAGATTTGCGGTGGAATAGCTGCGGGGAGGGGGTGTATAGTTATTTCCCAGCGGGTAGTACCCTCATCATACAGTCGAATTTCGAAATTGTCAAGCCTTAAAATTTTTTTTGTTGACAAAAGTAAGCCGTATGCCCATAATATAGGCGTAGGTTCGTCCCACACATTAGCACATCTTCCCACACCCACTGTTTTTTCAGAGAAAGAGCGCGGCTACAGCGGGACATCGACCTACACCTCACTGATTTGGCAAATACTATGAATCTTTTACCCCAACAGCGGAAAAAAGAGCGTGAAATTACGCCTCAACAGCAGAAATTCCTTGACTTACTGTTTGAAAACGGTGGTCAAGTCGCTGCTGCAGCGGTAGATGCGGGGTACTCCCGTGGATCTGCTGGCTGGTTGCGTAAACATTTGGCCGATGAGATCGTAGAACGCACAAAAGACATCCTTTCTATTAACGCCCTCAAAGCCGCAAACAGACTGGTTGACACTATTGATAACCCCGCCCCCGAACGAGGTGACGATCTGCGTCTCAAAGCTGCCGAATCACTGCTTTCTCGCGTTGGTGTCAAAGCCGCTGAACAGGTGAACCACAACGTAACGGCTGTCCACGGCGTAGTCCTGTTGCCGCCAAAGAATGAAGTCATAATCGATGGATAATCAACCTGCGCCGAAAAAGCGCGGTAGACCCAAAAAAGACCCGAATGCGCCAAAAGCCACATATCAACTTTCTACAAAGGAACGTGCGAGACGTGCGGCGCAGGGCCGTCTCAGATCGGCTAAAACAAGAGCCGCAAAGTCCAGCCAACAAGCAGCGGATAAAAGATACTATGCACGAGAGCTTGAAAAAACAGTGGGCAAAGTTGAAAAAGCCCTTGTCGGCGCTGAATCTGCCACAATCGATCTTGGGGATCTATCTGATTTACCTGCAGCAGTGTCGGAGCTTGTCGGCGAAAGCGAAGTGGTGTTTCAGCCGAATGAAGGTCCGCAAACGGAGTTTCTTAGCGCAGGTGAACGAGACGTACTATACGGAGGTGCTGCGGGTGGCGGAAAAAGCTTTGCACTTCTTGCTGATCCGCTACGTTATTGTCACAATCCTAATCATCGCGGTCTTCTTTTACGTCGTACACTCGACGAACTAACAGAACTGATCGACAAGTCGCGCCAGCTTTACCCCAAAGCTTTTCCGGGCGCGAAGTTCAGAGAGTCAAAGTCCACGTGGGTGTTTCCATCCGGGGCAACAATTTGGTTCACCTATCTTGACAGAGACAAAGACGTAACACGTTTTCAAGGTCAAGCGTTCAACTGGATAGGTATCGACGAGATAACGCAATACCCCACACCGTACGTTTGGGATTACCTTCGCTCTCGTCTCCGTTCTACTGATCCCGAGTTGCAGCAAAACTTGTACATGCGCTGCACAGCTAACCCCGGTGGTGTCGGCGGCTGGTGGGTCAAAAAAATGTATATCGATGGTATCGAGCCTAACAAGCCGTACGCTGCTTTTGACATCGATACTATGCGCCCGTTTCTGTGGCCCGACGGCCACGAAAAAGCAGGTCAGCCGCTCTTCTACCGCAAATTTGTACCGGCGCGGCTGACTGACAATCCCTATCTGATTGCAGACGGCCAGTACGAGGCGATGCTCAGATCGCTCCCGGAAGTCGAGCGGAAGCGGCTTCTTGACGGGGATTGGGACGTGGCGGAGGGAGCGGCCTTCCCCGAATTCTCACGAAGCCTTCACGTAGTCGAGTCGTTTGACCTGCCTACTAACTGGCCTCGTATCCGTGCAGCCGACTACGGCTACGCTGCCCCGTCTTGTGTCCTTTGGGGCGCAATCGACTGGGATAATAACATTTGGATATACAGAGAATTATACGAAAAGCACTTGACAGCCGAAGAACTGGCTGATAAAATATTAGAAGCGGAACAACTGGACCCGCTGCCTCACTACACTGTTTTGGACTCCTCATGCTGGAACAAGACAGGATTCGGTCCTTCTATCGCAGAAGTAATGATGCGTCAAGGTGTTCGTTGGACGCCCTCGGATCGAAACAGAATTCAAGGAAAGATGGAAGTTCACCGTCGGCTTGCAAAAGAGCCGTATTCCGGTGAACCCCGTCTTCGTATTTTTTCCTCGTGTTCAAATATCATAAAACAGCTTTCCGGTATCCCCCTGTCAAAAACAAACAGTGAGGATGTCGATACAAAAGCAGAAGATCACGCCTACGACGCCCTTCGCTACATGATGATGACCCGCATGAGCGGATACGCATCTATACATCAACAACTCGGCGCAATCAAGAACCAAGTATATCAAGTTCAAGATGAGACTTTCGGATACTAACTAGATGTCAAAGAATCTGATAAATACAAAGTTCGATCCGTCTCAGATCAGTTTGCGTGATTTGATGGAACTGTACGCACGAGACAGAAAGCGCAACGTCTCAAATTTTGTCGGAAGTCTGTCTGCCCCCGAATTCAAAGCGTATATGGACAAGCCCGCCATCGAGTTTTTCGAGGCGGCACGGGACGAGAATAATCCACTTCAACAGTATTTTGATCAGCAAGCTGCGAAGGGTGTAGGTCCGGGAGGAGCAAAGAAGGCATTTTCTGCCGTTAAGCTTCTCGAAGAAAATGTAGTAAATCAGCTAAAACGACTCGACCGTATGGGCGACTATGCTGATGACACAAATGGATTTCCAAAGCTCACTGATACTGTCGTAGAACCGGCAAAGGGTCAACCCCGCTCTAAGAAGCTTCGCATCAATCCTGCGAAATACGGTGAATTGATGATGGGCCTCGTAGAGCATGCCCGTCAAAATCCGAAAGATGTCCCTGTAGTTCGCGCTCTCATGACGCAGATGTATCTCGGCTTCCGTCCGAAAGAGATACTTCAGATGCCCATGAAAGACACAATTCGTCCGGCTGACGAAGGCAGCGTATCGAAGGGTTTGTTTCTTCCGGCTGACTTGGCAAAGATGGATGAAGCCATGTCCATCCCTCTCAGCCCGCACGTAGAGTCTATGCTAAACAGTGCAATCGAAAGTAACAATTCGCGCTTCGGCAATAAAGAAGTTCCGGACCTCATGTTTGTCGGGAATGACGGAAAACCTCTCCCGAAGGGTTCACTGTCTCGCGTTCTCAAAAGCATCACTGTTCCCGGCATTCTAGAAGATGCCCGCACAGGCGAGAAGTTTGACAATCTCACCGCAGCATACGACCTTCGCAGAGGACATGCTACCTTCGTAAACATGCTTGGATTTTCTCCTCAAACCGGCGGAGAAATGAAGGCACGGGCAATCAAAGAAGCTGGGGGCGGCGAAGAGCCTAAGTATATTGCCAAGCCTTTTGGATTTTTCACAGCGCAGCAGCTTGGACCACACATTGCACTTCACAACGCTATCCTCGAAGTGTTTGCACGAGCATCCGGCGTTGAAGGGGCGGGTCTAAATAAGGGCATTATATTCGATCCTCGTGAGGATATTCTTGAATCAAGCCTAAAGACTAACAGACTAGCTGATATGCCCACAATAAATGTCGCGGAAATGGGCGAGGTAAGAATTCCCGGCGCATCTCTTCCGTCGAACATCGCTCTTCCTGCAGAGCCGGAATTTGATGCAGATACTCCCGCACCAGCAGCTAAAAAATCCCTTAGTCTTTCTCAGATGGCGGAAGCTCTTAACAGCGCCGTTTCGAGCAAAACAGTAAAAACAGGGGCGGGAATGTTGGCCGGAGCGGCAGGTGTAACTGCCCTCATGACAGATCCTGCGGAAGCGGCAGTGCCGATGGCAGTAGAGATGGGGACTGAAGTCGGGGCGCGATCTGCTCTGAAGGCAGCGTTGCCTATGGCGGCTGGAACTGGCCCTCTCGCTCCCGCAGCAATCGCAGCTATTGTCGCTGCGGAATCAGCGTCTCCGTCCGCTGGCGCAGGGGCACAGCAGCTTAACGTCGAAGAGCAAATGCAGCTAGACGTTGCCCGCAGGACGGGAGATATCGGCGTAGAAAAAGAACTAATGGCCCGCGAACCGATTACTGAAGTTGGGGGATCAGACGCCCCGACATTCTCTTTGGATCAAGATCTTGGACAGAGAGTTACTCGTCAAACATCCACTGACGAAATGACTTTTCAGTCGATTATAAACAGACGCAAACAACGCAATGCTATGAACGAGGCAATAGAAACTCGTTTTCCATAGAAAACACTTGAGGAGACTCCAATGCCAAACAATAACTACAACTACGGCGCTTCTTACATCAACGCCGCTTGCACTACTTCTGTAGACGATCAGATGGGTGCTGACCAGCTTTACCGCGAAGGTCTTGAGTTTGACACTCGCGCAAAAACTGACGTTCTGACCGAAGACATGCCCAAGAAGCAGACAAAAACTACTGTCGATCCTTCTGTCATGCGGATGGCCGAAGAGCGCGATTACTAAGGGATACCCCTCATGGAAGATAGGTTTCTAGAACCTGCGGATGACGAGCCGGTAGATATCGCTTCTCCCGAAGATCAATTTTCAAATTTGGCCGCACACGTCAAAAAGAAATTTGAAGATTCAGAGAACGGTCGCTATGCGTACGAACAACGCTGGCTACAGGCTTACAAAAATTTTCGTGGTATTTACGATTCGTCCACTCAGTATCGCGATTCTGAGCGTTCGAAAGTTTTTATCAAGATCACGAAGACTAAAGTTCTTGCCGCATACGGGCAAATTGTTGACATTCTCTTTGCCAACAAAAAGTTTCCGCTGGTTGTAGAGTCTACTCCTGTCCCCGAAGGTGTGGCAGAGTTCGCCCACATGAAGACTCCGGTGGACGATATTGTTAATCCCGAAACACCTCAAGACCCGTATGGCTTTGAGGGGGATGGTCGCCAGCTTCTTCCGGGCGCGTTGCAAGCAGAAGAATCAAAAGACTTTCTCGGGGCGTACAAGAACGACTTTGCAAACGCACCCGTTGTAGAGGGTCCGAGCCGCATGGGGGAGCCTCAGTTCTCCCCGGCTCAAGAGTCTGCACTAAGAACAGAGAAGATTATTCACGATCAACTCGTGGATACTAACGCCGTCACTGTTATTCGGAAAAGTATTTTTGAGGCCGCACTTCTTGGTACAGGCGTCATAAAAGGTCCGCTTAACATGTACAAGCGAGTTCATCGCTGGGTAAAAGGCGATGATGGTGAGCGCGAATACGATCCGCTAGAGAAAGTTGTTCCTCGCATCGAACACGTGTCTGTTTGGGACTTCTACCCCGACCCTGCAGCAACAAGCATTGAAGATTGCGAATACGTCATTCAACGTCATCGCATGAATCAGCAGCAGCTTCGCAGTCTGCTTCTTATGCCGTACTTCCGGGCAGAAGCCATCGAAGAAGTTATCGCCTCCGGTCCAAACTACGTCGATAAATACTTTGAAGATACGATCAGAGAGGACGAGACTGAGGCGTACTACAACGAATCTCGCTATGAGGTTATGGAATACTGGGGCGTACTGGATGCTGACATGGCCTATCAGATCGGCATGGAAGACATCCCGGACAACCTCACGCAACTTCAAATCAATGCGTGGATTTGCGGCGACAAAGTTCTTCGCTGTGTAGTCAACCCCTTTACTCCTGCGCGTGTGCCGTTCTTTGCTTTGCCGTACGAGATCAATCCGTATCAGATTTGGGGCGTTGGTATTGCAGAGAACATGGAAGACGCACAGATGCTGATGAACGGTCACGTTCGTATGGCAATCGACAATCTCGCTCTCGCGGGCAATCTTGTATTTGACGTGGATGAAGCCTCTCTTGTCCCCGGACAGAACATGGACATCTTCCCCGGTAAGATTTTCCGACGCCAGTCGGGTGTGACCGGCACTGCAATCAACGGCTTGAAGTTTCCGAATACGGCACCGGAAAACATTCAGATGTATCAGATCAGTCGCCAGCTTGCTGATGAGGAGACAGGTTTGCCCTCGATCATGCACGGTCAGACGGGCGTGACAGGCACAGGCCGTACAGCAGCAGGTCTGTCTATGCTCATGGGAGGTGCAAGCCTTTCCATGAAGACCGTCATTAAGAACGTAGACGACCATCTCTTGAAGCCGATGGGAGAAGCGTACTACCAGTGGAACATGCAGTTTAACGAAAGTATGGATGACATTGGTGGCGATCTTGAGATCAAACCTCGCGGCGTAGCGTCAGTGATGCAAAAAGAAGTACGCAGCCAGCGTCTCACTGGACTTTTGCAGACTGTAGCCAACCCCATGCTGGCCCCGTTCATCAAGATCCCGAATCTTATGCGAGAGTTGGCTATATCTCAAGATATCGACCCGGAGAGCTTAGTAAACGACATTAACGAGGCGCAAGTATACGCTCAAATGCTTCAAGGGATGATGGCAAATGTTGAACAAGGAACAGGCGAGGCTGGTGGCCCCGCTGATCAACAACGACAAGGCATGGGAGGGTCTGAGGGAGTATCTGACCAATCTCAAGAGTCTAACGGTGCAAGCCCTAACGGTGGCACAATCGGAGTCGGAGCTACGCCAGTTGCAGGGGAAGCTGGTTTTACTGGAAACCCTTCTGAAATTGAAGGATAACCAAGCAGCGGTAATAAAGGCAAATAACGATGGCACAAACGTACGATAAGTGGATTAACTGGTATCACACCGTTGATACGCCCGCTGCACAGCAGCCCGCACCCGGTCCGGCTCCCGATCCGGTCACTGATCCCGATCCGGTAGTCGCCACGTCTGTCCCCGACCTTTCCACCGATCAAGGCTTCAACGTTCAAACGGAAACATCTTTGCGAAATCTTCGTAAACAAAGAAAAGATGTTGCTGCAATCGACTTCGGTACAGTCAAATACGCAACGCTAAACGACTACCTTAAAGCAGAAAATCTCGGAGACAGAAGCGGATTTTTTAGCGGCGTTGATTTTGGGGGCGTCACTAAAAAGGATCAGATTCCCGCGAGAGCCGGAGAAGCGTTAGGCGCATTCGATCCCAACCTGCTTCTTCTTGCCCTTCCGTTTGGCTCCGCGATGGTTCCGTCTCGTCAACTGCAAGATCCTACTGGTAAGTTCCAAAGATCAATCCCTGTAACGGGCATGTTCAATCCGCTTGCCACTATGGCGATAGCAGAAGAGTACCGCGAGTTATACAATATTAAAGAGTTCAACTCAAAAAACCCCGGCGTAAGAGGTCAAAAAGCGGGATTCGGTTTCAGTGTAGGCGACGTAAATATCTACCGTCGCCCCGGCGAATCTCTTTATCGCGGCCAGCTTTCTAAGGCGGGACTGGATCAGCAGACTGCACGGCGTATGGAAGAGTACGTTGACGGCACTAAAATGGGGAAAGATGTAGTTCGCTCACTGCTTGCAAAGTCCGATCCCAACGACGACTCGCCAACCACGATCACGCTTGACGAAGATTCTAGGGTTGTTCTTCCGACAGAAAATGGCGGGTACCTGCTGAACGGTAACTTCCATTTCGGCAGTGGGATTGCAAGGTATGGTTACGACGAAGATATGACTGCGCTGGGCGCTTCTGTGTTTTCTGCCAACGGACAACTGCCGCAGCAGCAGTCTACTGCGTTGGCGCAGCAGTGGAGACGCTCGGCACAAGCTCTGCCAAGGAATGCCACAGCAGCAGAAAAGCTTGCCAACTTGGAGGCGCATATCAAAGCCGCTACCAGTCTTCATCAAAGTAATTTGGTGGCGCAACAGGAGGCGGCAAGGAAGGCCGACATGGAGCGACGTAAATCTCTCATTGTGCAGGGAGTGCTTCCGGAAGGTTATCAAGCTCCGACTGGCGTCGATTTCAGCAAAGAGAGAGACTTTTACGCAAGCGTCGAAGAGGCCCGTAAAGGTATGCTCCGTGCAAATCAAAAGGGTATTGTGGGTCGAAATGAGCGTATGGCGGAGAGGGCACGGGCCAATGCCGCTCAACGTGAAAGCGACAGAGAAGAAAGACAGCAGGGCTATGAAGACAGGGGCATGAGTGAAACTCAAGCACGGTCAGCGTCGGCTGAGGCTAGTCGTTACGAGGCTATGGCGTCAGCGTATGGCTACGCCGAGGGCGGTGACATTCCTGCAGAAGAGGAACCCTTTATTGCAGGTGCGCCTGATGCCAACGAGCCTATGATTACTGGCAACGAGCTTATCGAAGCCAGTGGAGAAGAGTCGGGCTTTATCGATCGCCCACCGTCAAAGGTTACAGACAGTGAGTCCGTAGCCGATAACAAAGAAATGAAGGCTGATGAAGGCGGATACGTTATTAACGCTGCAGCAGTCACAGAAGCGGGCGAACAAGATATCTCGAAGATGATCAAGGACGCCGAAGACTACCTCCGCAGGGAGGGTCGTGAAGTTTCTACCGAAAAAAGTAACCAAGATATTCTTGTTTCTGCCGGGGAAGTCTATGTCTCTAAGGAAGTTGCAGATGTGATCGGGCGGGATCGTCTCCGTAAGATTAACAATCGCGGCCTTCCAAAAACAGAAGAAAAGATTCAAAAGGCTGCAAAGGGCGGACGTGTAGGTTACGCAGAAGGGGATGAAGTACAAAGTTTTATGGATCAGCCCGGTGAAATACCCGACGTAGGCGATGCTCCGCGTATGCAAGCAGAGATTCCGGAAAATGATATTACACTGTTTCGGGGATACTTAGGCAAAAAGGGTCGGCATGTACGCGCAGACGTAGAAAATCTTATCGATAATCTTTCTGATAAGGGCAAATTAGCCTTGCTGATGCTAACTGAAACTACAGCCCTCGCTGATCCGCTGGAAAGCATGGAAGCTGTTGGGCAGGTGGCAGTAAACAGAATGAACACAAACGATCCGGACTTTGATGATGTCACAAGCATTGCAGATGTTCTAAAGCAGCGCAGCACGGGGCGCGGCAGCGGATCAAAGATGTTTCAGTTTGACGGGCTAGAACCTACGAGTGTCAAGAACCGCCTTACAGAAGTTATGGGCGGTGGCGCACAGGCAGCGTTGGATAAAATTTACAGTGCTGCAGACAACGTAATTGACATGAATCCTAGACTGGGCGGTGAAGGCGCAGATGGCAGAGAGCCAGCTATCCCACTCAGTGTCCTATATTACAAGAAGCCGGGATCAGAAGGCGGCGGCTTTATGGACAAACGACATTATATGGAACCCTACACTACAATCGGTGGACATCAGTTCTACAATGTGAACTTTGAATTCCCCGGTAGACACAGTGGAAGGTAGACATTCGCTGGCTACCCGCATTTTCACGCGGCCCCAGCACAACCGGAGCGGCTACCCACAGCCAAGTGGCCCCGCTAGTGAGGTAACTAAAAATGGCAAAAAAACCACGCGGACACCGCGCAAACAAGCCCAACGATAGTTTCGGAACCGTAAACGATCAAGGTCTTTACAGAGGAAAATATCGTGAGGGAGTCTACGACGACGAAGATTCAGAGGAAAATCAAGAAGAGCTAACGGCCCAAGAAGCCCAAGAAGAGGACACCAGTGAAACGGCCACTCCTCAAGAAACAGAAGGTTCTTTTGCACCGCAAAAAGCGGAACAAGATTCTCCGGAATACAAGAAGCGTTACGACGACCTTAAGCGTCATTACGACAAGAAGCTTAAAGAGTGGCAGGAAAAAGAAGATGACTACGTGTCTCGTTTGATGACTACTAGCTCTACTCCTGCCCCCGATCAAGAATCGGGACTAGACTTGGAAAGCTTTAAGGAACGTTATCCTGACGTATATAACGCGATCCACAAGATCTCTTCAACGCAATCCGAAGCACGTATGAAGACTCTTGAGGAAGAACTCAGCACTATTCGAGACCGTGAAAAAGCTCTTGAAAAGCAAAAAGCGTATCAAGAATTGCTGAGAATTCATCCCGACTTTGATGAGTTAAAGGGAAGCAGTGAGTTTTCCGAGTGGCTCGACGGTCAGCCCAAGTCCATTTCTGACGGCGTTTACAACAACGCTACAGACGCAAAGTGGGCATCTAGGGTGGTTGATCTTTACAAAGCGGACACGGGCTTGACCAAAAAACCCGCACGAACCCGGAAAAAAGATGACGCAGCGATGGCTGTATCAACACCTGCTTCCAAAGAAGTAATGGCTAACTCCGGCAACAAGCGAGTTTGGAAAGCTTCGGAAATCGGCAAAATGAAGCCGTGGGAATTCGAAAAGGCGGAAGCCGAACTCGATGCCGCACGAGCAGAAGGCCGAATCGACTACAACAACTAACCTAACCTCCAAGGAAGGAAAGACCAATGGCTTTTGACAGCGCATCAGGTTACAACAACCTGCCTTCCGGTAACTTTACACCGGAAATTTTTAGTCAAAAAGTTCTCAAGTTCTTTCGTCGCGCTTCGGTTGCAGAAGACATCACGAATACTGATTACGCTGGCGAAATCGAGAACTTCGGTGATACCGTTCGTATCATCAAAGAACCAACCATCACCGTTTCTAGCTACGCTCGTGGCTCGGTGGTAAACCCGCAAGACCTCGCTGACGATCAGACCACTATGGTCGTGGATCAGGCGAACGCCTTTGCATTCAAGATTGACGACATCGAAGAGCGTCAGTCTCACGTTAACTTCGAGGCACTTGCCACCTCTTCGGGTGCGTACTCCTTGAAGCGTAACTACGACGCCAACATCCTGACTGCTATGGCAGCAGGTGCGGGTCTGACCGGCGAGTCCGGTGCCGCTACTGCTCAGATTTCCGACATCGGTACTTTGGGTACGGCTCTCGACATCGGTGGTGCAACCACTCCGGGCGACACTGCAGTCAACACCATGCTGGTGATGGCTCAAGCCCTCGACGACCAGTCTGTTCCGGAAGAGAACCGCTGGTTCGTTGCTCCTCCGGCTTTCTACAAGCACCTGTTCTCGGCTGGTGCGAAGTTCGCAGAAGTTCAGGTAACTGGCGATGCGACTTCCCCGCTGCGTAACGGCCTTGTGTCGCTGGGCAACATTGCTGGCTTCCAGTGCTACAAGTCTACTGCCCTCGTCTCGAACGGCGGCACTGACCAAGTAACTCTGTCGGGCCTCGCTACTGACGGGACTGAGAACCTGCTTCTTGCCGGTCACATGTCCTCGACGGCTACTGCTTCGCACATCGCGAAGACCGAAGTAGTTCGTTCAACTGAAACCTTCTCTGACATCGTTCGTGGTCTGCACGTTTTCGGTCGCAAAGTTCTGCGTCCGGAGGCAATGGTTCGCGGCGTTGTTAGCCTCGACTAGAACAGGGAGATTAGATAATGGCTACTTA
>Ga0208645_1001166_pt1 | contig 23972 bp, 31 predicted proteins | sample VirMetDEL_Sep_01_FD_184519 | JGI IMG/M metagenome (GOLD analysis project Ga0208645, IMG submission 184519) | Aqueous microbial communities from the Delaware River and Bay under freshwater to marine salinity gradient to study organic matter... | ecosystem: Environmental > Aquatic > Marine >... | reverse complement strand
GACCTTACAATAGAATACGCAACTGCTGGAGTTGTAGCAATTCCACCAACTCCCCCCTCTACAGCAGGGATAACTTCATTTCCAGAGGAGATGTTATTGTCCAAATCTTCAACATCACTGTAAAAACCACAAAGTGGTGGAAATACACCTGGTACAAAAGGACCTAATGCAGCTAAACCAAGATCAATTGCTTCTTGTTTTTTACTGTTAATTGAGGCTATGTCACTTCCAATATTTGAAAGTACTTCAAGATCAAGTTCCTTCGAAACTGACTGATAATCATTTACTGAAGTTGTTGCAATAGAAATAGGATATTGAAATACATCATTTTCTTCAGTTCTACTGGCACTTTCAGATGTAAGACCAGTAACAACAAATTGTCCTGTTGTTGATAATGTAGACATCTTATACAACTACTATTTTGTTATTTAGATTTGTTTCCATTGGTTTGGATGTGTGGATCCTTGATGATGATTGTAACATTCTTCTTTAAGAGTAACTCTAATATCTCCTGCGATTACAATCCTTTCATCCATTCTCATTTGATCTTTTTTTGTAAAATGAAGAGTGTTACTTGGGAAAATAATAACGGTTCCTTCATGGGGAGTGATTGTGTAGTAATTACAGTTATACCTATTGAATGATCTTAGTGTATTGTTTGTATGTGAGGTCTCAAATAATCCACCAATACATTCATTTCTATTAGTGGATTGTTGAAGACAAAACTTATCTGAGGTTGAATCAGACTTTAGATAATAAACAAAACTCAGATTAGATTCATTATGGAAATGTGGGGGAATAGATGGAGTCTCATCATCTTTATGATATCCAACCCAAGATTTAATTATGTGATAATTGAGTTTTGAATAATCTACACTTAAATTATAGAAGTAATTATCAATTGATGTTTTTAGATCATCAAAAAACAAGTTATATTTTGGATCAAGATGTAGGAAAATCCTTCCTGAATATTCTGGACTTTCATTCTTGTATCCATCAAACCAATACTCTCTTAAAGAATTTATATTATCTTTTTTAAATTGTTTATGACAATCAATACTATCTTGATAAACTACCAGAGGAAAAATCTCATGGACTTTATTCATCAAACACCATTTACAATATATTCACTATTATCTCCTGGATAGTCTGCTTCTGTCAACCCTTTGTATTCTGAAATATTAGGTTCAACATCTTTTCTTTCACCATAAACAACATAACTACAGTTGATAGGACCACCAGCATTATTTTTTACAATAACTTGTTTTCCCCACTGAACATCTTCCACAAAGAGTTCTTGGAAAGTTCCCCTGGGTGTAAGAACAACATCAATACTATCAGGATCAACAAGGTCTTTCCAATAGTCTGGAAGGTTAATTATATTACTACCATTCAACTTACCCCTAACATAAACATCTGCCTTTGGACTTTCAGTACAGATATATCTGAGCCTATGATCTTCTTTGGTTGGGTGTGGAATATCAAATGACTTCTTGGATACAGCAATTGCCCTGGTAGCGTTCATATATGATGCCACATCACCTGGAACACCTGCCAAAATAAAGGCAGCACCCATGGTAACAACACCATTCATAGATACGAGACCATTACAAATGATCTTACCATTGGCAACAATAAAACCATTTACAATGATATTTCCATTTACAAGTGTATTCAGAACTTGTAAGAATAGACTTGGGAGTGGTTGGTAATATTGTTTCTCAAGAACAACAATCTGTGGTACTGGACCATACAGGTGAAAATGAGCATAATCAGTCGGATCCCTATAGAACAGAACACCAACATCATAATTAGGAAAAGATGAATTGACTGGAATATCTAGAGGCCACACCCCTTCTTTTTCAGAAAGTTCATAACTATATGCCAATTCATCAAACTGGAGAGGTCCAGTGAAAGTTGCATAATTTCTAAGTTGAAATGGTCCTGGCATCAACCAACCTCCGTAATTAATTTGGGAATATCTTTTCTTTCTGCAAACACATGATAATAACAATTAATAGGTAATCCTGGTTTTGTACCTACTACAATTTTGTTATCTTGAATTCTTTTTACAATCAATTCTTGATGAGTTCCAATTGGTGTAAGAGAAACTGTGATAGATCTCTCATCTATAAGATTTCTCCAAACCTCAGGAAGAATAATAGTATCTTTGTTCTTCAGTTGACCTCTTACATAGACAGAATGTTCTGGACCCTCTAAACATGCATAAACTAATTGTTTGTTAGGATCATCTGGATGTGGAATACTAAAGTTTTTAGATCTTGCAAGAAGAACTTCAGTATAAATTACCTTTGCCTTAATTGTTCTGGTTGTGATATTAGTGTCAACTTTCAAAAAACTTTTGATTCTTGCAAATGTCTTTACAAACAATGCATAGAATGGAATAGGTTTCATCTCAATATTGGTACACTGACCAATCATCACATTACCAAGACCATTAGTTGGTCCCACAGGTAATCCATCTTTAACAGCAGTTACAGGGTCAAACTGACCATTGGGTTGACCAGTAATGGTCGGACCTTCCATATATCCAGAACCACGAACTTCTAAAGGTCCACGACCAAGAATTTCTGGATTTCCTAAACCAAGGAAAAATCTTTTTCCTACAAATAAATCAGATACTTTCATTAGATTAGTGAACGGTTTTTAATTTCATTAGTTGATGGTACTCCTTTAGAACCAATGACCTCCGTGGCACCATCGGCACAGTCAATCATTCCACCGTATATATTTAACACAGACTTACCAATACACTCTACAGATTTCTCAGAGAAGATCTTTGTAGAAACCTTTGAGTTAATATCAATAGTCTGTGCCTTACCAATGATTTTATCATTAGCATCTAATTGAATATTACCATTCTTATTATCTGCACCTGTTGCCTTTACAGTTACATTGATACCTTCAATTCTTACATTACCACTTGATGCCTTGATGACAATGTCACCACTTACTGCATCCAAATAGATTCCTGGTTTACCTTTCTGAACATTGTCACCTGCTTGAACTTGAAAACTTCCAGTTGATCTTGCAATTGTTCCATTCTTTCTATGGTCTTCACCAGTAGAATCTAAAGTGATATAGTGAAGTGGATCATAACCACTTCTAAGCATTGCAGCAGATAAAACGTTATCTGAGTGAATATGGCCAAATTGTATTTCACCACTCCTGTTCCCATACCTAATGGTATGATAATTCTTTCTTTCTGCCATTAGAACTTACCTACACAATCTACAACAGAAATGACCTTATCCTGTGATTTAGGTGTCAGTTTATCAAGATCATTTTCACCTATTCTATCTATACAGAACTTAGGAATAATAACTGCATTGAAACCTGTTTCAGATCTAATGGAGATAGTGGGTCTTTCAGAGAATCCTTCACCTTGGGAAGTAATTTTGATATCTTTAAGTTGTCCAAGATCATCAAACTTAGGAACTGCAACTGCACCATTGTTTGGTTCAATTATAATTTCATCTCCATCTTGATAGTTAATACCACTATCTCTGATGATCAAGTCACAGAGATAAAGAATAACAGGATATTTTCCTACATCCAAAGAAGGATATGTGCCATCAAGAAGTGTTGACCTACCTGGAGGAGTAGTGAATGATGTAGTAGTTTCTATGGTTACTGGTGAGCCACCACCAATGACAACACCATCAAAAGTCTCAACAATTGATCCAGGTGGTGTAGTTACAATATCACCTGGATCTACAGGAACAACTACACCAGGTGGAATTGGTGGACGATAATCACCATCAGGTCCAATGATAATAGTATCATCAGGATCTGCCCAAGGTCTACCATCACCACCCAGACTTCCATTAGGAGTTGGAAGATAACCTGTACCAGGATCTGCAATGATGATATCGACTATACCAACAGAAGGGTTACCATTGGGATCTCTAATATCAGGTGTAAATGATCCTGGTGGTAAAATATTTCCATCAGGACTAATGGGATTCCCGTCAGGGTCAGTTCCACCAAATACAGGTAGAATAACTCCACCAGTTCCAGTACCACAATCATCAATAACTCTTACATAAGATGTCTTAGGATCATATCCATATCCAGATGAAACAACATCACCTGCGATAATCTCACCATTTTGTGCAACAACTAAGTTGATCAATGCACCTATACCTGGACCATTCGTCTTTGCAGTTGGTGGTCCACACAATCTTGGACCACTGGAACAACTAGATTCATCAAATAACCTATCAAAGTCCATACTGAAATCAAAGTTATCAATATCAAAAGAATTAGCAATATTTCCAGCAGATTCAGAGAATGAGGTTATCTTCTCAATCAATGAGTTAATATCTCCAACAATACCATCATTAGCACCATCCCAGATACTCCACTCATCAACAGTAGGACACTCTGGTCTTTCCTCACAACTCAAGAATGAAAGAACATCAGAAATAATTGACAATGCATCACCCGCAATACTGAGTGCTTCTCCAACAAATCCCTCAATTCCATCTAAGACAGAATTGATTGTATTCATTGCCTGGTTCATTGCACCATTAAGAAGATCAGCCAACTGACCAAACAAACCACCAATAAAATTATCTACCAAACATTCAGGAACATTGACTGCTTTATTGACCAGATCTTTCAAGAAATTTGCAATTATTCCAATAAGAGCATCAATAATCTTTTTGAACAGACATGCAATAAGGTCACTTGCTATCTCCATTCCCTCCTTCATTGCAGGTTGTTCATTTGGCATCAAGAGGTTATAAGTCTTTTTAGCAACATCATTGATTCTCTTGATAACCTCTTTTTCAATGAGAGTGAGAATCGACTTGATACCACCAGCAATAAGTTTTGCTGCTTCTTGAATTCTTTCATCAATAAATGTCTGAACATCAGCAAGATTACTACTTATTGCATACCTATAATCAGATGTAGTCTTCTTTGCCTTTTCAACTTCTTGTATAATGTTCTGTAACTGAAGTTGAATTCCAGATATTCCTGACTTACAATCTTGGGGGACTGCAACTGGTTTCTTTTTCTTACCATCTTCAGTTTCATCTTCAGTGGCGAGATCAAGTTGACTTGTATTTCCTGTTGCTGCTTCTGTCCAATATTGTGCGACATTATCAAAAGTCTTTTCATAATCATCCGCATATATTCCACCAGGTGCGAGTTTCACTGAGAATGCAGGAATCTTACCTAGATCATCACCACTTTCAGTAAATCCACTAAAAGGTTGAAAAACTCCTGGTGTTGTGGCAACTTTATTAAATTCAGAATAACCCAGAACACCAATAATGACAGGGTTCTGACCATTCTCCCCATCCATATAGAAACCATACACAAACATTCCTTGTGTTAGGTTTGCAGATTGATAAGATGCACCTGGACCACCACCTGCAGTCACAGGATACATTACAGTTGCCCAAGGAAGATCCTCATCTGAGATGTCAGGTTCTTGAGGTGTACTAATAGATTCCCACGCATCAAGGTGAGAACCCATAATTCTTACTTTATATCTCTCACCAAATCCTTTGATGTCCTCATTACTTTCTGTAGGACGACCTGTTCTGTTATCTTTCCACACTCCTTCATCAGGAATTTGACCTATCCACCAATAGAATCCATCTCTTCCCAGAAATTCATTTTTTATTTGTCCCTGATCCATTATTCAGAATCTCCTAAACTATCTCTGACAATGTCAATACTTGATAATGTTTGTTCTGAGTTGAGTTTATGACAAACACTGGCAACAATATATTTTCCAGAAAGATTTTCATTTTGATTCTGTTCAGAGTTCAGATCTGCAAAAGTACAATGTACAACATCACCTGCCCTGATACCAAAATTACCAGGTATAAGAATATTTATTTTTGTTCTGAATAATTCATTATATCTCATCAGTGCCTGAACCATCAACTTATCTGCTTGGTAAGTCGGATCAGGATTCTCCTTGTCAGATACAAGATTTTGATTACTTTGTGGTAGAGTTCCTATATCATCAATTCTGAATAACAACCTTGACGGCTTCTGTCTAATCCTTTCATCTGCAGAATTTGTCTCTCCATTCAATAACTTCACACTCTTCTTATCCTTATCAAAAGAAAAGTTTCTCACCCTATAACTCAATGAATATGGGTTGAAGAATATAGTTTTATTATTATATACACCTAAAGACAAATCTTTTGCAATATCTGTCTGTTGTGAGGCAACGTAATTTAGAATGTTAGTAGTTTTTCCACCCAATCCACCTTGAACTTCTTTACCAGTATTGTTATAGATGAAGTCACGACCAGACTTTACCTGTCCTCTGGATAATGTGTCAATTGATTTAAAGTTATACTTGTCTCTTGTTTGAAAAAAGAAGAAACCTGCACTAGCACCTTCAGATGATTTACCATTTCCCTGTGGTGAACTTGATGAATTTGATTTGGATGCCAACCAAGTACAAGTATGTAATGGTTTCTTTGTATTACCAATGAAGTTGTAGTCAAATCCACTCTGTTCAATGTCAAGGAAACCACCAGGGACACCCATGATTTCTGTCATTATATTCTGAACATGATTACCAGGATTACCATCATATCTCTTGGTAACTCTGGTCTCTTCATTAATCCAGTAATCTTGAGTGACCAAGTCCAGAATAAACATCTGTTTGGTTGATGGGTTACCAACATTTCTAATAGTTTTCAATGTCATTGATGTTGATGAACCGATCTCAGAGGTAATAGTTCCATCTTCCTCTGATCCTGTGTTACCATTATCAACAACTTCAAAATATACTTCCTCACCACCAACTAACTGAAGTTCATTGATAATACCACTGGTCTTTGTTCTTCCATTACCAGTTCCTTCTTTTTCAAAACCAGTATCAATGAATGCAACAGTTGCAGTTACTGTGTTAGATAATATACTCTCATAATAATAAAATTCTGCGATTGCACCACTAATGTCTGCAGATTCTCCATTAGAACCTTTAATCTTAAATAATTTTATATCTCCAGGTCTGATAGACTCTTTATATGGGGGACTCGCCATTATGCCTCTGAATAACGTGACGCTAAGAATAAATCACTATATGTATTTACACTACTACCAGAAGAAGAGGAAGAACCTCCTCCACCACCAACAGAAATAGGTGTTTCTACTGGCATAGGAACTGGAACCTGAACCATTGCAACTTGTACTCCTGACCTTTCATATTCTGTTTGGTAACTCACCTTTTGTGCACTATCTTGTCTTGGTTGTTCTCTAATTGTAGGTTGTAAACCTTCACCCATACCCTTTCCTTTAAAACCACCCTCATAAAGAATTTTTCTCACCATAGCACTAAACTTTTCTTCACCCTGTTTATTATCTGGTATACCAAAGTTTTGAATATTTGGATAGAGTGGAACATCAAAGGCTTGATTCGTATAGTGATAAGAACCACGAGCATGTCTACCATCATTCATTGAACCAATCACAATTCCTTTTGACTTGAGAAGTTCTATGGCAGAATCTCTTTCTTCTGTACTGGAGAATGCAAGGTGTTCATGATAGTTCGAACCACCATGATCAGCTCTGTAACCTGAGTGACTTCTGTCACCAGTCAGATACTCCACAACATTACCTGATGTTTCTTGTGGTATTGCCTCTGTTTGAGGTGTTATTGGTACGGCCAAAGGAGCTCTCGGTCCACGTCCTGAATCTCTTGCAGATCCACTATCACCAGATGCTGCACCCAAGTTGGTACCACCTACTACAGGTGTTTGAGGTTTGACCATCGGTCTGGTCGTTGATTCTTGGTCTTCTGTACTAGTTTCTCGTTTTTCATCACCACCTTTATAAAGAGGATCACCAGCCTGTCCAAAATCTTCACCATAAGACTTTGTCTGACCAGTTTCTAACCTATGAATTTGTTCTTCAATTTCAGAACCCATCCCACGAATATATCTATCAAACCAGTTTAGATTCTTAAGTTGTTCTTTTAATGCTTTAATCTTTTCCTCTTTTGTTCCTGGTGCCTGATCAATCTTTCTTTCTTGTTCATTTACAGTTTCTGGTAATACTTTTGGAATAACATAACCAGCACCAGCAGCTAAAACAGCAAGAACAGGAGGACTTACTAAAATTCCAACTAAAGTTGCTACTACGGGAGTCATTATTGAAAGAAGAACACCCACCATACCAATGACAGGTAAAAATGAGGTTGTAAATGTTATCGCAATTATTCCAAGCATCCCAAGAACAATCTTGTCTATATTTTCTGATAGAAAATTAAAGATAGATTCCCTTTTCTCTGGATCTGTTAAAACGTTCAATAGGGCCATAATACCAACTGACAGAGTCAGTCTACCTATAGACTCAAATATCCCTTTCAGAAAATCTGGTGTCTTAGGAAGTGATATCCCACTCTTCTTTTCAACATCTTTACCTTCTTTTACTGCTTCAGTTTTTTCTTCTCTTCTTTTTACCTTTACTTTTTGTTTTACCCGATCTTTGTTCTCAGACTTTTTCTTCTCATCCTTTACATCTTTCTTTGTAACTTTTTTGAGAGATTCTGTATTTTCTACCAATGACTTGAGAAGATCATCTAACTTATCCATGTCAAATGTTCCTTCTTTTTGTGTAGAAGGTTTGACTGGTTTAATTTTTGTAATTGATAATCTTGGTCTCTTAATTAGTGATGAAGATGGTTTAGACTTCTTTGATCCTGGTAAAGAATTATCTTCCTTTGAACCAGGAAGTAACTTTTGACGTGATACTTTTTTGGCTTTTTCTTTCCCATCACCCAATAACTTAGTGGCGGCCTTAGCCTTAGAACCACCAGCTATCATTTTTGTTGCCCCTGCAAGAAGTGGAAGTGCCATATCTTATACTACCACTCCATAAGTTGACTTAGCTGAGATTACACTCAGGTTTGTGGGGTCAGTTGCAGAGAAAGCAAGAACTGGTGTCTGACTTGCACCAGCAGATGAAATTGAATTATCTACTTTAACACCAGCACCAGGTAATGTCATAGATGCAACAGAAACATTACTCACTGGTGGATTTACTGGTTTAGGCAAGGAAGTCTTACTTGGAGCCATTGACACCTCTGGGCTTCTTGTTTGACCAACTGGAGGTGGTTCAACTGTTGTTGGCCTAATTCTATTAGACCTTTCTTGTTGAAATCTTTGTCTGATCTGTTCGGCAGTCTTTCCACCTTGACCATAGTAACTACTATTAGTTCCAACTCTACCTTGAGCGTCTGGGCCAATAAGATTAGGGAAAGATGCAAAGACAGGTGCTAACTTATCAATAGTCTCATCTGACATTGTAGGGGCATTAATTTCAGCCTCTGTCACCCCTGCCTGTTTCATCACATAACCATATAAGAATATTTTATCCTGGTTTTCTGGAGTGAACTTATCTACAGCAGGATTAAGACCAGCAGCTGCGGCATAAAGTTCTGGTTCTATCATCTGATACTTACCAACAGCAGCAGACTGTTGACGACCACCGTCAAACTTACCTCTACCTTCTGCCAAGAATTTCTTCTGTAACTCTACAACTTGATTAATAGTGTATCTACTCAAGTCTCCCGCATATTCAGAACCACCAAACCAGGTGTTATAACCAGCATTACCTGCAGTACCTTCAGCATAAGCAACAGTCTCTGCAAATGCCTTTTGTTGTGGGGTAAGACCACCTGATGTAGGTACCATTGGTGTTTGTGGTTTTACTCTGGTTCCTGTACTAGGTTGAGTTGTTCCTGTACTAGGTTGAGTTGTACTAGGTTGAGTTGTTCCTGTACTAGGTTGAGTTGTTCCTGGTGCAGGAAGAACTGGTGCTGGTGGTGCATTTGGAATTCCAAGAATACCATCCATGAAGTCATCTTCCACTTCTGGTACTCTACCTAAGAATACTTTATCTTTGATGATATTTTCATCAATGAGTGGTACTTCTGGTACAGGTAGAGGCTGTATTACATTACCAAGTCCTGGAACATTTTTTAGAGGAGCTAATGTATTATTAATATTCGTCACAAATTCTTTTATCTTTGTATTCAAACCACCAATTACATTATTCAAAGGTTTTATTATGTTATCAATGACAAAATTTTCTATTGTTTCTTCAAGTTTGGCAATCTGAAGATTCACCCACTTTACAATACCATTAATGAATTTTGCAGGATTCTCAAGGAACCTGAGAAGTTCCATAATAAAGATTGAAAAACCAATTTTCTTAAAGAAGTCAAAAAGACCTCCCAACATATCACCAATTGGTTTTACACCTTTCTTTACACCTTTTACAATATTTCCTAAAACATTCTTTCTTTCTATCTTTTCTTCTCTTCTTGAATCTTCCACCTTTCCTGCGGCAATTCTATCTTTCTCTTTCTCCTTTTCTTCTATTTCATCCTTTTGTTTAAGGTTCTCAGCAGTGTTCTGAACATTCTTGTCTACCGCATTTAATTTTGCGACAAGAAGACCCATGATTTCATCATTACTCTGACCTTCATCTTTAATTGGTTGATCTACCCTGACAGAAGGTGAGGGCATCAATAAAGGTCTTCTAACCTTTGATACTGGTTCGGTAGTCTTCTTTTTACCTACAAATGATTCTGCCTTTATCTTCTGACCATTTACTTTGAACTTACCTGTACTGCCTTTTACTCTCTTAAATTCATTACTGATAAGTTCTGCATCACCACTATCAACATCCTGACCACTCATTCTGTCAGCCGTCATCTTCTCTTTCAGAAGAGTTTTATAGTCACTATAATCTAGTCCTGTAGTATCTTCGATACCGAGGAGTTTTAATATTCTTGGATCAATATCTTCATCTACAAGTTCTTCTCCCTTTTCTTCAATCTTCTTTGGAATTACCGCAAGTGCAGAAGAGCTCTTTTCACCACCTACTTCTTTCTTTGTTTCTTCTTTAATATCATTCAAAAGGTCATCAAGACCTTCAGGTATTTTTTCTTCCTCTTCTTCTTTAGTTTCTTTATAAGATGCTACCTTTTTATTATACTCTTCAATAATTCTATCAATCTCATCCATGATAGAATCAGAAGTTTCACTTAACTTCTCATCCAGTTTTTCTTGAGTATCATCTACGAATTTATCTTCTGGTAGATATTTTTGTGCTAATGTGTCATCTTTTACAGGGTTTTTAATGGGATCTGCCATCGATCTTGCAGTATCCAGGAAATCCCCTTTACCCATTACAATTTCACTATCAACTTTACTTTGTTGATCTGGTGGCAAAGAATTGTAGTATTTTGATAACTGAGTGATCTGATCATCACTCAATTTGGCGACAAGATCCTTCCCTAACTTATACTCATAGGCTTTTCTTAGTTTTTGAGGATCTCTAGCCATTTTGTTGTGCCTTTGCTTTTTCTTCTTCTTCCTCAAGGTGTTGTTGTAAGAGAGCTACATAAATGTCTCTCTCCCAGGGCATCATGTTTTCAATCTCCGTTAATGAATATTTATGATACTGCATCAGGGCAAAATTTAACCTGAAGTAGTTCTCAAGATCCATATGGACCATCCCTATGCGAAAAAACTGGACAAACCCTCCAGAACGATAGTACTCTTCACTTCTGTCTTAGGATTAACAACTTCGACCTCATAAGACAGTTTAGGCATTGTTTCAAAGAACTTTTCAATCTGTTTGAATTGAACTGAGTTCATCTGTTCCAAAAATTCAATAACTTCTTTTTTAGAACAATCTTTAGTTGACCAAACTTCTTCTTCACTGAATATGGTATCAATACAACTTGCAATCAGTTCAAATGACTTATCGATATCAACATTACCTTTAATATCAAAGTTATTTTTGATGAACTCATCTAGTGAAGGATACTTCATCTCCATCATCAAACTATCATCAAGTTTAATTTTCTTTTCATGTCCTTCACCTTCCTTTACCTCAATTTCATCAAGTTGAATGGTAATAGGAATTTCAGTCATACCATCATCTGGTGCAATGATATTCACTTCAACTTCTTCACCAACTGATTTACCACGAATATTCAAGAAAAGATATTCGATATCAAATGTAGGAAGTGTTTCTACCTTTACACCCCTGGTTTCAATACAACTCTTTAGAACTGCCTTGATTGCATTGGTGATTTGTTTGGTATCATCACTCTCAAGAGCAAGAACCAGAAGTTTCTCTTCCTTGACCAAAAAGGGTCTATACTTAATTTTCTTTTTGGTAGATGGTAAAGTCAACTCATAAGTTGGAGTTGCAATCTTTGGTAAAGGCATAATGACTTGATAAAGAAATCAGGTATTAGTATTTATTGGAGTATTCCAGCGTTGAAATTTAATATACTTGCAAGTGAAAAATCATCCACAAATTCTGAGAATACTGTTCTACTTGTCTTTCTTACATACCTAAGGAAGTTAAAACTTACAGTGTAACTCATAATCTGACTTCCAGCATATGAAAGTTGAGTTGAAGTTACCTGACTTGGATATGCTCCGACCATGGTGTATTCCATCGACTTACCATAGATGTCCTTCTCAAATTTAGTAACAAAGATCTGACCTCTGTAACTATCAGGATAGTTCATTCTGTAGGAAGCATATGGAGATGCAAATGCATTGGGGTCTAATTGATTTGAGATATAATCCATCCAACCATCAAATATGTCAATTACTTTGTAGTTTCTATCAACATAAAATGTCATGTCAAATGTTGTGTCATAATCACGACGATCTGCAAATCTTTCAGTTACACCCGCATAATTACTAGTCACTTCTACTGTTTGAAAGTTTGATCCAGGAAGAACTACTTGATTACATAACAATTCAATATTTGGTGCATTCTGGGCAAACTGAACCCCTCTGGAGTCCAAAAGTTCAACAACAGCTGATGGTGGATTTAGTTTTACTTGAAATACAGATGTCTGAGAAAGATTTAATACTCTACTCTTCAGATCTGATGTTTTTATACGATTTGGTGTTGCACCAGCCATCTATAAATACACTTGACTATTATATACTATGTATACGGAATGGGTGAAAGTATTAAGTCACTATTCAAACCCTCCAATCCTCAAAAATACATCGGTGACCCTAACAATATAATCTGTCGATCCTCATGGGAGCGTAGGTTCTGTATGTGGTGTGATAACAATGAGAATATCTTAAAGTGGGCATCTGAGGAATTCTCTATTCCTTATGTTTCGCCCAAAGATAATAGAATTCATCGTTATTACCCCGATTACTTAATCGAGGTGAGGGAAACAAGTGGTAAAGTAAAGAAATACATTGTGGAAGTAAAACCGAAGAAACAAACTCTTCCACCAAAGAAACCAAGTAGGGTAACTAAAGGATATATCTACGAATCTGTTACCTATGCAGTCAATCAAGCAAAATGGAAAGCTGCGAAGGAGTTTGCGTTGGATAATGGAGTTGAATTTATGGTTATGACAGAAGATGACTTATTTCCAGAAAACCATTATACTAGAAAAGATTATAAAAGTAGGAGGAGGAGAAAAAAATGAAAAAGTTTTATACCTACGCCTACCTTAGAGAAGATAAAACACCATATTACATTGGCAAAGGCACAGGAAGAAGAATGTATGGTAACCACAAACATACACCTGTGCCACCAAAAGATAGAATATTATTACTTAAAGAAAACTTATCTAATGAAGAGGCAATAAGGCACGAAATGTATCTTATTTCTGTTTTGGGCAGAAAAAGTGAGGGTGGAATATTAATAAATCTAACTTCTGGTGGGGAAGGTTTCTGTGCTCCACACACAGAAGAAACAAAGAAGAAAATGAGAGAGGCAAAGAGGCCACCAGTTACAGAGGAAACAAAGAAGAAGATATCAACATCACTTAAGGAGAAATGGAAGAATAATCCGAGGCCTATTGAATATTATGAAAAAAACTTACAAAAAATGGCGGAAAGAAATAGAACAGATAAGGAGAAGAATAAGAAACATAGTGAGTTTATGAGAAACCAAAGATATGCCGCAAAACCTGTTAAATATAAAGGTATCGAATATCCTTCTATGGTGAATGCTATGGAACAAACAGGGTTATCAAGATATCTTATCTTAAAGGGGTAACCTTATGGAACAAGAGGATTATCTGGCAAGCGACACACAAAGAATAGAAAACCTCGTCGATGATATCAGAACCTCTGGTAGTCCAGATGATATGTTTCTCGCCTTGATGGAAGTATTAACAACCAAAGAATTAGTACCACAAGTCGGTAGATACTACACATTCATATATCAAGCAAAAACACCGAGAATTGAATATGATGAATTTCCTTTGATTGCATGTATTGGTGTTTATAATTGGGGATTTAGAGGCCTTAACTATCATTGGTCAACCAGAGGAAATGCATTCCATAACTACACCTGGGATGAAGTAGGTAATAATGACTTACTTCTGGTCTATCCAAATGAATTACAAGATATGAGGTCTATACCTTATCAAAAATTCAGAATAAATAACTAAACTGGATGGACCTTATTTAATGGCCATAATCAAACAAAAAAGAAATTGGAATAATATTCCCGTAAGAATAGAAACCAATAACGAAACTGCAGAAGTAAAAGTTTATGTAGATGGTGGTTTTTTTGGTGGTAATTCAGATCCATTATTTACTAGTGAAGGTAAGGGAAGTGATTGGAAAATAACAAGTCCACAAAATTATGTATTTCAATTTAACAACAAAAACGGAACGAGAAGTACTCAAAAAGAACTTGAAAGGGCTTTCTTTTTAGAAGGGTATAAGACATTTGATAATGATCGTGCGGCGGTTTTAAATAATCCAGAGAATTATAGTAGTTCTAGAAATGCCGTAATCTCAAGACAACGATTTTATGATCAAAGAACACCTAGAATTAATGATCCAAAAACAGGTCTCACAATTGATTCTAAAGGAAATCCAACAAATCTTCCAGTGACCCCAACCAGGTCACAAGTACCAGGAGCTTCTGGTGATGCACCCCCACCAAGTGCAGCAGATAACCAAGGACCAGGAACGGTCATTGGTTCAACTAATACAGGTGATCAGGTTCAGGTTGTTGATAATAATGAACAAGGATCCACTGCAGTTGACGAAAAAGAGTCTACTGTAACTGAAGACAAAACTAAACCACTAACTGAAAAAACATTACTTCGTTATCCATTGGCAAATCTAGATGGATTGGAAGAACTTGGTATTTCTTATGACTACATCAAGATTAGAGTTCTTGATTGGAAGAATGGTCTTGATAATACATCTGAGGGTGTAACCAGAGTAACACAAAGATATAGTCAATCAAAGGCTTCTCTTGAAACTATTATCTTACCTATGGTTAACAATCTATCCTCCACAAATGGTGTGGGTTGGGGTGAAAACAATATGAATATTATTGAACTTAGAGGTGCCCAAATAATCCAACAGGGTCTTGAGCGTGTTGGACAAAATGGATTGTCTCTGAATGTAGCAAAAGAGGCTCTCAGTAATGCATTACAAGTAGCAAGAGATGTTGTAGGAGGATTGATCAAAGAGAAAGGTGCAGTCGCAGCTGCCCTGGCAGGTTATGTTGTAGGAAATGCTAGTTTCTTGACCAGGGGTTCTGGTAAGGTCATCAACCCAAATATGGAACTTTTGTTCAATGGACCAAAACTAAGAACATTTGGTTTTCAGTTTGATTTTGCACCAAGAAGTAGTGAGGAAGCAAAAATTGTTCGTGATATCATCAAAGTATTAAAAGCACGTTCATCACCATCACTAGGTTCTGCACGATTATTCTTAGAATCCCCCAAAGTTTTTGAATTGGAGTACATATATAATGGAGATGGTAGTGATGAGGCCAGCAAATCAACTCATCCATATTTGAATAAAATCAAACCTTGTGCTCTCACACAGATTGACGTTAATTATACGCCTAATAACAAATATATGACATACGCCGAAGATGGTTCTATGGTTGCTACATCTTTGAGAATGTCATTCACTGAAATTGAACCAATTTATGCTAATGATTATAGTTCAACTGGTCACCCTGCAGGATACTAAAGATGACAACTCCATACTTTAGATACGTTCCAAACTTTGAGTACGTTAATAGACTCAGAGAAAATAAAACTATATTAGAATATATTCAAGTCAAAAACCTCTTTAAAAGAGGTGTTATTCGTGAAGATATTTTTACAGACTTAACAAATTTTACAAAATATTCAATTGTAGGTGATGAGAGACCTGATAATATTGCAAATAAGGTATATGGGTCACAATATTATGATTGGGTCGTACTTCTTTCTAATAACGTAATCAATTATCAGAATGAGTGGCCAATGTCACAACAATCATTCCAAAATTACCTTGATACAAAATATATTACAGAACAAAATTTATATTCAACCCATCATTATGAAACTAAGGAAGTGAAGGATAGTTATGGTTTTATCCTAGTTCCTGCAGGACTTGTAGTTGACAAAAACTTTTCGTATACCTTTTATGATGGTGGTCTTGGTACAGAGATAACAAAAACAAATATTACTACAGAAGTAACCAATTACGATTATGAAGTAAAAAAAGAAGATGAAAAAAGAAATATCTACCTTCTTAAAAAAGAATATCTGAGTATTATTACCAGAAATATAAAATCATCTTTACTTTATAAAGAAGGAAGTAGTCAATACGTCAATAAAAATTTAGTAAAGGGCGAGAATATAAGATTATTCCAACCCTGAAAAAAAGTAAAGGGGCCAATTTTTCCCAGGAAAAATTTAACCCCTATTTTTGAAACTAAAAGCCGATTTTGGTATCACATATCAGCCAATTTTGAAAAATATGACATAGCATCGTCTTCATCATCATTGGATGAGGAAGGAGTGATGTCAGGGTCGTTGAAACCACCAACCTTCTGATTGGACTCAACAATTTGTTGTTCCAGTTTCCTCAGTGCATCCTCTTCACTGACACGTTTCTGTTCAGTAGGAGCATAGTTGTCATACTCAGTCTCTTCAGCCTGAACAGCCTTGGCCTTTTTATTACCAAGAACATAATCAAGACGCTTTTTCAGTTCATCATAGGACTTGAACTTATCAGGAGCAACCAGTTCAGCAAGAGAATACTCTTTGTTCCAGATTGCTTCAAGAGCATCATCGTCATCCAGGAGTGCAGAAGGTGCAGCAAACTCAGACTTATCGTAGTTCCAATAACCAGCAACCTTGGCAAGTTTCAGTTTGAAATTGGCACCTTGCCAGAAGTCAAAAGGATTGATAGGAGTCTCATCCTCATACTCAGGTTGCATTGCATCCATGATCTTGTCAAAGATCTTCTTACCGAACTTGTAGAGGAATACTTGACCTTCGTTCTGAGGGTTTGCAGGATCCTTTACAACATAAATGTTTGCGTAGAAAGACAGTTTACGTTTCTGTTTGCGAACAGTCTCTTTATCGGACTCATTTCCCGTGTTCCACAACTCACGGTTCAATTCACCAATAGGATCTTGTTGACCGATAGTAGTCAGAGAGTTCTCGATATACCAACCACCAGGACCCTGGAATGCGTGAGAAAATACCTTCACCCAAGGAAGATCTTCACCGTTAGGTGCAGGAAGGAATCGGATAACAGCATAACCGTTACCAGACTTGTCCATCGTGGGTTTCCAGAGACGGTCGTCTGTTCCTCCACCTTGACCCTTATTCTCTTTCTCTACCTGGTTTATCAACTTTTGGGTAAGGGTTCCAAGAGAAGAGTTCTTCTTCAAGTTACTAAAACTCATTTTAGTATTCTCCGTATTAGAAATGTGTGTATGTATGGGTTTGTATGTGTGTGTCTCTCCTATCCTGTTAGGGGTGGGAGAAACCTACTCTCATATTATAACATAGAATGAGAGTAGTGTATAGTGTGACAACTAAGAAAGTGGTTGTCCCTGTATTTATTCATTTTTACTCTGTCTCTGTTTCTTCTTCTCCCTCTTCTTCTCCAGTATTCTTTCTTTATTCTTAAGATAATATTCTCTCTTCTTTCTCTTCAACTCCTCTGTGTATTCGTAGTTTTCTTTATTCCTTTTTGATATTCTTTCCTTATTCTGTTGATAATATTCCGACTTGTGTTCTTTGTTCTCTTGATAGTGTTGTTTATTATATTCTGTTCTATTACTACAACCAGAAGGTATTCTCTGGTTGTAGAGTAACCCTGTGTTCCAGTAAAGAGAGACGTAGTATCTCTCCTTCTCATCTAATAGGTCAGAGGGTATGTCCCCCTCTACAACCCCGTAGATAAATGACTTCCTACCAAAGGTATTCATATCCTCGTAGAGAGGGTTACAATACTTGTTCTCTCTACCATAATGAAAATGGTGGTTTATTCTGGTAGATAAATATTTTCTCTCTGTCTTACCAATATACTTTTTGTTTGTCTTAAGACAATGAATACAATATATAACTCCCATCATTCTTCCTCCATCAACTCTTGAAAGAAAAGAAGAAACTCGTCTTCAGGTCCTTGATACCTTTCTTTCAGTTCTTGATAGTAAGATTGAAATTGATACTCCAACATATCTTCTCTTTCGAGAAGAAAATTCTTAATTCTTGACATACGATAACTCTATAATAGGTTGTAAAGTCGGGGAGACTTATACTATCTATTATAGTTTATTTTTTAAATAAAGTCAAGTAATATTCTTATCAACCTCGACAAACCTATTCTAATGACATTTGTTGAAGTTGTCAAGAGGTTCAGAGAGAATAGTAAGACTTATAGAGTTATGTCTCCCCAGACTTACCTACTACGTCTCTTACCTTCTCTCAGACCCTCTGGATAAGTTTAATGACATTCCAGGTCAAGGGAGTTACGGGAGTGTCTCCGAGGACATAACCCTTTGGTCAGGGGTTGTCAAGGATTGATTTCTTCATTTGATCAAGAACCTTGGTCATGTTTGAAAAGACATAAGTGATGTCAACATCCTTTGGAAACCCTAAGGCAACCGCCTCTTGTAGAATTCTATCCTTCATCTTCTGTGCCTCTGGATCATCAGAGAGTTTCAATCGTGTATAAAGAATACGTTGTTTATCCAGAAGAACACCAAGTTTTTCTACGTGTTCAAGTTTATCATCCCTATTCATTGTAGAGAACTCAAAAACTTTTTGATATATCTCTTGTTGGAGTTTGGTGATGTTCTCCATCTCCTCACGAACTAATTCTGAACTAAAGAAACTACTCATCAGACTCCTATTACTTCTCTTAAGATACGTTTGTATGAAAATACATCAATATGTATAAAAGAACTATACTTATCAATTCTCATAGACAAGAACTCCCAAACAGGATCTTTGAGTTTTTTATCAAAGTTTTTTTTAAATCCTAGAATTCTGTCCAGGATGATCAAAGTTTCTAGTGATACGTTCTTTGCAAGGTGTTCTTTGACAATGATAGGGTGACGGGTTCCATCAATCTCAAACACACTATCAAACTTTTTACCATCAAACAGATCACTGACTTCATTCTTGAAAACATATGACATTGATTGATGTTTTCTCTTCCATTCAGAATAATTACCCTCACCCTCTTTTGCAATCTGACCAATCCAAAGAGACTGTGGATCATCACAACTCACAAAATTTGCCACGAAGTATTCAATCACTTCATGATCATCCTTCTGTCGTGATAACTTCTCAAAGAAAAATCTATCCTTTCGTTTATAAAACGATTGGATAGATGCTCTAGACTTACCACAATATTTGTGATAATCATATGTTTTTTTAGTGAAATGATTTTTCAGTCCAAGGTAAGACTTGTACACATCGAAGGGTTGCACTTTGGGAATCATATAGGAAGTTTAGCGTGAGATGTTCTCTTCAAAAAGTTTAGTTCAATAGCCTCACATTTGATCTTCTCTTTCAGAGGTTTAGAGATCAGTTTGGGCACAGACTCTACATCAATATTGTTTTTCTCACAGAAGAATACAATCGAATCAATATAACTCATGTCAACATTATCTGAATGGATTTTTTCAATCTCTTCAGAGAACTTTCTTGGACAGTAAAACTTACTCTCCAAGAGTTTATTGATATCTTGATCTTCAGGCATCTTTCTGTAATTTGAATTCAACAAACTCTCTAATGTACTTAGTGAGTAACTTGATGTACTTAGCTTTATTGTATTCTTCATAGACTTCACATTCTCCATTTTCACAAGTCATTATAATAACGAATTTTTTAACTGTAAGACCAGTCAATTCATACAACATACATGCATATGCTGCACACTGTACAAAATATCCTTCAATCCACTCACGTTTTTTTGGTTTCTTTGATGTCTTGAAGTCGATGATAGCCAATTCGTTATTATACTCGGCTATACAATCTACGGTTCCAGCAATACCTAAGTACTCACTATAGAGGGGTTTTTCTAGACCATGTATATTATCTATGTTGTTTAGATCACCCTTGGCAATCTTGAATAGAAAGTCGGAAAGAGGTTGAACCTCTGGAAGATCCTCATTCTTTAGATAATGTTCGATTAAAGTATGAGTATCAGTACCACGACTAGTAGCCTGTTTAGTTACTTTGTTTGCTTCTTCTATACCAACCCTCTTCCGCCAGTCTGCAAAGATCTGACGGTTATAGTGACTGATGACAGAAGTGATTGAAACTAATTTTTTTCCAGAGGGAGTATCATAAAACCTAACGCCATCAATATCTTTTCTTTCAAGAATTGGGGTGTCTAATTCAACGTGTTTAAACATTACATACCTAGTTCAAGTTTTGCCACAATATATTCCTTAACAAGTCCACTTCTACAAATGTCTTCTGCTTGGAATTCAATTGTATCAAAAGATGGCATATTATTCAAGATTTTCATGAAGTCAATAATACCATTTCGTTCCGCAGTCTTAATCAAATCAGACTGAGTTGCATCACCACAGAACATTAGTTTAGAATCTTCACCAACACGGGTGATCATAGAATCAAGTTCGTGGAAATTTAAGTTTTGGAATTCATCAACGATGATGATTGCCTTATCAAGGGTTGTACCACGAATAAATGAAGTAGACCAGAATGAAATTGTTCCTTGTGCTTTGAGGTTGGTATACAACATTTCAAATGCATTATCATCTGGCATTTCAAACATATACTTTACCATATTCTTATATGGAATCTGATAAAGTGAAGACTTATCTTCATGGTCTCCAGGAAGAAATCCAATCTCTCTGGTGGCTACAAGAGACCTGACGATGTAAATCTTCTCATAAGGTGTACTTGGATCTAAAACATCTAGAAGGGCGTTGTAGAGGGTGATAAAAGTCTTACCCGTGCCGGCACAACCATATGCGACTAAGTTCTGGTTTTCTTTATATTTTTCAAAGAAAAACTCTTGATTTTCTGTGAGGGGTTCAATTCTCTTAATATAATCAAGATTAATTGGTTTCTTTCTCTTCATTTGTTTGTTACTCATACCAAATGGAACTGGGTTTGTAACTCCAATACCAGACTTACTCTTTCTAGACATAAACTCTTTGAATTAAACAGGTTTTACTCTTGAACCAGGCATTTTAGATGCTTTATGAAGAACATCATTCCAACCTGGATGACTCTTCTTCAGTTTATCGTAAACTTCTCCTACCTCACCAAACCCTGGGGCATTTTCTGGAGTATAGTATCTTTCCCATTCAGGATTATCTTTACGCCATTGATCCCAATCGTGAACACTCATCTTCACGTCTTTGGTTTCACCAGTTTCCTTGTTTTTTACAGGATACGTTGCCAAAATGTTCTCCTAATGATATTTTAGTATTTATTACCACTCTAAAGCTTCTGCAATAGTTGGAAATTGTTCTTTAAATATGTCCTTACATGCATTGGCAATTTCCATATGTTCTTTCTGTGTTCCATTGGCAGATCTAAGATCAATATAATGAATCCATGAACGAACTGAACCTGTCATATACATTTTAGTAGGAACGGCAAGAGGAAGAACAAAACGAGCACACTCTTTTGCGATCCCATCATCAAGCATTTTTTGGTATAATGACATCGCGTCCCTGAAGTGATCCTGTATCAACATTTGATATTTTTGAATCGTAAACGGATCAATGTCATCAATAGAGTTCTGACGATTCTTAGTATCTTGCCGACGTAACTCAGGTAATGGAATAGTTTCTCCCAACAGAGAACTATCTGCATATCGTTGTGAAAATTCCTGAAAAGTGAACGAACGGTGGCGCAGGATCTGAGCTGCAATACCACGGTTAGTTTCAATCTCAAGAGTCATGAATGCTTGTTCAAAGATACTCCAGTGTTGATGTTTAATACAATATTTCAATAGACCAGAGATCTTTTCATTGTCTTGATTGTTTGGATTACTAACCCTTGCACAATATGCCATGTGCTTTTCAGCATCAGGACTCACATTAACCAACTTTACTGTCATTCTTGTTCCCCTTTATTAAAACGTTTACGACACTTTTTTACTGCCTTAAGTTCTTCTTTAACCATTTGATATGCATCTTCAGCAGTAATTCTACCACCAAGTTCCATGGCACAGATGACTTCAACTCTAGTACCAAAATGTTTTAGAGCTTCTTCAAAACAATTTAACTCTTCGTACATTACATCTCATCTCCATAAAATACTTCATCGTAATCATCAACTGGAACATTTGTATATGTAGGTTCTTCCTCAATTACAGTTTGAAGTTCCTCTGAAAATAACTCTTCCTTTAGTGTTCCTAGAAGGAATTCCATTTTACAAATGGTTGCTTTCAATCTTTCTTTATCCATTGGTATAGTAGGCTTTAAAGTATTTTGTAATTCCAGACGTACTGATGTTTCCCTGTGACACCCAGTCATGAGCACACTCAGAAATACTCTTCATACTATAAATTGGTTCTCCGTTTTCGGTCAACTGAGAACCAAATTTATTCAGAAGATAGGAGTAGACTTTTTCTCTAATCTCCATTCGTTCATCACTATACCGCCAGTCTTCCATAAAAATTAGAACCACACTAAAGATTATACACAAAAAAAGGGTGGGAGTCAATCCCACCCTCGAAAAATTAACTTAAGATCCTCCTGCAAATTCGTTTACACACGGCATGATCTTCATCACATTCAATAAGACAATCATAATAGTCATTCAAAATATCCGATTCATCAGATGTTCTGTCTAAACTATTGATTAATCCGTTTACGTCTTGTTTCCATCCTGCAAGTTGATTATAGGAAATAACGTTATGCATGATGCCCTCCACGATTAGTTTACTTTATAATAAAGGTCGATTTTTCAGTACACTTTTCTCACCTCTATAATTCTATCATATGTATAGGACTTTTTGTATCTTTGTATACATTTATGTTTTTTTTACATAAGTACAAAAAAAGAGAGGATTTGTAATCCTCTCTATAAAGTAAGTTTAAGTGTTATCACTTGTTGTAAGTATGACCTCGATAACAGAAAGTACCATGTACTTCGTCAACACCTTGCTGACACTCATACTTGACACCACGATAGGATGTCATGTGAATTTGAGCATCATGAAGAGCTGCTGCTTTCTTGATCTGGTTACGAATGAGATTAAGTGTGTTCATTGTAGGTCTCCTAAAGAAATGAGAATTTTACTTCCCGTTCCTTGGGTCGTTTGCGTCCCAGTTACACTCAGGTGTTGCTTCCTTTAAGGTCTCAATCACCTCAGTTTGAATGAGTTCACTTACACTGTCATTTGCTTTGATACGACTGATCATATCAGCAGCATCAATACAGGCAATACCAGAGTAAAGTAGTAATTCAATCATGGGATCAACGGTTCCGTTGCGCGACTTACTTGCGTCTCACCGAAGTGAGATGAACGTAGATCTATTATAGATCATTGTAGTTATTTATGTCAAGGTTTTTTCTTGTCCATCTTTCGGATCTGACCGAGATTAGACTTCTGCCCCTTCTTGATCTTCTTATACTCTTTAATCAGTCTATCAATTTCACTATTAGAAATATTGACTTTGAGTTCTTTCTCTTCTTCTTTTTC
>Ga0208645_1001165_pt1 | contig 23976 bp, 38 predicted proteins | sample VirMetDEL_Sep_01_FD_184519 | JGI IMG/M metagenome (GOLD analysis project Ga0208645, IMG submission 184519) | Aqueous microbial communities from the Delaware River and Bay under freshwater to marine salinity gradient to study organic matter... | ecosystem: Environmental > Aquatic > Marine >... | reverse complement strand
TACGAAAGGGATAGAACCTCTTGTAATCATAGGGTATCTTCTTTCAGTTAGATACGTTCCAATGTACTTAACCATTGGGTTGTCTAGCAATCCGTGATTGCCAAAACCTTTCTTTAGTGTTCCATAAACGGCAACAACGTGCCTCTCATTGTGTGAATAATTATCTGCTTTAACCATATAACAAAGGTACTAAAACTTTTTACAATTACAAATTATTTTTGAATTTTTTTCAAATAAAAAAAGGGAGTGAACTAGTCACTCCCAATATTTTAACCCTCGATAGGTTCTCTTCTAAAACCTAGGATTCTCTCCTTTATAGACTCTATGGTTTGATGGTGATTGACAGAATTGCCTTCTTGGTCAGTTCCAACAATGATTGCGTTACCTACGCACTGTCTTATGATGGACTCTTGTCGTGCTTCTGCATTCTGAGAATACGGAGGTATTGCATACTTGAATACCCCAACATCTAAAATACGCGCAAACTCAAAACCTAATTTCGCGGCTATTTCCTCGTCTACATACATTACATCTCTAGGGCGTGAGAATGGTTCTGTCACTCTAGGGAAGTACCCACCGACCTCAATTAGTTCGCAGTCGTTACCGATTGCATCATACTTGCCTTGCAAGGTGTTTTCGATTTCGATTTCGTACACCTCTTGACGTTCTACGTCAATTTTGATTGCTTTAATAGTGTTACTCATAGTTCTGTTTATTATTTGATTGTTTTACTAATTCTTTATAAATACGCTCAGAAAAAACCTCATCTGATACTGTCACTTTCTTCCCCTTTTCGAAAGCCACTTCTTGATTGTAGTGAATATGATACCCACTATTGATTGACATTTTGTAGACCTTGTATAGATTATCTTTCTGAATCATTACAATACAAAGATATGTTTACTTTTTACAACTGCAAATTATTTTGCAATTTTTTTCTAATTTTATTTTCGATTGGGTAAAAAAATAGGGGCTTTCGCCCCTACTTCGCTATGAAAAATGAATCACCCTCCCATTAGGCGTACAGTTTATTCACCATCGCTGAAACCTCTGAAGAGTTTAAGTTGTACTTGTTCTTCATATAGATTTCAATCTCTTGTTGGTTCTTGCCTTGGTCAATTAGGCTCTTTAAATCTTCTGCCGCTCTCTTCTTTTTGGTTGCAGTCAAATAAATAAAGTTACCCGTGTTGTATAAATTCTCAAGCAAGTTCATTGCTTTTTGAATGTTGAATTTACCTCCCGCATCTGCTTTGGATGTTACTTGACCACTATTGTTTGTGGGTCGTGTAGAAGGCGTATAACCACCACTAAAGTCGCTATCTTGTTTCTTCTTATACATTGTATAGGCTAGATAGCCTCCAATGCCTAGAATCGCCAAAATAGAAATAGTCTTGTTGTCCATTATTCAAATATAACAAAATTACCACAATATATAGTAGGCTAGATAACCCGCAGTATTCTTTCCTTGCGTTCTTTCGTCTGCGTGTCGCGCTCTATATGCCTTTCTTTTGTCGTTTGCATAACCTTTCGGAAACTTACCTTCTCTTTCTGCCGCTAAGTAACTAGCATAGTCCCAATAACCTTTAGCACCTATTGACGCTATTTTTTTTCCGTTCTTGAAAACATCTAGTTTTTTGCCTTTGGTTTTGCTTGGAGCAACCTGAACACCTAATCTTCTTGCTTGTGTTCTATGATGGCTTCTTATTACAAACTTTGGAGTTCTCATAATAATTTTAGTTGTGTTGTGTCGTCTTTGCCTAATCGACCTTCAAGCGTGTACCACTTTTTTCTGTCAGTTACAAATCTCTGAATAATGGTTAATTTCTCTCTTTCCATCAAATGTACGAATTTAAGATGTAGCCAACCATTCTTGATAATCAATCTCTCCATTGCTTCGGGGTTGTTCCAACATAGGTGAAGAAGTTCCATCTTGTCGTAATCTATCTTCGGCTTGTGATACTTCCAAGTCTTGTAAGCATTGGACCAAGTTTTCGAAGTTCGTTTGGTGGTTTGGGTCGTTGAATTTGTATTCTTTGTCTTCTCCATTTTTGTTCATTGCAATTGACAATATCTCCTTCTGTCTTTTGACGCTTAAATTTACTACTTTTTCGTATTTGTATTTGTAGCCATAGTTTTCTAGTGTTCTCTCAATTCGTTGTAGGTCCTTTACGGGTATATCGTTTCGAATGAATATACCATCAACCCAATGAAACAAGTAATAGTCACCGCTAATCTCCCTACACTTGTTTATACACTCTTCTACCTTTTGAATCAGAAAAAAGAAAATCTGTCTGTTCTCTCCTAGTTCCAAGTTTGTGTCTGCGCACTCTCCTTCTTTATAATCGTACACTAAAGCCCTCTTTGCTAACATACCCATTGCGGGTAGTCTTTCGTGTTTCTCAAGGCTTTGTAACATATTGAAAGTTTTCTCTGTAATCAATCCTTGTGCATACATTGTTGTTGCGTATGCGCTTGATATATCTAAGTTTATTACATCTCCAATGTATTCAGTTTCAAGACCGTTTTTGACTGAGAAGTTATTTTTGGAATGTTCTGTTTGTTTAATTCTGTCATATTCGGGGTTTTTCTTAAGGTCATTAACCACCATTCTGTTTGCAATGAAAACTTTATCTCTATATCGGTTCAATATAAAATTTACTTTGCTACCATCGGGCAACTTGAGTGCCGTTGTGTATTTTGAGTGAATGACAGAAAAGTCTGCTTTCTGTTCTTTCAATGTTTGAACCCACGAAATAAACATCTGCGTATTTCGGTAAAAGGTTAGGTTCTTTAGTTTCTTAGGGCGTACCGCCTCTTGGGATTTCGTCTGTTTCATTTATGTTTACCTCTATTGTTCTGTTTGCGGGATTTAATCTAATTCTGTGTCTAAACTCAACATTCTCTAACAAGTCGCCTCGTTCACCTAACCAAAATTCTTGCCTCTGAGCCTCCCAATCTCGTAGTTCTGCCAACGCTTCATTACCTTCATACCTTTGACCATCTAAAACAAGTGTAAAAGTATATCCACCGCGCATATAGTTTCTTATGTCTTGATAAGAATCCAACAAGTCACCTTGCCTATCTCTATGAGTTTCAAATATATTCTGAGCGAAGTTTCTGAAGGTTACTAAGTCTTGCGTATATCGTTGGTCCAATATTCTCATTAACTGCTCCCGATTGAAAAGATTGGTTAGATTTCTCGTTTCGGGAGGTAGTTGATTTGCTCGTAAAAATCTGTCAAATATACCAAAGGGATTAGGGACAAAACGACCATCAAAACGATATTGATTTCTTGCCCTTTCACTCGCGGCAAATGACCTTTGCTCTCTTGGTGTTAGGTTCGTTCTGTCAATCTGCTCGAAGTTTTCCCTTACATATCTTCTCGCTCCACTTCTGTCACTTAGTCTTTGACCTCTATTGTTAAAATAATATACGCGACCATCGCGACCTACTGTTCTTCTTATTGGCATATTTAAACGGGCAAAAAAAGGGGTATCGACTAAGATACCCCAAAATGGTTAAACAATTAGAATTAGCCTAGAAGAGTTATGGAATAGATTTTCACATTTCCCTTCTTTTCTGTGTACTTCACTTCTAGTGGTGTACCTACCTCCACGTTTGCACTTCGCAGTTCACTCATTAGGACCGCTCCACCATTGATACGCATTGCTTTGTCAATTAAGAACTTTGCGCAATCAATAACTCTTTTGCCGTTAGGTTCTTTGTCGTCATTAACTTGCATTGTGCCATAACCAACAAATACACCTCTAAAACTTTCACCTACTTTGTCTAAGGTGATGGTGGTTGGTGATAAGTTGACTACTGTTTTCAACTCGCCAAGTCCCGAAGACTTTTCCAATAACTCATCAATGTTAGCGATTGACTCAGTTGATACTAATTCTGTGTTTTCCTCTTGAGGAATCAAGCCTTCCGCTTGAGTAGCCTCGTTTACTTTGTTTGACATATAAATAAAATTAAAATGGGTTAGTCTTTCAGTGCCTCTAAAATAAATTCTGCAAGTCTTCTTGAGGCGATGTTCGGACCGCAGTTGTTGATTTTGAGATGTACTTTGACATAATTTGTGTCTTCTATCTCTTCTTTGATTGTGAGTTTCGCATCATAAATTGATTCTCCTTTTGTTTTGGCGAACTTAACGAGCCTATCTAGTTGCTCTTTGTACGCCATAAATGTGAATTGGTGTATATCTGTTTTTCGCATATTAATTGAGTTTCGATTTTCTGTCAGTAAAGCCCTTGTCTATTTCTTTCAGTGTTGCGTACAATTCTTCAAGGTGCATAAATGTAAGCGCAACGTGAGCGGGATTTTCAGACAACGCTTTAAATATTGGGTTGTCATCATTTTTAAGGTCGTTAGTCACTTTTAATCTTAATGCTGAAAGTGCCGCCATAAGTAATGTTATATCCTTTTCGCTAAATTCTACTTCGACTTTCATAGTGCTTTTACTGATGAGTTTAAATTAATGCTTTGCGCCCAACGCATATTGCTAAACCAATTACCTCCCATTTCGTAACCTAGGTCGTAATTAAACACATTGAGAGTACCTTCAGCAGTCAATGTTACCAACTTGCCCCAACCTATCTCATTACCTATCTCTAATCCCTCGTGATTGGTCAAATGGTCCATTACATAACCATTTTTTACTAAGTAGTCGGATATGAAGTTTTTTGTGTCACTTGTCTTGTAAAGATGACTAGAGGAATACCCTTTGTAATCTTCGGGCATAGTTCCATTGTGCATAACTGAAACCAATTGAGCATTGCCATCTACAAAGTCATAAGGGTGTGTATTCTCTTCACATATATCACCTACTGTAGCATATCTAAAGTGAATGCACAAGTTTTCCACATTTGAATCTGATTTCAATCTGAGATACTCTTCATCGTACCACATTTTTAACCTCATAACATTGCTTATATCGTTACTCTTCCAAGTATCTACAATGTCAACGTCTGTTTTTTTGTAATTCCACATCATCCCTAAGCCGTGTGGATTTCTTTCCCACATCTGTAGGAAGTTATCGAATGGGATTTTATCCCCTTTGTTAATTACTAAAATACACATATCTGTTTTCCTTTATTATTGTTTGAACACTACAAAGATAATGCTAATTTTATTAAATGCAAATTATTTTGAAATTTTTTTTCAAAAAGAAAAAGGAGGCTGATGTGCCTCCCTTCCCTAGTTCAATTTGTAATACTGTGTGTGAATTATTACACTACAAAGATAGGCATAGTTTTCAACTACGCAAATAAAAAAATGATTTTTTTTGATTATTTCTTGAATAGTAGTGATAAAACCCCTACCGCTCCTAAGCCTATTGCACCTTTCTGCAATGTGGATAAACCTTTTTTACCCTTCGCTATTAGCATAGCATACTGTTTGCAATTGAAGTTCCAATAATTAAACTTCTTTTTACCATACTTGACAATCGCATCTTGAACGTCTTGACTTGACACATTAGGCAATTTTGTCTTTTCGTATATTATTCTCGTTTCCTTAAAGTTGTCTAGCGTTTCGAGTGCTACGTTATGGTCAGGCGTGTTATCTGTCACCCATTTAGTTTTATCTATGTCAAATTGAATTGCATAGTGATAGCAAAATGGTTTTGGATATTTATTGCAGTTTGTTTTTAAAAGATATACCATTACTTAAATAATTTTATTAAGAGTGACACAAATATAATCGCTAAGGCTAAATACAAGGCATACATTATGCCTTTTCGCTTTTGTTCTTTTTGTATTTCTTTGCGAATCTCCCGTTCGATAACCTTGGTTGGTCGAACTTCCGTTTTGTTGACTGTTGTGGTGCAGTTTCTTTCTCTGTAGATAATTCTGAAGGTATCTCTAATTCGTTCAATTCTAACTCCATTGACGACGAACGTATCCACTTGAGTTTGAACAATAAAAGCCGTATCCACGACCTTACCACTGTCCACAATAACTTCTGAGTGTTTGACAGAATCGAGAAGATATGGGTAGCACTCAACCAAGCGATTGAAACGATGTATAGGGTTGCAAGAAACAAGCAACCCAAGCAAAACCATAATAGGTATGAGGTAAAATTTTCCATAGTTATTTTTTTCTGTCATTCTTGACGAATTGGTTATAGTGAAATATAGATGCCCAAGTGAATAAAGACGCATAGCCAACATTCATTAGTATTTCTGCCATTGGTGGGTAACTCATATAAAGAACATTCCATAAGCCCATAACTGCGGGTAATGCTAGTCCGATTCTCAGTAACACCTTTTCTGCTATTGGTAGTCTGTCAATCAGTGCAACATCTCTACCAAACACGAATATGTAGAACAACGTCGCGTTTACGCATACTAGCAAGTTGGCTAACTCATTTATTATCTGAAGTGCTTCCATTTTGTACTTTTTCTTTGAAAAAACGCTTACTAATAGCCTCGACCCCTTTCAATCCTATGAAACCAAGTATAAAAGCAATGCCATTTTCGTATTTAGTATTCTCGATTTTAGTTAACTCCATAACTACGGGAGTTAAATAGTTTGCTGATGCAGTTCCCGTAATAATAGCAAATAGTGATTGCTTTATATTTTTAGCACCTTCCTTTCCAAGAAACAAAAGCGAACCGAATAGCCCCGCTACCGATTGCATTATGTTTATACCTATCTCGTCTAAAAATGTTTTCATTACTCTTAGTCTTCTTTCTTTTTGAGAAGTTTCATAGCCGCTAAGGCTAAAAGTCCGTAAGTAGCAATTTGCTTGATTGCTTTGTCTGCTTTTTTCTTTCTAGGCATAATTAATATTCGTAAGGTTTAAACAATTCCGCTTCACTTGGTGAATTCGGGTTCTTTGGTGCGGGTACAACGCTTTCTGTCACTTTATCATCTTTACTCATTCTGAACGCGATAAAAAGTGCCGCGCCTACTATTGCCGCATTTAAAAGAAACTCATTCACATCTGCTTTACCTCTAGGATTAAGTCTTATTCCATCAGAATACCCTATTCCTTTTCTTTTTTTACTTTTTGATTTAGACCTTTTTCTTGGTGTAAATGCTATTGGTTCGATTACTTTCATTTTCTTTTCTTTTTATTTAACTCAGACTTTATCCACGCTTTCGCCTTTGCGTTTGTTAAGGGTTGTCTTAAAAAAGCATCTACTGATTTTGTAATTCTTTTATCTAATTCTATTTTCTTAACGTCTTTAGAATTATCTATCTCTACAAAATCCTTTTTAAAGAACGCTTTATACCTCTTTAGACCTTCTTGCGCTCCACTCCATATTTCCCTGACTAGGTTTTCGGGTAGTTTTCTAGCCCTTTTGTTATTTCTGTCAATCGCTTTGCTCAAGTTCGTATTTACAAATACCATATATGGTTCGTAACCAAACTCTTTTTTCAAGAACTTCGCTTGAGATATGATTTTTTTAGGATTATCTCCCGTACCATCTATAATGACACCTAATCTACCATCTAGCCAACTTTTAAACTGAGCCTTGTTTAGATTTTTAGCGCGAGAGCGAATACTGCCTTCTCCTTCTGTTATTTTTTCGAAGTCAGCCTTACTCATATTTCTGAAGTCCGAGGGTACGCCTTCTTTAGATAGTAAGTATTCAAAGAACCTATCTGAATTCACAGACTTTAATCCCGTATAAGAGAATGTCCCTTTTAAACCAAACAAGGCTTTAGCAATGGCACTTTTCCCACTCCCAGGACCTCCCGCTAAAAATATGACTTTAAATATGTTAGGGTCATAAACACCACTAATAGGACTGTTCTTCATAGACACCCCATTGACACCGTGTTTTTTTCTGTCACTTGGTGTTGCTTTTTGGACCATCTTTTTAGAAACCAAGAACTTCCATAAACCCGCAAGGCTTTTCCTAGCGTACTGCGGTACTTCTTTACCCGTTGATTTTTTCCATATAGATGGAAATTTCTTTAAATATTGTTCGGGCGTTAATTGAACGAATGGGTCTGAAATAAGAATAGCAATCCCTTCTTCGGGACTGTTTACTCTATATATCTCGCCACCTATGTAGTAAAATTCTGTCATTGTTAGTTTTCGTTTATTCTTGCACCTCCCCAAGATATATCATAGGGGCTTTTCCCCGTTAAATCTTGTATTCTGTTATACCAAAAACTCGCTAGTCCCACGGGCATTATCTTTGTTAGGCTATCCCAAGTGAATGTTTTGAATTTGTATTTTTTGCTAAACTCCATAAAGTAAAACAAAAATAAAATCCAATTACTTACTGTGTCACCTTCATAATTACCACCGTGACTTCTAAACTCAATGGTGTTTTTTGTGTAATAAGCCAATAAGTTAACGGGTTGTGTTTTAAACTCGAACCTCCTTCTAAAAACATCATCTGAGGCATCTAGTACCATTTGTCTTAATGTTCCTTTTACGTTATCTATACCCGATGTATAAGTATATCCTAAACCTTTAGCATAGTAGGGTTTATTATATGATGCTCTACCTCTTCTATTGGGTTCAAACATACCCTCAATAATTCGCTCCATTCCCATATAGTTGTACATTAGGTATCTGATGTTTCTGTCATTGAAACCTTTTTTTGTTATATGGGTGTGCATACCTGTGGTCCTATTGTGTCGCATACCTTTAGCGACAAGTGCGTCACCTAACTTTCTGATTATTTCTAATCCCTTTTTACCTCCTAAAACGGGTGAAACTAATTCACCTCTGTATGAAGTATAAGGGTATCTATCCATTCTAGCCTCTTCTTTTCTATTTCTAAATTCAGAAGGTGGTTCATTTCTGTCAGCATCAACACTACCATCAACCATCATAACCCACCAACCCTTGTTTATTTTTCCATCGGGAAATAATCCCTTTTTTATTCTCCTACCTTCTTCACTAGTGTGGAATTCGTGACTAGGATAAAAATTTGGGTATATTTTCTGACCCATCACTGTTGGTATAACCTCCTTTAACACTTTCATAGATAAACCAAAATGCTCCCACTCAATACCAAAATCAAAAGCATCTGTCACTTTAGATTCTCTTATTAATGTTTGAGATGGAGGTGGTGTTTGTGTAGGAGGTGGTGTTTGTGTAGGGGTTGCTACTTGTGTTGGGGTTGTTTGAACTTGTGTTGTTCTTGTGTCATCTTCAATAATACCGAAGTTGATTCTTGTACTTCTTATTGTAGGAAGTACAGACCTATTTGCAGTTTCATAAGCCCTAATGATTTTTTGTCTGTATTCATTCCAATCAGCCAACCTACCTTCTACCGCACCATTGGTTACTATTTTGCTAAGATTAGTTGCTATTTCTGTTAGGTTACTAGAAACACCCATATAAATATCTTTACACATACGGGTAAACTTTCCCGCAGTAAATTCTCTTCTTTCCCCTCTTGGAAATAGTGTCATATCTGATAAATCCCTAGCGATTTTAGGATTGTATCCACTAATTACGAAGGCTATTACTCTTAAGTCGTTTTTAAGAATTTGGTGTTTTGATTCTGAAACACGACCACCTAAACGACGGCTAAAAACATCAAAAAACACGAATTCAAAAGTCATAAAAGCCAACCGACTGATACTTGGTGTTTCTAACTCATCTAATTTCATTTCAAGTGCGGCATTAAATGACCCCGCAACGTGTCTAAAACCTTCTAAAGGCGTATTAGATTGGTTGAATTTGACCAATCCTTGTTCCAATCTATCTCTAGCGGACAAAGTTGTTGTTGTGGTTGTGGGTGTTGTAGGTGTTGTAGTTGCTCTTCTAGTCGTTGTAGACGCTCTTCTACGACCTCTACCCGCTCTTAAAGCAAGAACTTTATCAACCGCAAATGAAATAGCCGACAATTGAAGAGAAGACAAGTTTAGCCTATTCAATCCACCCATCCGATTAGACAGTTTTTCATAACTATCGAATGCGTTTTCACTTGAAATAACTCGTGACCTCTCTTGTAAGTTCTGTTTTAATTTAGTTAATGTTGTTTGTCTTCTAACTATTCCCGTATTACCATACTGACCTTCCGTTGCTAGTTTTGCAATTAAAGTATTTGTTTTTTTAGCCGCTTCCTCATAGGAAAACTCATTGTTGTATGTTCTTGCACGACCCGTTGTATGTACTGACGGCAAAAACGTACAAAACATAACTTGATAAAAGTCAGTTATTGTTTCTTCTCCCGAACTTCGACCCGTAGACGCGTTTATCCAAGCAATGAAACTATTCTTCTTTGCGTTATCCCAACCGTCGTATATTTCTAGGTTGTATAATTTACTAAGTATTTTACGTTGTAAATTTTGAAACTCTTCGTATGAATCTATTAGTCCTATTCCTTGACTTTTGCGTTTAGCCATACATCAAAAATAGGCAAAAAATGCAAATTCTGTCACTTAGCCTTCTGAGTCCAATATTCCATACCGCTCAAATATGTCATACGTTAGCGCATCTGCATTGTTATCCAATCCGCTTTTTTCTCTTAGTTCTTGGTGTAGTGACATTAAATGCTCAAACGATTTATACACTCCTTGTATTTTTCTTTGCATTAATATATACTCTTGAACTGCAATATCTTTTTTCTCAATAGCCCTTGCTAACTCGTTCATTATAGATTGTGGTATTTGCTCCATATTTTCAAACTTATTAAAAATTTCCTTTAAAACGCCTTCGTTCATTCGCGATTGTATCGTAATTAGCGCATACTCCTTCTGTGTTTTCATATTTGTATAAAAAATAGTTTCCCTTGTGGTATCTGTAACTGAATGTTCCTTGATATAATATTTCTCCGTCTTCTGACACAACGGTCCGTTGAGTGATTTTACCAATCTCATTAGAATTGTAAATCTCCCAACCATATGCCGTTTTCAACGTCTGCTCAAAAATGGGTTCATCTTCCATATCTCCAAACGTCACCCAACTTCTACGTTCCAATAAAGATGCTTTACTCTCTTCTTTTCGACCTAACTTCTCTTCTTCTTTTCTTATCTGTCTTTGATAGTTCAACATAGCCCTATCTTTTGCCTTTATTGCCGCATCATATCCCTTCTCGTCAAAGATATTCTCATCTACTATCCAACCCTTATCAATGAATCCAAAAACGTCAAAATGCCGCTCTATAAACCAAGGTGCAGTTTCTTTTGTCACTTTAGGTGGATGACCAAAATCCCGCTTAAAAATGTAATAGTCGTAACTATCCATTGATTTTATGTTATAAAGCATTACGGGCGTTCCCTTTTTCCAATTCTTTTGTTTTGGTTGACAAGGATGATAACCTTTCCAACCATAGACTTTAAAAACGAAGTGACCCACTTCGTCGGGTAAAGAAATAGTGTTTAAAATGTTCTGTTCTGTCATAATTATTTTTGTTGGTACATTTTTTCGAAATAGTAATCTGCTTTATGCGTTTTGTTTTCTTCATATAAAGATAATACGCATTTTCTTGAGTGAGTTTTATACCCATCACACACGGGGCAAATGCCCCATTCTGTCCTTCCTTCTTTTGGCTCATAAACACGAGTGACATAAAATAAAACGTCTTGATAGAATTCAACCACTGAAAATTCTGCTTTTGTTGAGTGCAGTGTATCAAGCATCTCCAAACAATGCGAAACGCAGTGATTGACGTTTCCTTCAAACGCATCAAGTATTTTGTGCGCCTTCCATTTAACGGAATCTTTAATCTTCTTCATAGAAATCTTCTTCTTCTAAAAAGTCATCTTTTTGGGATGGTGCATTAAAGTGCGGGGTGCTTTGGGGTACACTCTGCTCAAAAACTAAATCACGCCCGTGAACGCGAATAAAATACTCTTTCACCAAGGACCGAATGAACTCTTGTTTTGAGATACCTAGCCTTTGGGTTTCTTTTCTGATTTCCAACATCATTTTGGCGTTTAATCCAACATTGAAGTGATGATACTTTGATTTTGTCATTTTTTTCGTGGTGTTTTTTGTATTGTTTTTGTACGAAATTTGACCGCAATTTAACCATAAAATTCGAAAACCCGCATAAATACTACATATATATTTTTATTGTATAAGTGCTTTATCTTTGTTATGAATGAAATTTCGTTGGAAAGACATATTAATACTAGGCGGTGTATTCACTGCATATAAACTATACGAGTTATATAGAACGGGTTCTGAGTTGTTGGTAAACCTAAAAAGTGGAAAGTTTACCAATCTACTTCTAGACCCTTATGGAAAGATTACGGGTGCTGAAATGCTACTTCAATTCTCTCTATTCAATACAACTAAGAGTGTTTTGAAGTTAAGAGGTGTTTCGGGAAAGGTTTCTGTCAGTGGTGTAACTGTCGCCACAATCAATAGAGGTCCTTTCAATATTGGACAAGGTGAAAACTTTGTGTCATTCCCCATAACCTTTCAAGGAAAGCCCGTGTTTGCTACTTTAGAAAAGGCATTGACAGAAAAAGACCCAACTTTAAATGTTGAGTTAACTTATAAATTGCCTTTCTTCTCTTATACAGATAGGTTCGCTATTCCACCAAAGGAATATATGACACCCGAAGTTCAAAATTTACTTTCATTTATAAGAAGAGTATAAATGCCAACAAAGACACATTATATAGATGGTGATAACTATCAATTAAGACAAATCATATTTGCCAATACTCCAAAGGCTATTGCTCAAACCAAGCAAATAGCACAAAAGTTTAAAGGGAGTAGCGAATATGAAACGGCTAAAAAGATATTTGACTTTCTTAAAAACGACATAACCTATCGCGCTGACACAACACATCAGAAAGTAAAACTACCTTCAGCACTACTAAGAGAGAGGGTAGGGGATTGCAAATCTTATGCTTTGTTTACGGGTGCAATTCTGTCAAACTTAAACATAGGGTGGAAGTATGTACTTGTTTCTTATCGCAATGACCCAACACCTACTCATATATATGTAGTGACAGATTCGGGAATCATTATTGACGCAGTATGGGGAAAGTTCAATTCAGAAAAACAACCAACACATAAATTTTATCACAAACCAAAAGATATGAGAATTTCAACTATAACGGGTGTAAAAGGACAAAACACCCAAATTGGAGAAGTGACACAAAAAGTCACTCCTAATCAAGAAGGCATAGGTGCGCCTCGCGCATTTATATGGTATAGGGATAGCAAAGGCAAAGATGTGCCAAATAAAGAAGCCGCTAAATGGAGAGCAAATCAAACTTTACTTGCTCCCGCTCGTGGTATTATTACTTTGTTATTTAAATATAATGCGGGAGGTATAAGTACAATGATTCGTGACTTGACTTTCAAGAAAGAAGGTTCTGTCACTAGTTATCCAATTCCCGAAAAGGTAGGTAAGGATTTAACTAAGAGAATAAATGATTTGAGAAATAGGTATAGAGTTTCTCAAAACGATTCAAAGATTTCATCTATTCTGTCACAAGCCGTTCCCGTAAATTTAAACCCATCTAATCAAGCCCTTAGCCTTCAAACTATGAAGGAGGGAGAAAAAGGGGCATACGATTTTTACAAAAGCAAATTTGACAAGGAGTTTGGTAGCGGTGCTTATGACAGATATTTGAAATGGTCAGCGATTGCCACTAAAATGGTGAACGACGTTAAAAAGAAGTACGTCGTAAAAACAACTGCAAAATCAAAAGCGATTTTTGGCAAACTATCAAATCTTTGGTTTAGTAAAGGTGGCGACCCTTGGTCCTTACTAGAAACAATACAAGAAGGCGCAAAGAGAAAACCTCGTTCTAAATCTTTCAATTACCTAATCAGAAAAGGAATGGAAAAAGGTTTACAAGTAAAAGACATAGGACTTTTGTTGCGCTCTGTTAAAGAAATGATAGCGGGAGGTGAGTTTTCTTTGGGTTCTAAAGATTCTTACGTTTTAGGTAAGGGTGTTGGAATTGGTGCTGAACCCGTTTCTACCGTCGCTACTATTTCAGCAAATATAAAACCAATTGTGACTATCATTTCTTCTATCTTGGGATTGTACCTAATGTTTAAAGATGCTTTTACAAAGGATGAAGTGACAGAAGATGCTGAAGGTGGTTTAGATACTACTGATGATTCAAGCGAATTAGATGCTAAGTTGGCAAGTGGTTGGATGTTGATAGAAGACGCTGAAGCATTAAATTGCCCAACACCTTATGAAGGTCAATTGACCATAGACGGCACAACCATTATAAAACCCAATCAAAAATGGTTCGACGAAAAGTTTGGTAAAGGCGGTGGTGAAATGTTCGCGGGTTTTGGTGGTATAATACTACCTTTACTCATAGGCGGTGGCGTACTAATGGCACTCAACACAAGTAAAAAAATAAAGAAATAATAATATGAAATTTTTAATAGGTGCGCTAGATGCCTCTTATGATGGTAGCGGGATTAACCCCAATGCGCAAATCGAACAAGAAAACACACCTCCACCAATTGAGGTAGAAGAGAAAGTAGAAGTAAAACTCAAAGAGGAAGACAAAAAGAAACCCAATTGGTATTTATATGGGGTTTTAGGACTAATTGGACTTGCAATTATTTTAGGAAATCGCAAGTGACAGAAAAAAACATTATATTTGACACTAAATAACAATTAAAATGGCTAAACTAACAAAAGTTTTCAACACAAAGACTGCTCTAGACGTACTATATATTGGCGGTGGCGCAGTAGCGGGTACTGTCGTAGGTTCTAAGGCTTACGCGGCTATCAAAGAGAATTCAGAAACATTCGATGCGGATGGTAAATTAGAACCTTACATCAAAGGTGGTATTCCAATTGTAGCGGGTGTATTATTCCCTTCATTAGTAAAAGGACCTATCGGAACTAAACTAGGACAAGGTATGATTGCCGCAGGTGGTTCTATCATTGTAAAAGAACTTCTTGAAAAAGCGGGTGTAGAAACTAATGGAGTAGGTAACGTAATGATGGGTAATGTAATGATGCAAGGTAGCGATTATATTAGTCCCGCTCGTGATATGGGAAACGGTGCTGCTCTAGGTAACACTGAAGGTACTGATTCTTATAGCGCAACTTCTTACGATTTCACTAGCGCAGACGCGGGTGAGATGGATTTTTAATTAACACAATATAGACAGTAAAAATATATTATTATGAACGCAATTATCGCAGAAAAAAAGTTTATCTCCGAGAGAACGGGGATTCCTTACTCTAATTTATCTCAGGCGTATTTACGCGCTGAAACCGCTTTAGGTTCTTTGAGTTCTTACGAATTCGAATTACAGAAAAACAATGTTGCTAGTCCTACAGTGACTGAGCGTTTATTGAACTTGAATGACGAGTTCGTTATCACTCATATGACGATTGCTTTAAAAGCAGTTCCGTCTACTGAGACCGATGCTGAACACCTAGCGGCAGTATTGACTAACTACGCTGAAACCAACAATGGTGCTATCAGTAATGGTGAGGCAATCTACAACTCTAGCCTTTCAATGACTATTGACAGAAAAGAGTTCTTGCCTAACTACGATGCTCGTTTCTTCCGTCGTGTACCTGACACTCAAGTTTCTGCTCTTACTGACGTAGAAACAGAAAACGGTGTACCAAACGGTCTTTATGGATTCGCTCCATTTGAACCCGTTAAAATTGATGGTCGTCAAACAATCGACACTCAGTTAGACCTTGGAAGTGCGGTTACTATCGCGGGTCCCGCTAGTTTCACGAGCGCATTCGCTTGTTTGATTGTACGCGGTTACTTAGTAGTTAACGCTAAGTCCTAAATTAATGAAAGCATAGTTTTCCTATGTTCTGTTTGAACCATAAATCGGGGGTGTAAAAGCCCCCTTTTTTTATGGAATGACGTTTTCTGTCAATTTGCTTATATTTGTGTATTAACCAATTTTAAAATGAACAACTTAGTTATCAAAAGAAGTCAGTTGGTAGAGTTTCCAATAACGGGTACACCAACGACACTACGACGCTACAAGGCTAGGACCATTCCAAACCTTTCGCGCAACAACATCATTCTCTACGGAATCGAATGTTACACTGAAGACCAATTAGCACAAACACCTTCGGGTGATGCAGTCATCGACACTGCTGACGCTAATCAAGTAACTCTAACTTTAATGGACACTGATAAAGAGCAGTTTGTTTACAACTGTCCTATCATATCGTTGATTAGAGCGAACGTGGGCGGTTTTGTGACGATTTTTAAGCCAAGGCTTATCAACCTTCAAGATTGCTACATTCAGTTAACTGATGCTACGGGTATTACTACCAATGAAAACGTAGTATTCAACTTCTATTACCAATTAGTAGGGGAGTAATTATGAGCAAGGGCATTATTTCACCACTTATTAACTATATGACAGAAAACGAAATGATTTGCGATGCAACGTCGCCCGTTTCGTACTATCAGAAGACTGCGCAGATAGATTTCACTACTGCGGGTGGTGCATTGCCTACATCTCTCGCAATTAACAAACCTTACTATTTCAAACCCGATAACACGCTTGACCACCAAAATGGTGATATAAAAGCGATAGAGGTTGTTTCACCAACGGTTCAAAATACTTTTGAAAATGGTGTAAGCAATCTTTCTTCAGATGATGTTTTCGGTAACGTATTACTATATTTGGTTGACGGTAATGATAATATCTTAGTGCAAACCCCCTTAACAAGCCTTTTGGGTATTAGTTACGGGGGGTACGCACTTAAATTGTATCGTACCAAGTTATCTAACGTGATATGGCAAAAGTGCTACATTGAGATATTAGACACAACACTCATTAGCGCGGGAGAAGGCATAAAGTTTAAAGTGTATTACGATAAAAAGAACAGAAAATGATAAATCCAAAATTCATAGCGGAAACGATGAAGGATATGGATATGCGTTTCTTTCTAGTTGAAGACAACTACGGAAGGACCATATACCAACAATTCCAAAACATATCTTTAGACGAGGCTATAAAGCGTTATAACAAGTTTATTGACAATTGTTCTACCAATTCGTCTTTTAACATCACATTATTCCAAACAAACGAAAGACTTCGCAATGGTAGACCCAAAGAAGAGGGTATGACCTATGAAGTCTTAGTGACAGAAAAAGAACCCGAAACCAACAAAAGACCTATTGACGGTTATTATGGTGGTCTTAATCGCGGTGGTATGGGTAACGTAGATGAGATTGCAGAAATGACCTACAGAGCGGGTTCTATGGGCGCAATTGACTTAGATAGATACTTAAGTGCGCAGAATGAAATTACTCGTTTAAATATGGAAGTTGCGCAATTGAAGATGGATAAGAAATATCTAGAAGATAAGCATCAAATGGAAATTGAAAAGGTTCGCGCAGAATATGAAGACAAACTAGGCTCGGATAAAAAGATTGAAGGCATTGTAGGAACTATCTTACCTCACTTAGGTTTAGGTGGTGACGATGGAATGGGAATGGCGGGTATTGGAATGAATGGCATTGGTGAATTGACAGAAACTTCACCTAAGCAACGCATTCTAAACGCAGTTAACAAACTTGTTAAACTAGACCCCGACTTTCCGAAAAACATTGAGAAGTTAGCATCGTTAGCAGAATCAAAGCCAACTATCTATCAAATGGCAGTTAAGCAATTAAATGATTTAGGATAATGGCTACTAAACTACAAATAGCAAAATCAAAAGCATCTAGCGCATACGCGTTAGTTCCAAAAGAGTTCCGTGTAGCGTTGGCGGTTGTCGGTGGCGGTTACTTGGCTTATTGGATTTACAAAAAGACAAAACCCGAAACCGACGAGGAAAAAAAAGAGCGACAAAAAGGTGAGGCTGAAAAAGATATTAAAGACGACATTAAGGACCTTAAAGACAAAGGACAGAAACTAACATTCAACGAAGGTCAGTATGCACAGTACGCAAATTCTATTTACGACGCGTTGGATTGTTGGAGTTGTTGGGATGGCGTTGAATATGGCGTTATCAAGAACGCGCTTTTGAGAATGAAGAATGACTTAGATGTCGCTACCTTGATTGACAAGTTCGGAACAAGGACTTACAATTATTGGGTTACAAAAAAGCAAACAAATTCACTTTTTGGATTCCTAGGTACTTCACTAGACGAAAATGAAAAAAAACCTATCAATGAGTATTGGGCTTCTCAGAAAATCAAATACAGACTATAATTATGGCAACTAAAAACGATAAAAAGACTTTATATACTTTACTATTGCTAGGTGGTGTAGGCTACTTGGCATATAGAAAGTATATGGAGCAAAAGAAAAAAGAAGCCGAACAAGCAAAACTGACAGAAAATGGTGATGCTTATGATGAGAGCGAATACACATTAGAAAGAGGTAAGTCTTATGTTTCTGAGCAATTGTTTATGAACAAAGACCCCGAATTTATGTCACACGTTAGGCATCTTCAGCAGAAACTAAATGGTATGATTGAAAAAATGGATGCTAAAGAGTTTCCTTTCTACCCTTTGGATGTAGATGGTTTGCTAGGTCCTAAAACGGCTCTAGCAATCGCATACGCGTTTGGAAAGGGTAAAGTACCCATTACAAGTAAAGAACAAGTAATTAATCTTTATACTAACTTCGAATAATTATGCAAACAGAAACTACAACTGAATTTCACGGGGATAATAATGAAGGTATAGAGAGTTACTGCATCTCAATTGCTTTTTATCGCCCTACTTTATCAAGAGCGGGAAATCCTACAAGCGATGTAATTGTAAATAACATTCCTATTGAGGCGGGTGCGACTTTTCGCATTGGTCAGAATGTAGGCGATTTAGATACCACTAGATACGCTTTAAACTTTTTACCCGCAGTAGGTACAGATAACGAGTTATACATCATTAGAATCACTCCTAAAGAATAAAATGGCTGACTACAGAAAAGCAATACCACACGTTTTAAAATGGGAAGGCGGGTATAGTGCCGCTCAAACCGATGATGCAAAATACGATTCAACTTCTGTCTATATGAAGACTAGAAGTGGTAACTTTAGAATACATACTAACAAAGGAATTACTTGGGGTACTTGGAAGTCGGTTGCAGATTCATTGGGATTAGAAAAGACAGAAAATGCTTTTTTAAATATGACCGATGAAGAGTGGGGAAAGGTTTTCAAAAAGAAATATTGGGACTATATCCAAGCCGACAAAATTATTTCACAACCAATCGCTGAATTTTTAGTAGAAATGGGTTGGGGTAGTGGTTTTCACGCAACAAAAGGCGCGGGAATAGAATATATACAGTTACAGAATTATTTAAATAAAAGAGGTTACAACGCGGGTATAGAAGATGGTTATATCGGTACTAATACAATAAAAGCGTTAAATGCTTACTTGCAAGACAAGGGTGCTAAAGGCGAAAGTGAACTTTTGGACTTTTTATTTAATGCTAGAGATAAAAGTCTAAAAAGGAAAAGCAGTGCCGCGGCAAATTACAAAGGTTGGTATAACAGAATTTATGACCATTATACTAGTCTTAAATCCAAACTAGGAAAATTTGCGACAGACAACCCCACGGGTACGGGACTTGTAAGTTCTGTCATTCTGTTGGCGGGAATTTTTTTTTTTAGTTAAAAAGTTTAGAAAGTAATGGCAGAAATTAACATAGATAAAATAGGCGGTGGTGATTCACTCGAAGACGGAAACTTACAAATAGAAGGTGGCGTAGCCATTGACGGAACGCTCCGAAAGGTTGAAGACCAAGACGGTAATCTGTCACTTTTGCAATTATCGACGGGTGGTACGAATGCTTCGGGTAGTGGTACTAATTCTACGCAATTAGGTGTGGGTGCTTCTGCGACGGGAGTGGATGCTATTGCTATCGGTAGAGATAGTGATGCGGGTCAAAACGATGCTATTGCTATCGGTAGAGATAGTGGTGCAAGTTCTATCGGTCTTGCGGTTGGTGGTGCGTCTTATGCGGCGATATTAGGTAGTGCTTTTGGATTTTCAGCAGATGCGAGGTCTTACGCAACTGCTTTAGGTTACGCTTCTAATGCGGAGGGAGATAATTCAGTCGCAATAGGTAGGCAAAGTAATGTAAGTTCGGGTTCAACTAACTCAATCGCAATAGGTAGGTCTACGGGAGTTACATCAAGTAGTGGTGTTGCTGTCGGGGATATATCGGGTGCTACGAATACAAATACTATTGCAATGGGTACTAACTCATTAGCAAGTGGTTCAAGTGCAATATCTATAGGTAGAAATTCAGACGCAACTAATACAAATTCTATCGCTTTAGGTAATGGTGCTCAAGCAACGGGCTTAGAAGGAATAGCGATAGGTCAAGGTGCAATAACTGATGGTACTAGAGAATATCCAATTGCTATTGGTTCAAACGCAAGTGCATTTGAATATTCTCTAGCAATAGGAAGAAACGCAGATGCTGAAAGGCAACGTACTAATGCAGTAGGTTATTTTAGTGAAGCATCAGGAGACCACGCTAATGCTTTTGGAGGTTATTCTACTGCTTCGGGGTTTCATTCAATTGCTATTGGAGACGTTTCTAATGCAAGTAGTACGGGTGCAATATCAATAGGTAAAGATTCAGACGCAACAAATACAAACGCTATAGCCATAGGTAAAAATGCACAAGCAACGGGTGAAGGTGCGGTTGCTATGGGTAGTCATACAGTAGGGTCTGATTACTCAACTATTTCGGGTGGTGAGAACAATGTGGTTTCTTCGGGAACACACGCAACCGTTGTGGGTGGTTCGGGTAACACTTCAAGCGGTCAGTATAGTATTAGTGGGGGAAATGGTAATAACGCAACGGGTTTCGCTTCTGTTGCTATGGGAAATGGAAATAGTGCGACATCTAATGAATCAGTTACTTTTGGAAATGGTAATACTAATAATGGTGCAAGGTCTGTTGTTTCGGGCGGTATAGGAAATACTTTAAATGGAAATCAAACCGTTATAGGCGGGGGAATAAATAATTCAACTAATGGTAATTATAATGTTGTTGCGGGTGGTGAAAGCAATAACGTATCTACATCTTCGCATTCAACTGTATCGGGCGGTCAAGACAATACGGCATCAACAAACTCACACGCAACTGTTGTAGGTGGTTTTCAAAACACTTCAAGCGGTGTGTATAGCATTAGTGGGGGGATAAATAATACTGTGAGTGGTGGAAGTTCTGTTGCTTTTGGTAATAACAATACAATAAGTGAACAAAATGGTTTTGTTGTTGGTCGGATAAATACTGTTTCTGTACAACGTGGACTTGCTATTGGAGAAAACAACGCTGTAACGGGAGGTAATGGTGCAATGGCAATTGGAAGTAGCAACTCTGTTACAGGTCAAGATAGCGTTGTAATTGGTGCATCAAATACATCTAGTTCGTCTGCAAGTAGTGCGGGAAGTTACATTTTTGGAGCTGGGAATACGAGCACAAGTCCTCTTACTGTATCTATTGGATATGGTAACAGTTCTAGTGCGTTTTATGCACATTCATCAGGACATCAGTCAAGTGCTTATTTACGCTCTCAAAACTCTTTTGCAAGTGGAAGATTTAATAGCAATGGTGACGCACAAGCATCCCAACTTGTAGCAAGAAAATTTGATGATTTAACAACGGGAGGCACAACTGTTCTGTCACTTGACGGAACGGGAACAACAAATCTAATTATACCCGACGGCAATAATAGAGCGTGGAACGTAACCATTAAATACACTTCTATTGTAACGGCTATTACGGGAACGGCAACGGGTGTTACTGTTGGCGATATGAAAGCACAAACCCTAACCATTGGATTTAAGAAAATAGGTGGTATTTCTAGCGTAGTAGGTACAATTACAACCGTATCAACACACGAGGACACATCTATGGGAAGTGCGGCACTAGGAGTTTCTGCGGGTGCATCTCAAGAAATGGCTTTAACTTATACCGCACCTACATTTAGTGGTGGTGGTTCTTTAGAAATTAGAACCGTCGCAAAAGTAGAATTGACAGAAGTAGCATATTAATAGTATATTTGAAATAAAATTATGGCTTTAAATATAAACGCAACCATCACAACCGACGAAGGTTTCGAAGTAACCTCAGCATTCGGTTATTTGAACATTTACATCTTAGCACCCGAATCAAATTGGACTAACGTATCTTACTATAAATCCAAAGCCGATTGGGAAGCAAACAAGCAACCTTTAAACGTATCTACGTTGCCTAGCAACGTACAGACAGAATTAACCAATACGGAATTTTGGGGTGACGCACTAGCAACCACCATACACAACAAAGCAATCGAAAAGATTGAAGAAGTTACGGGTGCTGATACTTGTACTATAGATACGGGTACGATATAAGTAATTATACAATGACATAAATGGCTATTATTGAAGTTGAAAAAAGTGGATTTCCCAAAGACTTATCTTTGGGTTTTCTATTTTATAATGAAGTTACTCTAAGCGCGGGGGATGTAGCGGAAGCCTATTTAAATGGTGTTACGGGTAGCCAATGGAATCCACCTTATGAAGCCGTATGGCAAGGACAACTTCAATGTATGGCGGTGTGTGTGGATTCGGGTAGTGGCTCTCAAGCGGTTGGTGCTACACACTCAAGAGAAGTGAACATTACATTTGAATACGTTGGCGGTGTTGGTACGATTGCTTTTGAGCATCAGTATTTCAATTACAAAGACACAAATATGAATGGCACTTGGATATTTTCTGTCAATGCGGGTCAAGGAATATCAATTGAATGGGAAGCACCAAGTGGAGCATCAGATACTCAATTTAAATTGCGTTGCGTAGCAAGTGTAAATGAAGTAAAATTGTAGAAGTATGACAGAATTTGCATTGGATGACTTAGAGTATGATGAAGACGCGGCACTACGCAGAAAGATTGGATTGCTCACGCAGAAAAAACAAGTAATGATTTCTAGACTTGCTTTTCCACCTTCAGTACAAACTTCGTTAGCGGGATATAAGATTGCGCAACACTATGGCGGCAGTAATGCCGCATTGCCTATTTTGGGAGCGTTAGCGGGTTATATGGTTTCTAGAAAAAGAAAGTTGACAGATGTTGATAGACAGATACTTGCTAAAAAAATTCAAGCAATAGACAAAGAGATAGCATCTTTAAATAAGAAACACAAGAGTGGTATTTCAGCGCAAGAAGGATTAATGAGCGCAGAAGAGTTGACAGAATTTGACTATGCTAAACACGAGTTCGATGGCAAGTATAGAAAGTTCTTTGGGCAACCCTCTATCAATGCTCATTATATGATTTATGGACTACCGAAAGGTGGTAAGTCTACATTTGCTTTACACTTTGCTAAGTACCTTGCAGATAATTTTGGAAATGTTTTGTATGTGGCTAGTGAGGAAGGGTTCAGTGCTACGCTACAACAAAAGATTAAAACCTTTGGGCTTGAAAGTCCTAACCTACACTTCTCTAATTTTAGGGAGGCTAAACCAATTATGGATATGAGCGCGACGGGGGAATTTGATTTCTTGTTTATTGATTCTGTCAATTACATCAAAATTAGCCCCGAAGAAATTGAAGATATCAAAAAGAATAATCCTCAATTGTCTGTCATAACCATTCAACAAGCAACTAAAGATGGTAACTATAAAGGTGATACATCTTATGCGCACAACTGTGATGTAGTTGTTGTAGTTGAAAAAGGTGTTGCAACTCAAAGAGGTCGTTTCAATGATGAGGCTCAGATTCAAGTATTCCCTCCAAGTGACAGAAAAGAAGAGGTAATTTCATATGAAGAAGAAGATTTTGACGACGTCGACAACTTGTTAGATAATGAAGAAGAGAGTTGGTAGAAAGAGCGCGGCTCAAACTCCCGCACCTAAGAAAGATAGAGTAAGAGGTTCTGTCATTAATAAAAGAGGTAGCGCATCTTCTAAGTCAAAAGCAAGTTCAATAAAGTTCTCAGATAGGACCTTGGCTCAGATTAAGTCTATTCTGTCAGAACACAATTCAAAAAATCCTAGATACAAAGTGGCTACCAACACTGCTAAAGCAGTTGTGAGGCGGGGTATGGGGGCTTATTCTAGTTCTCATAGACCTAATGTTGGTAGAATTCAGTGGGGATTGGCTAGATTAAAA
>Ga0208645_1001161_pt1 | contig 24070 bp, 25 predicted proteins | sample VirMetDEL_Sep_01_FD_184519 | JGI IMG/M metagenome (GOLD analysis project Ga0208645, IMG submission 184519) | Aqueous microbial communities from the Delaware River and Bay under freshwater to marine salinity gradient to study organic matter... | ecosystem: Environmental > Aquatic > Marine >... | reverse complement strand
GAAGAAACTCCTAAGTTACTTGTATCATCTACGCCTTGGCCGCCTTTCATTCTTCCTATTACACAATCACTAGCATTTAATTTAAAATTAATTGGCACAACTGAATTTATACTATCATCTATAGTCCTATCTTGATATATTAAAGTTCTTGTATTACTGGAATAATTTATTCTTTCTAAAGAAAAATAATTTCCGTTACTTAAATTAACTCTTCCATTTATTACTACATTTTCTATAATTGCGTCTTTATTTGAAGGGCAAGTATAAAGCATCGATGTAGTTCTATTTGATTCATTACTCATATAATTAAATACTTCTCCATTATCTCTATCGGCTACTATCATATAGTCTCCTTCTATTTCTCCACCATTTGTTAAATACATATTTCCAACGAATTTATAATCAACCAATGAAAAAACATTACTCGTTCCATCACATACCAAGTTTTCTGTTATAAATTGATTATCTATTCCAATTCCTTCTATAGTAATATTTTTATTAATATCATTTCCTGCATTCAATCCTTCTGAGCGTAATACTAATGGTCTTAATCCTTTTGTAAAATTAAAATCAGTGTTTGATGATGCACCCCACACGACCATTTCTTCTAAGCCTAAATCTGAAGGCATAACACCTAATCTATCAGTTTTCTTGACATCCGTAATTTTTTCAGTTAATATATCAAGATTATAATCATTACCTACTCTATTTAATGTAGCCATTGAATATCTATTTATATCATCGTTTATCTGAACTGGAGCATTGTATTGTGTATATTTTGCCAAAGAAACTCGGCCGTGAATGAGCGATGGTTCTAAACCAATTGTATTTAAATTAGTTAATGATATTGTAAAGAACTCATTTTCAATAGGAAAGTTTCTATAAAAATTTGATGATGGCGGTATAATTGTTGAGTATTTAATTGACCCTTTATCTATCCTTTGACTATAGCCGTAAAAAATTTCCAACCTAGTATCATAATTTGTTTCCATTGTAGATAAATCAATTTTAATAACATTAAAATCTCCGCTCGGTATCATAGCATTTGACGCACTATTAAAATTATACTGATTTGGTGTATCTGTTTGAAAATTATCATTTAATGGATAAACTATATTTGATGTTCCAATATTTGATGTAAATTCACCATTTTTAACAATATAATTATCGTGTAAATTTGATTTTGTATGGGTTCCCCCCATAGCAAAACTTGTGCCGCTGTTTAATGATTTCTTAATTGGATTTGCTAATTTAACAAAATTGGAACTCATATTTAAAAATATAATACATAAAAAAATTGAATTGTTAAAAAACCGAAGTCTCTTATTATAAAAATGAGTTTGCCCTTTGAATTGTATGAAAAACATAAAACATCAAAAAGATGTCAATGGAAAAAACGAGGATTAAAGATAACTGACGAAGAGTTTGAAACTATGTATAAAAGGTATATTTATTCTACACATTGTGAATTGTGTAATAAAGAATTCAAAAATAGCCTTGATAGACAAATGGAACACAATCACGAAACTGGTGAGTTTAGAAATATAGTATGTTGCAGTTGTAATCATAGAAAAATAGATGTTAAAATTAGTTCAAAAAATACTAGCGGATATAAAGGAATTAGTAAATATAAAGATATTCGTGTTAAACAAGGATTTTGTTGGAGATTCCAAATTACAATAAATAATAAACCTAAAACAATAAAAACAAGTGTAAATTTTGAAAAATTAAAAAAGTTTGTTGAAAAATGGAAAAAAGAAAACAACTATCACACTTAAAATGAGATTTCTACTTTATTAGCAGAGATGCTAAGTAGTTTTGAAACTGAGAGATATATATTCGCATCGTACTGACGATTATCTTGAACTGGATTTACTGTAACTCTTGGAGTAACGGCGTATTCCAATTCCATAGCTTGTTTCTGGACCGAGCCTCCACCAAAAACACCGCTGTTTCCATTAGCAAAATCAACAGCTAAATAATGTGCGTTACCTCTGTATTGGAGATATAAATTTTGGTCTGATTGTGGAATTTCTGCGGTTCTTTCATCTACACGGAAGGCGTTATAAGGAAGTTTAAGTGCCATACCATTATGGGCATAAGTGGTCTGCTGATATATAAGAGACTGATTTACTATAGGTCTTTCAAAAAGATTCAATCCATTTGACTTAATCTGTAATTCAACATCTCCCAATGACACCGATTTTTGATTTGCTATAAGACGCTGGGTTCCATCAATATTGTTGCTAAGATTGCTAAATGAAAGTAAGACTTTATGGACTTCGCGGTTCTGAGCGTTAATTCTAAAGGTTCTCTGAACTTTGGTATTTACTGCACCAGTTTGGATTGTTCCCTTGACTAAATAATTGTCTATAAGCGGATAATTAAATGGTTTTGTTCTTAACATTGCTAGTTGTTCTGCTTGGACATCGTCTGGTAATTGTACGTGTGTAGATACAAGTTCTACATTTGGATAATTAACTTGATATGAATCGGCTTGTAAATCACCTGAAGTTCCAACTAAATATTCCCTACAATCTTTATAAAAATAGAGTTCTAAAACCATCTCTCGAGCTCCCAATAAAAATACTGGTAGTGAATCGGCTTCTAAAAACTGCATGCCTAAATGTTTAAGATGGATACCATAAGTTCTAGATGTATCTTCAGTTCCTACTCTATATCTTACAACGCTCTGGTTATCTAATATATCATTTTCGGTAACAAAATATCGAGTTTTTTCTACATTAAACTCTTCTTCTCCACTATCATTATCAACACCAGTTTGGAACTGATTAGCCAAAAACTTATATTCAAATTCTGCTACTTCGTTCTGAGTCTTTCTTGAATAAATCTTTGGTATTTCTAAGAGTGATGGTCTTTCTAAATCAGTCAATACTTTATTATCTATAATTAGTCTTGCTCTTTCAATACAGCCTAAAGCTCCACTTATAAAATTAGGAGTAGCATTAGATGTAGTAGCAGTATTTTGGATAAACTGAACCGCTATCATTGAATCGGCAGTAAGTAAGCCATTTTTAGGAACTTTAAAAGTAACTTTAGATAAACCAGTTCTGCCAGATTGGACATCTACTGGGGTTCTAATTGTATTCATAACTAGTGAATTTACTGGAGTCGCTTCTGAATCCATACCAAGTTGAAAAAAATCATTTAAATCGTAAGACATTTTATAAATAGTATAAATATTTTTTTTAAAATAATTATTTGGGTGATTTAAATAAAAGTTCTATTGAACTATCTATTATTTCCGTAGCCAACTCATTATTTTTAGATCGTCTAATCGTTAAATCTAAATGATTCAATTTGATTTCCTTATCATTATTTAATGAAAGGAATTTAAGGTTATTTGGGTCTAATGTGCCATTTATTAAACCAGTGCTTACATTTGTAACATCATCTACTACTGGATTTGTATTAAATATTATAGTTCTAGTTTGACCTAAATTATTAACAGACGATTCTGTAGTATTAAATGCTCTTATAGGTAAATTTAATTCAATATTATAGCGTTGTCTATCACTTCCCAACTGAGTTAAACCAGCCAATTCAGCATTTGTGGGGTAATTATTGGGATTAAATATTGTATTTGCTTGCTGAAGTATGCTTGGAACTTCTAATTCAAAATTTTCACTTACACCTAATATATTTTTTACAGCACTTGTATTTACATTATTAGCCTCATTTATTTCAAAAGAATAAGCATCACAGGGCATCATTAACATAAAATTAGTATCGTTGTCTATAAGTATTGATGTAGAATTTTGTCTAGGGTTATATACTACAAAATCTTCATTAGTATTTTTGAAAAAGAATTGTGGGCATAAACCACCAGTTACACGAACATCAACAACATCAACACTCTTTAAAAGTTGGAAAGCCGTGCCACTTTCTACTAAATAATTGTTTAATGACAAAGAGATAGATTTTGAATCGAATAAAACTTGACTATCAGAATTTTCATAAGGTGATTGTGTTAATAATCTAACATAATATAATCTTCTATCTTCAAACTCGTAACTATATGCTAAAAGTTCTGGAGCATTTACACAATAAATTTCCCATTTTAATTCTGTTAATTCTGTTAAACTAACATTAAAATTATCTAAGTCTATTTCCTTTAGAACCTTTAGGCGATTGGCGTTAAAATTATCTCTTTCTGTTTTACCTCTGAATTCCTCTTCCCCACATTTTTCTAATTCTTCATTTGCTACTATATATAATTGTGCTGTCATATCTGATGTAGAAGCAGTTACTTTAATATACGCTCCTATTAAACATTGTGGTAATGGTATTGCTGCTGGTTCAATTACTAAATTAGATGTTGCTACATTAGCAGGGTGTTGATCTGCCCATTCACTAGCAAAATAGGTATTATTGAGAGCATATAAAAATTCCATATCTTGTGTTCCAGATCCTGGCAATTGAGCTTGAACTTGACAACTTGAAAAAGCGACATCCCAGCCTATTTTATTATCGACATTATCTCCAGTATGACAATAACTCATAGACTTCATTGCTTGGTTTCCTAGAGCATAAGAATTCCAATCATCTACTCTTGTAGTTCTATGAAAAATAGTCTGAAAATTATCTTCTACAAAAGTAATGGCTTGAGATGTATTACATTCGTCGTCTAAATTCTTAAATGCTACTTTATAGTTATCATATTCGCCGTCAGATCCAGTAGTCATTGTTGGTAAATTGTATCTAAGACCTAAGAAAAAATTGCCATCCTTAACATTATAATAGGCTTTATATGGAAAACTTTTTTTGGCTTTTGGTTTAAAAAGACCTAATGGAAAACAATTTTCACATTCTAAATCTTTAAGATTACTTTCTATAAAAGTATTTATTTTTTCACAAAATACACGACAAAAGGATAACTTGGAGTATGTTCCAGCAGTCATAGTAAAAGTCATTTTATTAGGAAAAGGCTCTACAACTATATTATCGCTAACGCCTAAATATCTATCTAAGTCTCTTGGTAAAATACTTGTTAAATTAATTTCTACATTAGTATTTTCTGGAACTACTATAGGTTTTCTTACTATATTACCATTATATAATGCTACCATAGTATTAGGCTTTAATTCTAATTGATTATTAACAATTTGTGTAAAATTGTAACCTTTAGAATTAGAAAAATTTTTATTAAAATTGAGTATTACACTATGTATATCTTCATTAGACATTTTATATAATTAATAAATATTTTAAAAAAATAGTGTCTGATGCATAATAGCCCAAACATAATCATTATTGGTAAATTTAAATTTCTTTAATAAACAACTAAATACACTTTGGTCTTGTCTATGAGTTGGTGGTGTAAATCCTTTAACACTACCTTCTGGTGCTAAAATATCACGATTATCATTTAATCTAATTAATTCTTCTAAAAATTGGATTCCTCTAGGATTTCTTAAATCAAACAACATTGCTGATGCTTGGAATTGTCCAGTTTCTCTATCTTCTTCACTTATTTCCATTAAATCTAATGTTCGTTTATCTGTCCATAATCTTTCTGGTTGTGGAAAAGCCACATGGCTATATACTGGTTGTTGTGCTAATAAACCTAATAATTTATTTTCGTCATATTTTAAATTTGTTTTTGAATCTAGCCATATATAAACACAATCTTTATATTTCTCTAATGCTATTTTATGAATTATTGATTTAAAATAATACGATTGACGCTCATAGGTAGTTAAATCTCTTTTAAAAAATATAAAATTCACAAAACCAAAATAATTAACTAATATTTTTTTTTGTTTTTCTGTCATTCCATTATCTAAAACTAATACTATAGTTCCTATAGGTAAATTACCTTGTATAGTATATAGCATTTGTTGTGCTTGAATAAAAAATTTTGAATTAATAGCAGTTCCTATTACCCATTTAACTGACATTTTTAATTTAATAAATATAGACTATATAAAAAAAATAAATTCTAACCTCCAGATTTTTCATCTATTAAAAAAGGCACATTTGACACTATAAAAATAGGATGTCTATTACCTCTTACCCATTCTTGAACTATCATTTTTCTAAAATAGATGTTACCATATTTTTTTCGTAATTCTGGTAAAAAATGCTTTGTAATGTATTTGACTGGGTGATCCCAAGCATCATCATATACTATAAACCAATTATCTGCTAAATGGTCTTTAATGTAATTATCCCATTCAGCTTGTAGTCCTTTATTATCGTGGAGAGCATCACTAAAAATTAAATTATGCTTTAAATTTTTATTCTTTAAATCGTCCCAATCTTCTGGAACTAATACATTTTTTTTTTCAAAAAAGGTATATGGTCTAGGTATCTCAATACACGGATTTTTATAATTTATGTCAAAAGCTACTAAATTTGCTTCTGTATTACACGCTATTTGATAGAAAGTCTTTAATACCGACACTCCTATTTCTAAATATTCCTTTAAGTCATATTTATTGATTAAATAAACTAATACATCAGTATATGAAACTTTGTTTGTTAGTGGTTCATTAATTCGTTTAAAACAAAAATCTGGTAATCCATATCTATCTGCTGATGATAGCCAAACTTTTTTAGTAATCCATTCCTTTCCTAAACAAACTTCTCTATTTTTTCTAATTACTTCGTTCATTTTATATATAAGGTTAGATATTAATCTTCTCTTAAAAACTCATTCCAGCAATTTCACCTACTTTAACTGCCTTCTCGACCATAAATACGAAACCATTATTTTTACCTACAACTTCATCTGATACAAGTGTTCCATCTGGATTTTTAATTTTAACTTCAATTGTTGCCAATAATTTTGGCTCTGTTACAATAAATGTTGTAGGAGACACTGAATAAATAGTATCATTACTAGCATTTTGCTTACTCATTATACCAACAATAGTTGTGGAATTGGAATTTGAATCTTTAGCATTTGTTTTAACTATATCACTTTCAATAACTAAATAATTATTACCATTATTTAAACTTGGAAAATTAAAAGCATTTATAGGTCTTGAATTAGATAAAATATTTACATAATTTTGTAAAAATCCTATGTTTGCAGCCAAATCATCCAAACTTGCTCCAGATGTATAAGCTCTAAGGCCATAATTTTGTGGATTTTGTGATGCCGAAGCATTTGAATAAGGATTGCCTGTTCCTAGACCGCTTGAACTAGGTATAAATGTATAATCAAAAGCATTATGGGTAATTATTCCCATTTGTTTTATATATCTAGGATTTAATACTGGCGCTCTTACTTCTACTGGTAATTCCGAATCTGCTTTACTAAATGTATATATTGTCTCTAAATTATTTTTAACAGCACCTAATTGGTCGTAAGTAAAACCTAAACGAGACCATAATGTAGAATTCCACGCTTGTTCGGCTGACGCTGAACTTTCAAAAAAGTCTTCATAAGGTTTGCTAAATAAATCAAAAATGGCTTTTTCACGAGCCATTTGATAGTCTCCGTTGCTTGTATTAAGTGAATTAATAGTGGAGACTAAATCTTTATATATTTTAGTATTTTTAACACTTGAAAAAGAAAAATTATTAACTGCTATACCTCCAGCACTATCAATTGGATAAATACCACATTTAGGAAAAGGAATTTGTCCTATAAAAACTTCATCAACATCATCAACTTTAGTATTTGAGATATAAGTAGGTGTATTAAAAATAGTTGCTTGTTGTCCTCCTACATTAGTATCTGATTTATTATCGGGTGTGCGACTTGCCATTTTATAAGGCTCGTGTAGATTTAAAATTGAAAATCTATTTGCTGATGTTGTATCGTAATTTAATTCAAAACTACTTGTTCCAGCGAATTGTGATATAGTTCCATTAGATATAAAAGGATCTCCAAGTGGTATAGATCTATCACCACTAGATTTTACTGGTAACATGCACTGCCACTTAAAATGCTTCGGGTCTAATAAATCTTGTAATGTGCTATAGTAAATTTTTTCATCAAAATCCCTACTTGCTTGATCTGGATAACCCTCAAGATTATAAGTAACCATATTATTGTCAAAATAAAATTTGCCTTTTTCACCTAGATTTTGTGCGAAAATATCTTGTAGAGTTGGTAAAAATCTTGGAGACCATTGACCAGTTTCTAATGCTGTTGTAGATGTATAATCTTTATTGTAATAATAACCATTATAATCATCACTACCGAAAATAGTTTTAAAAGCATCTAAATGTAGATAAAAATTTACGCCGTTACTTCTATATAAATATTTTCTATCTATTGAACCATCAAATAATAATGGAAATGGTAATTGTTGAGATATTGTATTAATATTAGGTTTATAAGATGGTAATGCTCCAGAAACTAAATTTGCATATCCAGCATTTAATCCTATTGATGTGCCGTTCGGATATTTTGGATTTAAAGCCAAATTTGCTGGGTCAATTGCTGGAAGACTTCTCATTACTTCAAAATTAAGTCTATTAGCAGTCATATTACAATTAAAATATAATTCGGCTACCATTTGACCTCTTCTTCGTTGATATGGTTGATGTATATCTGCTCCAATTATATCTACATCTGGATTATAAATATTATCAGGTGTGGAAGCATCCATTGTTGATTTTGTGTTTAAATTAGAAAAGTATGGAAGAGTTACTGATGAAGCTAAATCATTTGTTTCTTTATATAATTTATTTTGTAATTTGTCAATATTTGGATAATTGGCTATAGCACTACCATTTAATTGTGTATTTATTAAATCGCTTAATGCTGAAACTGAATAATTACCAGCTGGAATTTTAATAGTAGCAGAACCATAAAAAGGTCTGATCCAACAAGCTTCCGCATTTTGTCCAGTGGTCGTAATTGTTTGATTTTGAAAACCAGCTGTCCATTGAATAGGATTTAATCCACTCGGATCTTCATTGTAAGGATTGAAACTTTCACAAAGGTAATAGTATTGACCATTTGCTCCACAAACTTGTCCATCTACTGTAGTGCTTTCACTTAATACAGAAGCGGCTGCTGCATGACTTGTATAATTTCTATTGGGGAATAAATAAGGATTTTTAAATGCTAAATCACTCTGACCAAGCCAAGTAAAGGCAACATCGCCTGGAGTATCTAAATTAGTAGAAGGATCTACACAATCTGGATAAACATTAGGAAAACATTGGAATTCTTGATCGGCACAATTTGTTTGGTCGTAAGGGTTAGCCCCTTTACCATTTTGTGAATTTCTACAATCACCTTGCATATAATATAAAAATCTCATTTCTTCTTCTACATCTTCTTCAAAAGAAATAGTGTCTATAGATAAGCCTCGTTCTTCTACAAAAGATTCAATAAGAGTAACTCTATCACCTATTTCTAATTTAACTGGTTGTTCTAGAGTATATTTAACAATTGAATTTTTATTAGATTGAATTTTTGAATTTTGACCATTTACATTTATAAGTAATTTTTCTGTTCCATATTCGTTCGGTGCTTGTAATTGAGTTACTACTGCTTGTTGTTGTAGGTTCTGTAATTGTTGTGGGTTTAAATTACTTAAATTAGCCATTTTATATATAATAGATAATATTTCTCTTTACTTTATTCATTTTCTACATTAGATTCTAGAATTAAAATTAATTCTTCTTCTATATCTTCTTGAACTTCTTGTCTTAATTTATCTACATATTTATATAAAAAATCTAAATCTTTATTAAAAAAATTAAATAAGTCTTTAGTTTTTTTATCTTTAAAATTTTCGTATTCTATTAAATGTTTCATAGAAACTATTCTATACTCTAATTTTCTTAAATCGTTATCTAAATTATTTAATTTTGACTTTAAAAATTCTATTATTTTATCTTTATCTTCTACAACTTCTTTAAATTGTTCCGCCATTTGTAAATAATTTTGTTCGGTTAATCCTTCCATATTTTAAAATATGTATTATATAAATGATAGTTAAAAAAAATGAGATATTCACTCTTTGGATTAAAAATGCCCCAACTTGTCTTCAATTTCTGTGCTGGAACAGCTGGATAAATTTAGGCTATCGTGTTGTTCTATACACGGATGATTTGACACTCTTCTCCCAGATGCCTTTAAACTTAAAACGAAAAATTTATATAAAACTCTTAAAAACTTTAGAAAACGCTTTACCTTCATTTGATTTTGTAATTAACAAAGAAAATTTATTACAATTTACAGATGTTTGGAGATTTATTTATTTATTTTATAAAGGGGGGACTTGGCTTGATAGTGATATTTTTTTATTTAAAAGACTACCAGATTCGCCTATTATTATATCGTCGGAACGCACCTATCAAAGTGGTGGTAGAAAATGTAAAGATTTATACAGACCAAATATAGGTGTATTACGATTTCCTCCTCACCATCCGTTTTTAAAAGCAGTGATAAATAAAATTAAACCTATTACTAAAGAAGATGAAAATCCTACTAAAAACTGCACTAGTAAGATGATTAAGTTTCAAAAATTATTAAAATTAAAAAAATGGTCTAACATTTATGAATTAATTTCTAATCCTAATGATTATTGTCCTATAGACGCTCCATTTGCTGTAAATATATATTATAGCGATTGTGATAGTGTTATAAATGAAAAATATGGTTTAAAATGGAATAATGATTTATCTAATTCTTATGGATGTCATTTATGGGCTAACATTTGTAGATTAAAAAATATTGATTTTGAAAAAACTCACGAAAATTCATTATTTAAAAAACTTCTTAAAATGTGACTTCGTCTTCTGAAGTGACTTCGTCTTCTAATGAGCGTTATGTAATGCTGTAAGAGTAGTAGTTCCAGCACCAGGAAATTGAACTCTAAAATAATTTAATGCTACTGATTCAATATTTCCAAATATATCTCCATTTTCTTGTGGAAATATCTCAAAATCCAAGGTATGCCAGTTTGAATTGTCTGCTGAAGCTTGTGGAATAATAGAATTTGATGTGTCGGTAGTGTTACCCAAAAGAGTAACAATTGTAGAACAATTGGTAGTGACAGCTGAAGAAACATCGCCAGCGGCGTGTGTCACATTATTTGATATATTCCCTTGGGAACCTTTATGTTGTTCTAGAAAGGTCTCTGCTTTAAGGTTACCACTACCAGTTGTAACAACTCTATGCCAGTTTGAACCATCCCAACCATACATACCGACTTGAAAAGCAGTAGCTGTAGTAGCATCAGCCGTTTTTGCGGTATCACTAACAGCAGATATATTAGATGATACAGAAAGAATATCGTCCGCTGCTATTGTTACTGGCAATGAATTACTTTGAGTAGTGTTACCGAGATTTAATGTTACACCATTAACACTATCTAAATCTACATTTAAGGCGTTTGATGTTGAAATAGGAACTACTACTCCATCTGCTATAGTTCCTAATTCTATTACTTGTTCTAATACATCATTAACTTTATATGAATTATTAGCAACACGAGGCATTTATAATTATAGATAAGATTTAATTTTGAAATTTTTTTCTAGGATAATTTATATGAGTTTATTTATTGCTATTCCAAGCTATGGCGGACTTATACACGCTTCATTCGCACAGAGTTTAATGAATTTATGTGTTTTATTATCAAAAAATGAAATTCAGCATATAGTAGAATTTTTAGGTAGTGATTCTTTAATTAGTAGAGCAAGAAATACACTAATAGCAAAATTTTATAGTCAAAGTGAGTATAGTCATTTATTGTTTTTAGATTGTGACTTAATATTTAATCCTATGGCTATTTTAAAAATGATGAAAGAAAACAAAGAACTAATTGGATGCCCATATCCTAAGAAAATATACAATTGGGAAAAAGTTAAAAGTTGTTTAAATGAAAAAAAATCATTAGATGAATTAAAGGCTTTATTTACCGATATTAATTACAATTTATTATGTAAAAATAACCAAATTAAAGCCGAAAATTCTTTAGTATTGGCAAAAGATATTCCAACAGGGATGATGCTAATTAAAAGAAGTTTGATTTCAACTTTAATGAACGCTTATCCAGAAAGAAAATATAAAAATAATATCGCTGGCTTAAGTGACCAAGCAAAAGAGTTTTATTATGATTTTTTTGCTACTGGTGTTGTTAATGGAACTTATTTATCAGAAGACTATTATTTTTGTCATTTAGTTAGAGAATTAGGTATTGATTGTTGGCTGGAGACCGCTTTTACAACTGGTCACATTGGTAGAGAGATATTCTATGGTAATTTAGCTTTACAAATTAACCATTTTAAGAACGATGATATGAATTTAGATAGAAAATTACTAATGAATAAATAATTAATAAAATATACAATTTTATAAATGATTTATTTTATAATAGCCCCACAGGGTTTTGGCCACCATTTATTTACCTATGCGTGTCCCCTTAAAGAAGAATATAAATTAAACTCTGATTTAGATTACGCCTATAAAACATTGAAAAATTTTAAAGTTAAAAAAATTAGAAATAAAGATACAATTTATTTAGCAAGTTTTCCATATAATAATCCTATGGATGCTGTTAATAGACCAGATTTAAATATATTTAAAAATATGGAAAAACAAACGGATATTAAAATGATATATATTTATAGGGATCCGTGGGAAGCTACTATATCTTGTCATAAGCGTTGGGTAAATGCTGATAATAATATATTTAAACACGCCAATATAGTGTTAGATAATTTGATTTATTTATCATCATTCATACGAGAATTTGATTCAAAAGCCCAAGTATTTGATTATCGTGATATTTGTAATTTTCCAGATAAATTTACAGAGATAACTGGATTAAAATTAAATAAAGAAAACATTAAAGAAGCCAAGCCTTATGATTTAAAATATCCTAATGCTTTAGATTTAATAAAATTTTTTAAAGAAAGAAAGCCAATGTATAAAGAGATTATAAATAATGTTGTAGATTTATATGGATAACTTATTTAAATTTAAGCCGCAAATTAAAAAACCGATGTCGCCATATAATTTAGCTTTATTTTCACAAAAAGCCGAAAAATTGCCGAAAGAAGATAGACAACAAAAACGAGATAAATTTAGATTAATTATGAAAAATAAAATGAGTCAAAAGACTAAATAGCTTTTATTTTTAATTTATGTTCGTAATTTAATTTCTGTTGTATTAAAAAATTAGATTGTTGTTTAAAATTTTCGTAAGATTGTTTTATTAATTGATTATTTTCTTTTATATGTTCTTTTAATTCTTTTATTTCGTATTCCCAATTTGAAATTTGTTCTTCTAGAGATTGTATATATTCTTTTTCACATTTTTCCATAGCCTCTATAGAATCATTAATTTCTTTTAGTCTCTGTGTATCCGATTCATATCCCCAAACCATAATTTATGTATAAATATATTCTGAATTGTTAAAAATTCAATTTTTTTTTATTTTCAAAGTATCATATTTTCTTTAATACAATTTTTTAATTCTAGAAGTTGGTCATTATTCATATTTTTAATTAAATTGTTTATATATATTCTAATACAATCATTTGGATTTTTTCCACGAGTATTGTGTTGCTGTAATAAATATTTATTTTTAAATACTTTATTACATCTATCACATTGATAAATAGTAAATTTAGACCTTATGGATTCAATTACTCCTTTATTGTGTAATAATGAATAGGCGTGATTAAAATCTTTAATACTTATTTCTACGCATTTTTGTTCGTGCTGTAATAGTTCATCTACATCTATTGATTTGAATTCGTCACAATGACTACAACTCATTTCTAATGTATTTAATTGTTTAACAATAAAATCCCAAGCTTCTCTATTAATTTTACTATATTCTTCTTCTTCTTTTTCGTTTAAATCCTTTGTAATTTTCATTATTTTTAATAGTTCCAATAGCATAGTTAATATATATAATATAAATAAATTTGTAAATATCCAATATTTACAAAAAACAACTTTCAATTTTTTTAATTTTTAATTTTATAATTTTCATTTTTTTAATTTCTTTTTTTTGTAAATTTCCAATATTTACAAATTTATAAATATTTATATTAAATAAAAATATATAGAATTAATATATATATATATAGTAAAGATGGATTATTTTAAAATTAAAACTATAGATGACTTCACAGCTTTGCATAATGGAGCATTTCCAAACACAAGCGAAGCCACTAAAGTTACATTTTATCAGAGTCTAAAACGGATAGAAAAATTATATGGTAATAAAAAACTTCCAGACCTTCAATTATCATTTTTAATAAAACCAGAAGAATTACTAAATCTATTAGATAAAAGTAAGTATAGTGAAAACACAAAACTTACTACACTAACGAACATTTTAAAATTGTGTAAAATAATAGATTTGCCATTAATTCAATATAATAAATGGCTTACTATCTTAAAAGATAAAACCGAAGAAAGAACAAAAAATGATAATGAAAATCTAAAAAATAAACTAAAAGTGCTATCGGATTTTAAAGATATTAAAATGATTGTTTATGATAAAGCCAACAACTATATAAATAATGATGTGTCTCTATCCGATTACAAAGATTTTTTAATATTAGCATTATTTACCATACAAATCCCAGTTAGAGTTTCTAATTATGTTAATATGAAAGTTGTAGATGATGAGATTTATACAAATGATAAAGACAATTTTCTAGTAGTAAATGATGACGGCTATAAATTCATTTTTAATAGATATAGAACAAGCCACGTACTGGGTAAAAAAGTATTAATAGTAAATGAAAAAACACTACAATTTTTAATAGATAAATGGTTAGCAGTATATAATAAAGATAGTCAAAATTTTTTAATAGTAAGTCAAAATAATCGCCGTGCTATGAACGGAAAACAAATAGAAAATAGTATAACTAAAATAACAAAATCTATATTTGATAGTGAAATGACTATAGATAATATTCGTGCTTCTTATATGAAAAGAATAGCCGATTTAGACCCAGATTTTCAAGATAAATTGGATATAGCCAATATATTAGGGTATATAAATCCAGAAGTAATTGATAAACACGCTACTTAGTTTTAACCACACGATGATAATAATCATTATTTTTTTTTTTAATTTTTTCTTTATTTTTTTGATAATATATTTTTGATGCTAATTTATATTTTTCAGCATTTTCTTTATATCTTTGGTTTCTTTTTTTTAATGTTCGTGAATGGTCATATATAGAACAATTTGTATTTACTACATTAAATCCTATATCTTTATATAAATCTATATAAAATTGTTCTAAATTTAATGCTTCATCTACACCATAACACTCATCTATTTTTGTAATAAATGCTTCACATTCATCACCGCTATCACCTTTAAAAACTTCTTTAGAACTATAACTTAATGAATTACAATCTTGTTTATTTTTTCTAAAATAATATCTATGTTGAGCTAATCTTGTTGATAAATAATTATTTGATGTGCTACCTATATAAACATTATCATTTGTTTCATTGTGTATTAAATATATTTTAGACATCATTTTTATATAATATATATATATTTTTTTTAGTTTCCAACCGAATAAATTTAAAATGAAATTGCTACACCATCGTCAGCGGATTTTAAAACTCGTGTGTGTGGAACAAAAATATGGTATAATTTTGGTGTAATATCTGTTCCATTACCAACATTATTTATTCTAAGTTGTGGTGCCGAATTAATGAGATTAAATGACTGCCCTACTGGAGAAAGCGATACTGGATAAAAAAATGGTAATTCAATATCTAAATCTTCTTCTTTTTCTACTCTTGGAGCATCTGCTAAAGCCTTAACATTTACCATATGTCTAAGAGCCATTACTACTTGATTGAAAAATATTGCATTATCACTTTTAGCATTTGTTGCTAATGTAGTATCTACTGCGAGATTTGGAATTAACATATTCTGGATTTGCCACTGATAAGTAGTATTATTATTAGCGTCTGGAGTGCAGAATAAATATGAATTATCTAAATCTAATGATTCTAGATTATTCTGGTCACACGGAACTGCTAATAAACAACTTGCTCTAGTAAGTGCTTCTGGAATGTCAATTACGGCATTTTTCAATGCTTGACTTGTAGATTGCTTGTATAGTTGAACTGACATAAATGAGATGCCTCTAGACATTTGAGAGCGAATCATTCTCATTGTGCTTGGGTCTGGAATAGTCAATAAAAGTTTAAGTTCAATTTTATCGATAACATAGGAACGATTTACTGGAGCGTTCTGAATATTAATAGCACCATCACCTGCTGAAAAAGCTACATCTGTAGTAATTTTAATTTGATCATTATTTATCCCTTGTCCAATTTCTACTGCTGTAATTATTCGTGTATCTGCTCCATCTGTAATTGCTTGACCGACACGCCAAGCACACATATCAGTTCCATATACTTCATTTTCTGAGACTAATTCTGTATCACATATATCTACATCTACAAGAAGTTCAGTTCCAGTTTTTTCACACGCAACATCTTCAAAAGGTGAAACAGCAATTACTTCGACTACATTTACGCCTTCAATTACTCTCTCTCTATAAAATTTATGGTATAATGTATGAAGAGCAACATTATTTTTTTCTAAGAAAAACTGAATATGTAATGGAACATCTAAATTTGGAACGACATGGTGCTGGTTAGCATACGCAGACATTAAACCAGATTCAATTGGAACACAGAATTGGGCTGATACTCCTACATTACCACCAGTTACATTATTAGAAGTTGGAAGGTCAAACTCACCATTGGGGACAAAATAATTAACAGCGATATTATCTACAGTTTGATTAAGACCTCTAGGTGTTCTACCTGCTACACCAGTAATTCTTCCTAGTGTTTTAAATACATCACTATCGTTTGTATATGAATTTTTTAAACTATTTAACAAATTATATGCTTCTAAATCTTCTATAACTTGATTGTCGTTTTTTGAGCGTATAACACATCTATTAATCATTGCGTTTGCTCCACAATGGGCAGGAAAGCACATAGGTGGCACAGCAGTAGGCGCAGCTACTGAATTTCCCTGCTGATATGTAGATGTATTTCTTACTTGAATATTGAGATATGACTGTGCTCCATCGAAATACGAGCAAGTTACTGGGTCAGGTGAAAAATCAACTCGATTGTTCTGAGTATAGTCACCTAGCTTCCCAGAAGGTAATACATTTACATACTTAATAGTCTGAAGTTTAGGATTTGAGCCTTGAAGATTTGCGTCTAACATTGGAGTTGCCATTTTTATATATATATTTCATATTTTTTTTTTGAATTTTTTTTCAATTATAAATTGGAATTTTATTTAATTCATTTATATCTAATTCAAATTCTGGAAAACCTGCTATTGTGTATTGATTCGCTAATCTAGGCCAAGTCTTTGCTATTTCTTCTTTCTCTGGCGGAACATATCTTGACTTCTCATTTGAGCCTCCTACTCTATTAACATTATGGTATTTAATGTTTGGGCATATATAACACTTACCTATATTTCTATATATCTTAGTAATGAGATCGTCGCTGAACCAGCTCTTAACTTCTGGTGGGAATAAAAAACCGAATCTTTCATAGTGATTTCTACTAAAAAATACATTTTCTAAAATAGCAGATTGGTCTCTTATAGCTCTTTCACACCAAAATCTCATATCTGCACCGCCACATATAATGTCATCATTTTCTTTTTTCATTAAATTAACAAAATAATCGTCCCAACATTTAACGATATGAACGATATCACTTCCAACTTGGTAAAAATACTTATTATCTTTATTTTTAAAGGCTTTATCTAATAATAAATTCCACGCTAGACAGGGGTTTCCATTACACTTTTTAGGTAATACACTTATATCACAATTAGGGAATCGTTTAATTAATTCATTGTGTTTTGTAGCAAAAAATTCATCATTTTCATCGTAGCCTAAATATATTTTGAAAGGGTGTTTAAATGAAATAGTCATATAAATACCATCTAGTAATTGATTAACAAAATCAATATCCTTTAATTCTTTCCATTCTTGTTTGTTGGAACAAAGTGTAACTAAAATAGCGATTTGACTCATATAAATAAGTCTAGAAAAAAAAAATTAAAATGCTCCGACAGAGCCTGACGCATCAGTCTTTAAATTTGCTCCTACTGATAATGTTTGTGGTGGTGGTGCTGGTGCTGGTGTCTCCTTTTTTTCACTTGGTTCAAAGAGACCAGCTATGGATGTTCCTAGTGTTGCTAATAAAGACCCAGCCTCAATTATTGGTGCTAAAGCTCCAGTTTCTGGTGCTAATTCATCCAAACCAGTCTCAACTCCTAGAGCGGTTTTAATACCATTACCAGCGTCTTCTGCTGCCTTTGCTCCACTACTTGCTGCTTTATTTGCCATTGATGTTGCCGAGTCTGTGGCCGAGTTGGCTGTTGTAAGACCTTGTTGAGCGGCTTGATTGGCTGCATTATTTGCTACATTTGTTGCTCTTGTCACTTCACCAGTAGCACTCTGAGCGGTTTGGTGTGCTAAACTATCTGCTGAATTTGCTTGACTTAATAAATTGGCTGAACCACTCTGAGTGTCAATTCCAGTTGCTGTTTTTAATCCTTGAATAGTTCCACCATTATCCTGAGTTGGAATATTACCCATTTGTAATTTTAATGAATTTGCTCTAGCCATTATTGAACTACCCTGATCTGCCGATGCCGCAGCTTCACGACCAGCATTTAAAACATCTTCGCCCTGTGATTGAATTGGATTCGCATCAGCCATATTACCAACATTACCTAAACCTTGGTGGGGTAGATTGACTGGATTTCGTGCTTGTGCTAATGTTTGTGAAGCCGCCTCACCAGCTGATGCTATTCCTTTAGATGTGTCGGTAACTGCTACACGAGAAGCCGCATCTAAAGGATTTGACTCTTGTAGATTAAACATAGGATTTCCTCTTTCATCATAGGCATCTGGATTAGGAACATTAGGAATTCCTTGTGTTCTTAAGTTAGCTCTAGTAACAGCATCATTAACCATATTATTTTTAATACCTAATAGATTTTGTTGTCCTATTATTTTTTCATCACCAAATGGCATTTGTGCTAATTGTGTTGGTGTTTTTATATTAGGACTTTGGGGGAATTTTGAACTTAATGCTTTAAATTCTTCTGGTTGTAGAAAAGCCCTTGCTTTACTATTAATTGTATTATTTAATTCATTGGCTTCAGATAATACACCTGTTTCATCGCTAGGAGCAGCCTGTGGAAATTGTCTTATTCTATCATCTAAACCACCATCAAAATCTCCTTTTAAATTAGCAATTTTTTCTTCTACTCCATCATCTACCGCTCTTGGTTGTGGTGCAGCAGATGCAGCAGATGCTAAAGTATTTTGGACAGAATTAGCAGCGGTTTTTCCTGTATCGGCTACAGCAGATGCTGTGCTTTGGGCAGCATCTCCTAAATTTTGTAGATTTTGATTTACCATATCACTAACATTATTTATATGAGCGTCTCTAAGCTCACCTAAACCTTTAGTAATAGCATCACCTACACCTTGTGTAGTGTCGGCTTGTAACTTACCAATACCTTGAATTTTATTAAAAAATGCTTGGTTTGTTTTTCTTAATAACGATCTTGCGTTCATTTGTTCTTTAACACCAGCTATTCCTGCTGTAGTTCCTAGAACATTACCAGCCAAATCTAAACCCATTTTAACTGGATTTTCTCTTACTTCTGGATTTTGTAGCATATTTTTAAGATTATCGACATGGTCGTTTGTGGCTCTTACAGCCTCATTAAATGCTCCTACTCTATCGGCATAACTTGACATTTATATATTTAATAATTATTTTTTTTCTTGATTTGTATTTTCTTTAGACCTTAGATTATATTCGTGAATAGTTCTTTTTTGAATTTTATCATCATCTTCTCTTAAAAATACAAAACTTAATGTATTTAATACTTTATCTACTGAATATAGACTAATAATTCTTCTTATTTTTTCACATTTAGAACAATGACTTTGGACAAAGACATATTCTTCGCATTGGGCTCTACATAAACTACAATTAAACATATTTAATAAAATATTGTTAGATAATAAAAAAAAAATCAAAAAAAAATAAATCAATTTTATAAATGCCACGCGTAGGAAGATATGAATATAAAAAATCCACACGCCCTGAAAAAAAATTAATGGTTGTTGTTGATGGTAAAACTATACACTTCGGAGCTCGTTCTATGGGTCACTTCAAAGACCGAACTGGTATTTGGAAGTCCAAAGACCACGGAGATTCTGAGCGTAGAAAATCATTTCGTGCTCGAATGAGCGGTGTAACAAAAAAAGATGGCTCAAAAGCCGTCAATGACCCTAAGAGTCCTGCCTATCACGCTTTAAGAGTATTATGGTAATTAAAAATCTGTTCTGTTTTGAAAATAGACATAATTATCCCATATATTCATTAATAGATTAGGTTTTACCCCTTCTTTTAATGCTCTTTTAATTAAATATTCGATTTTTTTTCCTTTGAATCCAGTAAATTTTGTTTTTTGTCCAGTTCTTTCATTAATAACTTTTCTCATTAAATTAATAATTTTAGTTTTAGCTGAATCTTTGTTTTTATCTTTTATTGCTGTAATATCGCTTAAATATCCATATCTAGTATATTCTCTACCGTATTTTATTTTTTCTTGTGATTTACTACCTTCTTCCAAATCGTCTAATAACATTTGTGTTAGTTTTTCATTTTCTTCTTCTTGTGTAGCTTCTTTTTCTGGAGTTGCTTTTTCATCACCAATAGGTAATCCAGCATCTTTCTTGTAATATTGAATAAAATATTTAAAATAATCTGGCATATCTTTTTTAAATACTTTAAAAAAATCTTCTAGAGTATCGTAATCACCATAGAGTAGTTGGTGTGCCAAATCCATTAAATTACCTGCTGTATGATCGTCTTTTTGTTCTTTCCACCAACTTTTTAATGAAAATAGTTTTTTATATGTCGGTAATTTTGTATCTGGTTCTATTACTGGTATTTTTAATATTGTAAATGGTTGTCCAGCATAAGGTTCGTCCCAATTAAACATTCCTTGTTTCCAATCTTCATAACTTTCGTCAAATAATTCATATTCTAATTTTTTTGCTGGAGATTTTGGTGAGGGTGTTTTTGATTTAGGTGTTGGTGTTTTTGCTTTAGGTGTTGGTGTTTTTGCTTTGGGTGTTGGTGTTTTTGCTTTGGGTGTTGGTGTTTTTGGTGTTGGTGTTTTTGCTTTGGGTGTTGGTGTTTTTGCTTTGCGTGTTGGTGTTTTTGGTGCTGGTGTTTTTGGCGAGGGTGTTGCTGGTTTTTTTTCTTTGATTTTGAATTTGTATTTAGGTTTTTCTGGTGCTGGTTTTGCTTTGGTTGCTTTGGGTGCTTTTGTGTAATGAGTAATATGACTAAATCGTTCTTTGTGCTTCATCATTACATCTACAATCTGGGCTTTATTCATTTTTGAATAGCCTTTGATGTTTGTTTTGGATATCTCTTTTTTGAGATGTCCAATGGGGTGAGAGTTCAAAATTTCACGAGTAACAGCCATAGTGTGTATAAAATTATTAAGGATTTTTATTTTCAATTTTACGCTATAGAAAAATTGACTTCACTTATACCAACATTTTTTACATAAAGGATAACAAGGTATATATTTTCTACCGCATTTATTGCATTTCTTTGGGTCGCATTTAAAACAAATTTTACCTCTTGTTCCTTTAGGCAATTCATTATTACACTTGTCACAAAATCTTTTTTTTCTACAAACACCACATAGACCACTAATAGAATTATTAACTTTATTATCACACAAATTACATTTCAATTTTTTACTAACTTTTATATCACAAAATTTCTGAATACATTCACTACCTATAATTATAATATTTAGTTCATCGGCTTTTTCATCTTCTACTAATATATGATTCCAAATAATACTTGTATTACATACACAATTATCTTCTGCTAGATGAGTTGGTATTTCAATATCTGGAAAATATGAATACCATATATTTTCTCCAGTTTTTTTTTTTAAATGAAAATCTAAAGGATTAATATCTATTTTATTTTTATTTGGAAAATAGCCTACATATTTAAAACTTGATAATTGTTCTAAAGTCATTTTATATTGTTCTTTTAAACCATTTATAAATTTCTGACATAGATTAGATTCAATTTTAATGTCTGTCATTTTTTTTATAAAAAAAAAATATAAAAATAAGTCAATTCAATTTTTTTTTATCTTAATTTCATTAGTTGAGATAGATTAGATTTATATTTAACTTCTTGTAAAATCTCCTCTTGGTTAATTTCTTCTATTTGAAAAATATCTTCTTTTTGTTGTTGTTGTTCTTCTTTTTTAGTTTCGTTTGCTATAGCCTTTTCATTCTTTTTTATTTGTTGAACCGATTCAGTAATCATTTTTTTAATTTTAGCACTCATTTCATTTAAATTATCTGTAATAGATTTATTTCTATCGTAGGAGTCTGTAATATTTTCAAATAGTTTTTTTGTTTCTGGTTTGGCATTATGTGCTAATAATTTTGCTGTATGTTTAAATATTTTTTCGTCGCTTTGACTTAAATCTTCTCTGACTTCGTCTTGTTCTTGTTGTGGTTCGTCTTGTTCTTGTTGTGGTTCTTCTATTAACATTTCTATTCCGTGTTGTGGTTCGTCTTGTTGTTCGTGTTGTTCGTCTTGTTGTTCTTTTTGACGCATTTTTTCTCTAAATTTACTTCTACTTTCCATAGTTTTTTTCATTGTTTCAATTCTATCTTTTTGTTGTTGTAAGGCTTGTAATTCTGCTTCTAGTTCTCTTTTCTTTTCTAATTCTTTTTTGGCTTTATCTTCTTTTGCTTTTTGTTTTGCTACTTCTTTTGATAATTTTTTTTCTTTTTGTTTGGCATCTTTTTCTTCGTTTTTTAATTGTTCTTTTATTTTGCGTCTTTCTTCCATAGCCTTTTTTCTTCCTTCTTTCATTTTTTCCATTTGCTCTGGTGTAATAGTTCGTTTTTGCGTAGAAGTCTCCGACATTTTTTTATTTTATATATTTAATGAGAGAAAAAAAACTAGATGAACTAATCGCTTTAAATCGTGAATTAGTAAAAGAGACTCTATTAGTTAAAAAAGAGTTAATAAGAATTCGTAGTAAAATAGAAAGTGATTTATACAAAATTGCTACAAAATACAATGTAATTGATAATAATTTATTAGTAGTCAAAAATAAGTATAGGGGAAGTATTAAATGTTATAAATCTAAACCTTATAGTGATGGGTCAATATCTTGGGATTAAAATCTCTATATATTTTATATGACTGAAAATTATAAAAAACCTAGTAGAAAAGATTTAGAGATTCAGCCTATAGAGATTGACGAAACAAAATTTAATAAAGTTGATTTTGAGCCATTTGTATTTCCAAGTTTAGTTGTTGGGTTAGGTAAAGTAGCGTCTGGTAAAACAACATTTATGGCTAATATAGTTCGTATTTTAGAGCCAGTATTTAAAGGTAATGTAATTTTATTTAGTCCCACTCTACAAAATGATCCTATATTAGATAAGTTAATAGAAGATGATGATATATTAGAATATTTTGAAAGTTACTCAAATGAGACTCTAAAAAAGGTATTAGAAGTAATAGCCGATGGAGATGATGAAAATGAAAAATATTTAATAATTTTTGATGATATTCTTGGTTCATTACCAAAAGCCAATTCTCGTGAAAGTAAGTGGTTCGATCGCTTTATATCTACATATCGTCACGGCGGTGGTATTTGTGGTGAAGGACAAGTATCATTAATGTTTTTTATCCAGTATTTTAATTCGCTTACACCTGTTCTTAGAACTAATGCGTCGTATTATGTATTGTTAGGACAACAAGGTGAAAAGCAATTAAAAAGTTTATCAGAAGAGCTACATGTCGCTTGTGGTGATAGTGATGAAGATTTTATGAGAATATACTATGAAGCTAAACAAAAGCCATTTGATTTTCTATTATTAGATTTTAGAAAAATGAAAGCTTATAGAAATTTAACCGATTTACTTTATAGTAAGCACGATGATGATGGCAACAATTCATCTCACGACAAAAAAGACAAGACGAAGTCAGATAAAGAC
>Ga0208645_1001159_pt1 | contig 24092 bp, 48 predicted proteins | sample VirMetDEL_Sep_01_FD_184519 | JGI IMG/M metagenome (GOLD analysis project Ga0208645, IMG submission 184519) | Aqueous microbial communities from the Delaware River and Bay under freshwater to marine salinity gradient to study organic matter... | ecosystem: Environmental > Aquatic > Marine >... | reverse complement strand
ACGAGCTGAAGCTTTGTTGAAGCAGCAGATTGCTAGAACTCCGGGACTAGAGCGTGAATTTAGACAGGCTGCTGCTAGTATTATTGGTATTGATCCGGCAGGTCAAGGTGCTAAAACTGCCTTTGCTCGTATGGCTGAAGAAGAAGCTGATGCAGAGCGTATTCTTACACAAGTAGCAAATGATTCTGTGACAAACTTTGGTATGCTTCCGGGGGAAGTGTACACTAAAGAAGGTCAAGAAAAATACATGGCTTTGAGTGAGATTCGATCTAGTAATAACCTTAAAGAAATGCAGCTTAAATCATTAGAAACAACAGCTAAAATTGGTGCTGTTAAACAAGATACTGTTGATAAAGCTAATTCTAAACACTTCAGTGATCCAAGTGTTCAAATAGGTTATGCAGGTACAAGCCGAACAAGTGCTCAACAAACAGTAAATAAATATTTAAATGGTGCTGAGCTTAGTGCTCAAACCATTTCTAATATGTCTCAAGATGATCGTACAGCTTTAATCACAGAGTTAAAAAGTTCACAACGTGCTGCTGCTTCTATTTATGAAAAATATGCAGCAGGATTTGATACACGAGACCAATTTGAAGACATCTTAACACGTATTGTAGCTCCCTATCAAGACTATATTGATTTGATAGAAGGTAAGACTACAATTGATAGTCTTAAAAACTGGAATGCGTTTGAGACTGAAACGATTAAACAAGAGATATACAAATCTCCAGAGCTTAAAGCGTATGTTGCAGTGGCTGAAATACTAAAAAATAGTAATGCTCCTGTAGAAATATTTAACAAACTGTTATCGAAGAGCATGAAAACTTTTGCTACTGCTCTACCTGATCCTGACAATCCTAATAAACTTCCTACTGCACCATCTAAGGAAAAACAACAAGCTGCTACAGCTGATGACGTTCGTTCATTGGTGCAGCCTCTAACTAAAATCTTGTCTACTGATGTTACTACAGAAGAAAGCCGTAACACTTCAATCAAGATTATTGAGAATATAGCTACAATGCTTGAAGATGGAGATAGCTATAAACCAGAAGTAGTGGATAGTTTCATTGATGTTTTAAACTCACCTTCTACAGCAGAGGGTATGCGCCAAGCATTACAAAATGCTCCTCAAGCTAAAATGTCAATTAATGATCTTATGGCAAAGCATGTACAACGTGCAGGTAATGGTGCAGCTAATAGTCTTCAACGTGTTCTAGAAGGCACATCCTATCCATCGGATGTTGAGAACGTAGATAGTCCAGAAACCACTGCATTTGTTTATCCAGAGTTGCAAGGTGATCAAGTGGTTGTCCGCATCAACGAACGTGCTGCAACAGAATGGGCATTAAACAATCAACTAACTGGATCAGAACAACAGAATATGATGCGTAAGATGAAGAAGAAAATGGCAAGGATTAATGCAGGTCCGATTGCTTCATTGAATAAAATCATTTCAGCTACCAGTAATTTGTACAATCAACCTCGTAATGAAGTAGCTGTTCAGGTGCTGAAGCGTTCAGGTCGTTTAAGTCAGCAAATCAGTAATCTACCTCTACCATCTCGTGAGCAAGAAATGGGCATGGCAATGCAGCAAGAAGCTCGTGAAGTTGTACGAGATGAAAATGGACAGTTGAGATTTAAGTAATGGATGTTAATTACGAAGGTATTAATTATAACTTTCCTGATGATACACAGGACTATGAAGTTATTCAATTTCTTGAGCAACAAAACAATAGAGAGTTTACATACACTCAGGATGATGTTGAGCAACAAGCATATGAGGAATCACTAACCAGTGGTGCTCCACTACCATCTCCTCAAAAGCAAGAAAAATACTCTCGTTATCTAGATATTTCTAGGTCAATTGAATCTAGTAATGATCCGAAAGCATTTAATGAAACCTCTGGTGCAGCAGGACACTACCAATTTCTAGACAAGACATTCTTAGACTTTGTGAATAAGTATGAGCCAGAACTAAAACAAGGTAAGTCTGATAAAGAATTATTGGATTTACGTTATGATCCTGTAGTTTCTCGTCGAATGGCAGGGTACATGGCTGATGAAAATGCTCAAGGGATGCAGAGGCGTAACATTCCTGTGAATGAAACAAACCTGTATATCACTCACTTCTTAGGCTTAGGTGTTGGGCTTGATGTACTACAAGGTGATGATGATACAAAACTTGAAGATGTTATGTCTGAAAGATCAATAAAAAACAATCAGAGTGTTGTCAACAAAGCTAAGACTGTTGGTGGATTGAAGAAGTGGGCAGCCGATAAGGTAGAGGAACATGGCAAGAAACTATAAGAAAGAATACGACTCGTATCACAGCAAACCTTCTCAAAAGAAGAAGAGAGCAAAAAGAAACACAGCACGTAAACGTGCAATGGCTTCTGGTAAAGTGAGGAAAGGCGATGGTAAAGACGTGGATCATAAAAAACCGTTGCGCTCTGGTGGGAGTAATTCTCGTAGCAATACTCGTGTTCGTTCACGCAGTGCTAACAGAGCTGACAACGGTGGAAAGGGTGGTCGCCCAAGGAAGAAGTGATGCCTGTACACAAAGTTAAAGGTGGGTATAAGTGGGGCAAGTCTGGAAAAGTGTATAAGACTAAGGCTGCTGCTGAAAAGCAAGGTAAAGCTATTTATGCCTCTGGTTACAAAAAGAAGAGGAAGTAATGTCTAAATCAACTCCAACTAATCCGCAACTTTGGTCGAGAGCTAAAGCTGCTGCTAAAAAGAAATTTAAAGTTTATCCATCCGCATACGCTAATGCTTGGGCTGCTAAGTGGTACAAGGAAAAAGGTGGTGGTTGGAAAGGTGGAAACAACAAGGTAGCTAAACGTGGCAAAAAGTAAGAAAGGTGGACTCGGTAAGTGGTTTAGTGAAGAATGGACTGATGTCAAAACTGGCAAACCTTGTGGTCGTAAAAGTGCTAAGGGTGGTTCTAAGAGACCATATCCTGCATGCAGACCTAAAAAAGTTGCTTCTAAAATCAGCAAGAAAGAAGCCAGTAAGAAAACTGGTCCAAGAAAAGTAAAGTGGTCTACAACAGCTAGTGGAAAAAAGAGGAAATAACTATGAATTATTCTGGTCGTGGCAAGAAAATGACTAAATCTAAAGCACCTAAATTACCTAAACGTGGTGAGAGAGCTAAGAAAAGCAAAGCAAAAAGTAAGGCTAAGCGAGGTTATTAATGCCTAAGAAAAAGACTACAAGCAAGAAGAATATGCCTTGCAATAAGCCAAGGCGAACACCTTCTCATCCTAAGAAATCACACGTTGTGAAAGCCTGTGAGGGCGGCAAAGAGAAGCTTATTCGTTTCGGACAACAGGGAGTAAAGGGTGCGGGTAAAAGTCCTAAGACAGCGGCTGAGAAAGCCCGTAGGAAGTCTTTTAAGGCGAGACATAAGAAGAACATCTCGAAAGGAAAGATGTCAGCAGCTTACTGGGCTAACAAAGTCAAATGGTAAGAATTAGGGGAGCAATTAGCTCCCCTTTTTTTATGCCTTACTTATCTTGTGAGGCAGCTGCACCGTCTACAGCTTGTTGACCAAAGGTGTCAGACAAGAAGTCACCGATAGCTTTTGCTGAACCTGAGAATGACATGGTGAAGTTTGCAGTACCACGTGCTTCTGCATTACCAGTGGTTTTATTCTCAATTGAGTTAGCCATACCACCCTCAGTGCCTGAGTGAGTGTTATCCATGAAAGCAAATGATGCTGAAGATGCTACGATAGCTGCGATTGCGATAATGTTTTTCATAATAGTTTCCTTTATTGACATGCAAGACATTCGTCTTTGTTAGTGATTACTCCTGCTTTACTGTACACGTAGTACAGAGCAAGAATGTTAGGATCGAGGAAGGCTTTCTTGTGAATACTGTTCACGTAGCCCTCATCTTCACCTGCTGCAAAGAATAGATTTAAACTTTGCCATTGGTCTATCCAACGTCCTCTGTTACTAGCTAACCGGATTACAGCATCCTGATCAATCTCAAATGCTGTACGGAAAGCAAGCTTCTCATCGTCGTCTAGCCAATCGACGTGTTGAACACTGCCATGAGCATCTCGTACTTCTTCGATGTTCTTTTGGTTGTACACGCCTTTCTCTTTCATCAACCGCAACAGAGCAGGATTGATACGATCAACTTCACCCGCAGGTGTGCGTTGTGTATAAACCATTGCTGTGTCAGGATTAATGCCTTCGCTAATACCGCCCATAATTAACGCTGTGCTTTTAGTTGGTGCAACTGCTAATCGGTGGGTGTTAGCCATCCCATAGCCTTTCATCCATTTAGGTTCACCCCATGTTCGAGCTAAGTATTCTGATGCTCGACGTGACTCGGTGTCTAAATGAACAAAGACATTAGTGTTCCATTGGTGAGCTTCAAAGCTCTCAAACGGAATTAAGTTTTGCTGAAGATAAGAGTGGAATCCACAAACACCTAAGCCTAATGCTCTACTGTTCTTAGTGAATGCCACTGCTTTCTCAAGCCCTGCCATATTCTTAGCACGTTCAATGAACTCTTGAACTACAGCATCTAAGAACACTGTTGCTTGAAATACAGCATCTGTTTCTCTCCATTCATCCCACTTAGACAGATTCATTGAAGATAGTACACAAGTGTATGTGTATTCTTCACTGCTATGCAGCATGATTTCAGAGCACAACTGACTAGACTTAATGTCTAGGTTTTGATCCTTGTACCATTGTGGACGCTTGTTATTGGCTTTATCGTCAAAGAAGAAATAACCTTTACCTGTAACCATCTTTGTTTTCATGGCTTTACCGTAACGGCGTATAGCTTCTTCATCTCCTTGTCTCAGGTCATCAATAAAATCATCACCGACAACCCAACCAATGTTGTTTCCATCGGGGTGTGCGAATAGATAGTCGCAAACCTCATCAAAGTCCTTGTGGTCAATTCGTACATAACCTGCCCAACTACCTCTACGTGCTGTACCTTGTGATACATACTCCATGTCCTTCTGGAATCCTTCGATGATGGGTAGTAGTCCTGAAGACTTGCCGCCTACAGAAATACTATCACCACGTCCTCGTAGATCACCTAGATAGGAAGCAGTACCGAATCCTGCTTTAGTCAGCATAGCTACTTCATGCTTAGCATTGTAGATGCTGTCTAAGTTGTCAGAGATATACGTACCTGCACATGATACAGGAAGTCCACGTGTTGTACCAGTGTTAGCTAATACAGGTGTAGATGGGCTAAGCCATCCCTTCCATAGAAGGTGGAAGAACTTGTCACGCCACATGTTAGGGTCTTCAGTATGTGCTGAGAGCGTGGCAGCAATCCGTTCGTATTGTTCACGAGGATTGTCTGCTTGATACAAATACTTCTCTTTAAAGAGTTGATAACCTGCTGTACTCATCCACTCAGGTACTAAGTCCTGCTCTAGTAGATGCATCCTCTCTTCTCGGAGTTTGTTGTAAATGTTGCTCAAAATGCAAATCCTTTCTCTGACCAATCGCGTTGATACTCACGACCTTGACTGTTAAAGAAATCTGTAGCTTGGAATCCGTTCACCCCTTTATAAAAGTATTCACCAACCGGATTATACTCGACTTTATAAAGATTATCGTATCCCATATTACGCATACAGACATTAATACGGCTCTTAGCAAAGTGGAGGAGTTGCTTTTCTGTGATGCCTTCAACTCGTCCTTTAGCGAATATCTTTTCAACTATCGCTTCTTCATGCTTATAGACTTCCGTAGCAGCCAGTACGATATGCTTGTATAAAGCTTGTTCATACGCTTCATCAATTTTTCCCGCATCTTTTAACTCCTTCTTTAATGTTTGGAATAACCATCCCGCAGCTTCTGAATGCAATGCCTCATCACGTGCTGAAAAGTTAATACCACTTACGACGTTTAATAGTTTGTTCTTACCTTGACTCTGGAAGTGTTTTAGATAAGCAAAGCTTGTGTACAAGATTGCACCTTCAGCAAACACAAAACCACCTAATGCTTTCAGGTCATCCTTATCATCAAGGGTATCATGTAGAAACTTGATACGATCTGACAACACCTTGTCATGTGTGTACTCATCATAAAACTCATCGGTAGCTAAGCCTAACTCTTCATTCAACTTGCTGTAGAACTTAGCATGTACCTGTAATTCCATTGCTGCAAACATAGCAGCCATAGGCTGAATGTCAGCAGGACGTGGAAACTTCTTAAAGACAAAGTCAGTCCAAAATTCATCACCAATAATTTGCTCGTATTTAGTGAACAGCTTTAGAACAGTGATAACACCATGTCGTTCAGCTTCTGTCATGTTCACCAAAATATCTTGCTTGTCCTTACCTACCTTAACCTCATTGTGAGGCCAAAAGATAGACGCTTGCTTGTCTGCAAACTGTACTGCTTCTGGATAGTCCACAGTGAATGTAGACTTTGGTGTGTATAATTGAATCATTCTCTTTCTTCTTCTTGGATCAATTTATCTAAATAGTGCATAGCCTTCTCTAAGTCTTCTACACCGTTCTTTTCTTTGTAGCGAGCTACATATTTGATAACATTACCACGAAGGAATCCTTTAAATTCCATACTTGTCATCCATGATTGCATAGCATCCCAAGGTTGAATCTCTTTAACGTAGTGATTTCCACCAATCTGCACAACTTTACGTGCAGTCTGGTAATCATCATAGGTTAATTCATCATCATCTGGAAACATATCATACTCCCAATAGTGTTGCATTCATTTCTTCTTTGTCACGTAGATTGGTACGACCTCTCGCCCATGATCCACAGTCCTGACACTGATAACGCTGATACTTACTCACCTGTGTAACAGAGTAGCCACGCTTCTGCATGTGCTGTCCACCACACTTAGGACAAACAGGTACATCACTTGTTACACCCTGATTAGGATGTGTCTTATGATAAGGACGTAGCTCATCGTAAACAGCTTCTAACAATACCACATCTTGCATATTGTAGTCAAGCATTTCTTGAAAAGCTTTTGCCTCACCTGCCATACATCTAGCCCACAAGTCAAAACCACCTGTGTCTAGCTTACGACCTAAGCCAAGTATCTCACCTAGATAATCAAGCCTATTACTACTGAACTTGAAATTACGCTTTGCAATCTTCAGTGTGTCAACACTGCGATAAGGGGAAGGTTGTGTAATACCATTAACCACCATGCGTGTATTAATAGAAGGTAAGTCAAACTTATCACCGTTGTGTGCAACAATAACATCTGCCTCATCCATCATATCTCGTAGTGAGTGTACAATACGATAATCGTTTTCTTCATTCACTTCTTTAGGTGAAAGCTTATCACCATAGATATGCTTCTCACCATGCCACTTAGCTGACCATGTTAGCATAAACCAATCACTAATCAACTGGCTGTATGACACATTCTCTTTCCACATTCGCCACACATATGCACGTTTAGGTGCTGTCTCTATATCAAGAATTAGGGTTTTTAACATCTTTACGCTCCGTATGTACGCATACAAATTGGTAATTAACAATTGGTCTACCTACAGCTTCTACCAATTTCTCTCGCTCTTCAAAGCATTGCGTCATGGTATCGTAATCACCATACCACCCTATCTCAGGAATTAAAGACTTTGTGTAAATAAATACTAATACCCATTTCACGTTCGTTCCTCTCGTTCTTTGTTCGTCTTGTCTTGGTGACAGTCTTTACATAATACTTGTAAGTTATCAGCTTCACAAAACATAAGTTTTACAAAACGTGGTAAGTCATCATATGACTTTAAACTACCGCAAGGTACAATGTGGTCAACTTGAACATCTGCCCCTTTGTACCACTTGTTACAGGCTGCACATTGGTATTCATACTTCTGTCTGCCCTTCTTCTTGCAAAGTCTCTTCGCATCGTTCATCACCTGATACTTCACTGGGTATCGACTGCTCTTCGACCTCAGTCCCGATCTGATGAATCCCCAATACTGACTCTCCGTCCAAGTGTTCCCTGCTCTCGTTCGGGGTACTTTCTGCCGCGTAGTCTTCCCACGTTTTATAGCCATAACGTCTTATCCATAATAGATTGCCTATCTCGCTTAGTGTTTTACAAACGTCTAAGTCGGGTGCGTGTTCTCTATATGTCTCATAGACACGTTCGATACACGATGTGAAATTGTCAGGTTCAATGCAGTAGTCCTTGATAGACTTACTGGCAACCTTACCTGTGATTCGCTTCAAGCCCGGAATGTTATCCGTACTATCGCCTGTCAATAGTTGAATGATGAAGAATTTATCAGCATCATCTGGCGAAATATGGTAGTGTTCCTTCTTACGCCAATTGTAATGCTCTCCTACAATCATCTCCAAGTCTTTATCAAGTGATGCACAAATCAGGGTGTGATCGGATGGTCTTGTCATTTCAATACCTATCGTGTCATCAGCTTCCTGACCATATGTAACGAAAGCTCCCCAATGATTTATTAGATAGTTTCGTATTGCATCATAATGCACAGGTTTAGCCGCATCCTTGCGGTTTGCCTTGTACCCTTGAATGGTAGCTAACTCATTCCTGAAGTTACCCTTACCTGTTAAGTGAACAACGTATTCGTCTGCTTCTGTAGCATCAGTGATTGATTTAATTAATATCTTCACTGAGTGCAGAGCATTCTCTACAGGGTCATCGTTGGCTGCAAAGCCTACGCTGTAAACAATGATGTCTCCATCAATGTGAACAATGCGTTTATTCGATGCCGAGTTGCTCACGCTTCATGTCCTCTTCAGACTTATCTAAATCACCTGTGGTGTATGCTTCAAACATACGGGCAATGTCGATAACTTGCTCAGGACTGTGATTATCATTGCAGTAGTTCACAGCTGCTGTAAGCGCATTCTGGCGATTAATTGTACGCTCAGGTGCTGACTTACCTACAGGGAATGTACGTCCCGCAGGAGAGCTATTAACACTACGTGGTTTAGGTGAAGAGCTTGCAGTTGGTACTTCACCCGCACCTACTATGCGTAGGTTCTGGATATACTTAGAACCACCATTGTCAAACTCTACAACATCTCCTGAGTTTGGAGTGCAATCTAACCATTTCTTCTTTTGATTGTAATACACACCATTAACTTTCATTGACCATTTGTCATCCTCAAATTTACTTTGATGTGACGCTTCTACTACACCGCTAACTTTAGCCATCTTCGTTTTCCTCATGTAAGTTTTTAGATCGAAGCATTTCAATAATTGCTTCTATTTCATCTCGGATCAGTTCTAGCCGATCCCTTGCACGTTCTAATTCATCTATCTCTTCCTGAATATCAATCATTCTATACCTCTAGTTTGGTAAGGCTGTTCCAATCTTTACCATACTCTACATCAACATTCAATGGTAAGTCAATGTCAACACCAAATCGTGTCTTCATCCACTTAGGAGCTGCTTGCATTGTGTCTCGGATGATTAGTCCTGCACGTTTCAATACACTCTCATGTACATCAAATATCACACTGTCATGTACAGTATTAATTGGTAAGCACTTATTCCATAACTGATCGTCTGCTGATATTGCTCTGTGTAGTCTGCCTAATGTCTCTGGCACGATGTCACCTGTTGCAAAGCCTTGCATCGGATAGTTTGCAATTTGAGTAGGGCTAATTGACAACATCACACCTCTGTCTTGTAAAAACTTAGGGGCTTTCTGTTGTTTAAATGTGTAGCGTCTACCCGTTATAGATTTATATGTTCCTTGTTGGACTTGGTGTCCACTGTAATACTCATCAATTGGCTGTAAGCTCTCATCTACCTCCTGCATTACTTTGTTCTGAAAGTCTTTCAACATTGAATAGCGTTCATAATATCTATCAATGAATCCCTGTGCCTCATCTTTAGTCAGGTTGTTATTCTCTGCAATAGATTTAGCACCTGCACCATATTGTAGTTCAAAGCGAGGTCCTTTGGCATTCTTACGTAGCTTTGTGAAGAAGCTATCCTCTGCCTTATACCCTGCTAAGATTTCCTCGTAGCTGTATTTAGGATTAAGCCATGCTGCTGATTGGCTGTGGCTGTCAATACCATCTAGCAAATCCTGCTTCATGTTCTTGTCACCTGATACAATTGCAGCTCCTACCACCTCAAGCTGCGAAAAGTCGGCTTCTACAATAAAGCCGTCAGTCCACCTAGACTTAAAACATTTCTTGATATTAATCGTCATTGTAATGTTCGCCGTTGTTACCGTTCCTGCCGATAATATCCATCCTATCCTCATCCCAATTATGAGGTTCGTATCCATCTATCTCGAATAGCTTAGAAAATATCACTTCTTGTTTAAGTGTGCGAGCTTCTAGTAAGTGTGCTAATCCAATCCAAGCATTCATAGTCTTGTCTGCATTCCAATCGTCATTGTACGCTGTTTCTGCTATTAGCATGATGTCATCTTGTGTCATAGCTACTTTCATCATAGCAGTTTCAAGATCAAACCTATCAACACCCCATTTATTCTTCATCATTCCGTATCAACCTCTGCTGTGGTTTCAATCCATACCTTAGCACCGCATGCTAATGGCTTATCTGGTGAGTACACAATTTCACTGCTACCATGAATAACAACTTTATCACACTTGATATTTTCTTTACTTGTTTTCACAGTAAGTACAGGAAGCTTGTCATCATGTTTGCTATTATGACGAATGTTGTGCTGATTCACATGAATTCTTTTAATGATTCCCTGTTTAATCATGTTATTCCTCAGTTCCGAGAGAGAAGTTCTCTAGGTCTATTAATAAGGTAGCATCTTCATCACCGTTTGTCAAGATGTATAATGGATCACCTTCCTGTTTTAACCCCTCTTTCCACATGTTTTTACATTCAAATTCAATGACTTGCGGGTCTTTGTCAAACATTTCATAGTATGCTGTCTTAGCCTCACCTAAACAGAGAGAGCATAACTCCTCGGTCTGTTTCTTCTTAGGTCTAGGCTGTTCTGATTCATCTGCAAAATACATCCAACGAGACGTATTCACTGTCGCACCGCATGCTTTGCACTTCATGCCTCGCTCTCCTTATTACTAATATTCTGTAGATTGGGATTGCTGCTGCTCAATCTACCTGTTGCTGTCTGACAATGGTTTAGGTTGCCATGTATCAATCCGTCTGACCATACAAGATTAGAGTAGCCATCGAAATACGTACTAATCTGTTTAGTCAGTTCCCGCATCTTTAACACCTTTGAAAGGATAGGATGCTCAAGTTTACGTAGCACATCGTCACCTACAGGATGAATGCCACGATCATTCAATTTCTTTGTATGTCGAAAGATACCTTCAGGTTGAATGATGATGTCCTGTTTCTTTGTCTTTTGCTCACCCTTACGTTTACCTGACTTGTAAATAACAGGATTACCTTCCTCATCTACTACAGGCATATCACGCTTCACCTTAAACTCAGTTCCGAACAATACAGCTGATAGCTGTTGTGTTGAGTTTGGATTCAGTTCTTCAACATCACATCCTGTACGTCTAGCCATCAGTTCCACGACCTCTTGTGTCACTGCCTCGTGCTGTGGTAGTAGTTTAAGCTTCTCTTCGTGTGCTAACTTCAGGTCAAAGCTCATGCCATTATACTCCATCATAATCGTAGCAAGTCTAGCTTGCATCTGACTAACCACCAATTCAAACATTCCCATCTCATCTACAATTTTACGCTGTGCATTATAGATGATGCGTAAATTTTCCACGTCACCAATCAGATAAGGTACAATTTCTTCTTCTGGAATGTCCTCAGTAGACACACCGTTCTCCCAGTATTCTTTCATACGGCTGTCTTTCAACGTGCCACCATACTTCTGTGACATGTAGTCTAATGACAAATGACCTCGTGTTGTGTCCTGTCCTGTAATTAGGTATTCCGCCAACATCGTATCCCAAATGAATCCTTTGCGTGTCCACTCTCGCCAATCATCGCCATACTGCTTGTCATGTAACAAGTACAGCAAGTCGAATGCAATGTTCTGACAAATCAAAGCTTGCGGCGGATTCTCAAAGAAGTCAGGTACACCCTTCAACCAGTGTACTTGTCGATTATCAAATGCCCAACCAGTATAAACAATACGGTTATCAGCATGGTGTGGGTTTGCACTAAAGTTTCCAACGCTCTGATCTCCTGTGTTGTAGATAGTTGTCTCTGTGTCGAGAAACAATAACCTATTCATCTTCATCCTCTGCTGTCACTATGATGATTTTATTAGCCACTTCATAACATGCTTGATAATAGCCCTGTTGATATACATATCGTAGTCCGTATCCGAACACGCCTAACAAAATCACAATCTGATAAATTTCAAAAAACATTATCCCATCCAAGTAAATGTAGCGATGTCAGGGTGAATGTTCGTTACAAAAGTAGCCTCGTTCAGCTTCTTATCCACTTTATTACCATAAGCACCTTTGTTCTTAGCAACATGAATGTAACGCTTGTTACTGTCTTCGTCACTGTGTGATCTACCCATCATCAATAGACTGTCCACCTCACCTTGAACAATTGTGCCTGACATGTAAAGCATAGACTGATCTAGTTGCTTCACACCTTCGCCTTCTGTCTTAACCTGATGCACCGTAATCACTGGCGCATACTGTTTACTAATCTCACGCGCCCACTGGAAGATACTGCCTAGTCTAGCTGTATCACTCTGTGACTTCTCAAAACCATGTACCTTCCATAACTGGTCAAAGATAATCAAGCCCGCATTGTAGTTGCGTAAGATTTCCTCTGCATCCTTAGTTGATAGGGTAGCTAGATCAATCACCTTGATCTTGTTAATACCACCGTTCACAGCTTCACCATACAAACGCTCAACATCATCAATGTTATTTCTAATCCACTGATCGTCTTTCTTCAGTGCTGCCTGATAGATACGCATGCGAACATCTGCACCTGCTTCCTCGTTGTTAAACCATATTACATCCTTGTCTTCCGGTAGCTGTCCTGCAATGAATGTTGCTTCTGATGCAAGCCACGTCGTCTTGCCTGTGTTGGGACGCGCAGCGAAGCATACCAACTTACCTTTGCGAAGATTACCAATGCTGCGATTAAGGCAATCAAGCCGCCAATCATAACCATGATCCATTACCTCTTCGACAAGTCCTTTAATACCATTACCAACAATATACTTCTCAAGCTCTAGGGCGCGTTGTGACTCGTCATTGTATCCATCCACTAGGGTAGATATATCTGACATGTCAATCGTCCCGCCTTCGGCTCCCTGTAGAGCGACATCGGCAATACGTTTGCAATAGTCCTGTGCGATATACTTCTGAATGATTGCATCGTGTAGCTCTGTAGGCTCATAACCATCTAAGCGTTCAATGATACGATCAAATGTCTTGAATTGCTCCTCTTTGTAATTACTGTGACGAACAATACGAAACCACTCATCGAACATACTCCAATCAATATATTCACTGTTCGGATGTTCTTTAAACCACTCACCAATATCAGCCATCAATGTCTTAGCTTCTTTCGGTAGAGTGTTAGGTTTAATGAAACGGCTAAATCTGTCGTAATTACTACGATCAGACATTACCGACAATAAGTCTAAGCTCATCTGCTGTATACTCCTTGGGGTCATTTGGTGTCTTACGCATTGACACCTTGCCAAATAAATCTAATTCCTGTTTTAGCTTCACTTGCTTTATCTTAACTTCTGGCTTGTCATCATCAAGCCATACAATAAAATTGTCGTAATGATCTAGTAAGTAAGAGAGCATTGTATCAGTTAGTGATGTGCCTTGCAATGCTACTGCGTTATAACCTGCATAGCTCAACCTGATACAAGAAAGAGCATCCTCTACAATCACCACTGTCCTACTGTCTTTCTTTGGTCTACGTCTAAAGATAAACTTCTGATCGTCTTTCCGTTTAACTAAATACTTAGCTCCATCTGCATCTATGTTTCTAGCGATGAAACCCTGATAGCCATTTGCCACCACTGGAATCCCTACACGCTGTAACTTCTCACTCCACCACATACCTTGCTGTTCGATTTGAGTTAGATTGAGTTTAGCTTTTGCCAACCATGCAATTGCTTTTACCGGAAACTGTGATGTCTTGTAAACAGCGTCATCCGGCGGATTAGCTGACACATACTTAGGCTTAGCCTTTGGTGTAACATGCCTGTGGTAGTGTTTAAGATGCTTGTCCAATTTACCCTTGCTTCCACAATGGTGACAATAGAACAAATAACAATCTTCTTTGTTTGAGATGTAAAGTCTGTCGTTGTTGTGTCCTTCTTTGCAATGGTGAATATGTGATGTTTCACCTTCTGCAATTTCTAAATCAGCAACCAACTCCTTCATTTCCTGTATCTGGAATCTCATTTAAGTCAATCTCTTCAATCAGTTTAACATCCTCTAGTGCGTGTCCTGACAAAACGATACGCTCTAGCTCTGGCTGCAATCTTGCTCGTGCCGCTGCTTCGCTTTCCTCATACTGCACAATCTCCTGTTCTTCGTACCAATCACCATTATAGGTTGTTGCTACTTTAAACACGTACTTGTTGATTTGCATGCATTAGACTCCCATGCTCTTGATTAGTTCAACGCAAGCGTCAACTTCTTCTTTGGTTGGCGAATAAAACTCATAGATTGAATCATTGTTTCGTTTGATTGCAACTTTAAGCTGCAGCTCATCATCGAGTACAATCTCTAAGCCATTACGGTCATTCTGGCAATAGTAGCTGTTAGCAATTTTTTGTATTGTAAAGTTCATAATTTTCCTTTATAATAATTTATATTATATATAATAATATAATATATTATTAATATAATAATAATTTAAATTAAAATAACACATTATTCTTTGAATGTCAATAACCTGTAAAGTAAATAAACTACTGCAAAAGGACTAAGAGCTAAGATGCCAAGTGTACCTAGTAGTACCTGCTTAGTCTCTGTCAATGCTCATTCTCCGAAGTTAATTGCCCAGTGATGTAGTCCATGTGCTGTTCTAGCTGATACACTAATCCATGCAAGCTGTCATCCTCTCCTGCTTCCTCAACAACCTTGTCATAGATATCATTAACGTGTACCATATATTCGTTCGCGCTTGTTTGTCCGTTGCGGTATTCCTCAAGGTGATGATTTAACACTGCAATATAAAAGTTCTGTCTTGTTTCATTCATTAGTGAAAAGTCTCCCTCATTTCTTGGTCATATTCGTGCCATTTATTAACTACTTCTTTGATCACTTGCTCGGACTCTGACCAATAGTCAATACACATCTCTCTCGCGTCCTGTAAGAAGTTGTCAGGCTCTTTAAAGAGATTTGAATAGTCGAGCACGTCCCACGAATAATCGGCGAATGTAGACTCTATGAGGCTTGCATCGTCTGTTAGCATATCTTCAGCCATTTGTCGGCAATCATTAACGAAATCTTCGCTGTCAATGTATTGCTCAAAAAGTTCTTGTTGTGACTTAATCATGTTTACCCCTTTAGGATGATGTGTCCACCATCTGAATCGTTAATAATAACAGATCGAACATCATCGTTGTCAATTGCTACTGCTGCATCATGTAACATACCGCGTGTGTTACCCATAGCAATCTTACCTTCTTCGATTCCATTATACACCACCTTAAACCATTTGTCAGGCGTTTGGAAATATTCTACTTCAAAATTTTGGTTCATAAGTATGTCCCTCATTAATTAAATACTTGTAATATTTGAGCATTTGCTCATAGTGTTTTAGCTTTGGGTCATCGTCAAAATCTGCGTCAATGACTAGCTGTGTATATCTTCGCACAAGGTGCGGTAGATAGTCAAGTCTTTTGTCCTCAGTTATCGGAATCTCTGGTGGTGTGAATCTCATCCTCTACCTCATCATCTTTGTATTTAAATGTGATTGTAGCATAATGTGTTACATTGTCAAAGCTATGTAACCACACTTTATCAGGGCATGTTTTAAGCCACTCCATCAGCTGCTTGCGTGTCATCATTAGCCCACCCCCTTTTCACCATGTTTTCAATAAATGTTTTAGCTTGGCGTAAATCTTGAATAAATACATTCTCAATCCTGTCACCTCTAAAAGTGATTTGCCAATACTCACCGTGATCTCTATCAATCTCGCCGATTTGTTTTCCGTCATAGTACACCATATATAATTCATTATGGATACGTGTGTATGCAAATGTTGCCATAATTAAACCGAGTAAACCTCGTCTCCTTCTTCATCTTCAGCATAACCAATCCACCAATCTTCAGGCTGATATTGTTTATCTGTCATTTCTTCATGTGCTTTTACTAAAGCATCTTCCCATTTATCAGCTTCAACGTAAAGTGTAATAGGTTCAAAATCAATTGTAACATAATAATCTTTCATTAATCAATCCTTATTCATTGAGTGCCAGTATTCATCTGGTAATGGTGACGGGTTATGGAATGCTCTGTTTTTCTCCACAATCCGTAATAATTCTTCATCGCTTAATGCCATAATTAAATGTGGTTTGCAATCGTCCATATATAATTCATGTTGCAATTGCTTTCGTTCTTTGTCTGTTAATGTCATTTGATTTACTCCTAAATGTTAGCGCATCCGTGCGCTATGATAGTATTATACCTCTATGCTGTTCCAAGATAAAGGCTTGTATTTTTGACCGAAGTCTGTTATGTCACACCAACGATCAATCCATCCGTTTGCCGTGCAATCACTTAGGCTTTCGTCAGGGTCATTTAGGTGAATGATTAACGCCCATTCTTTCTGACCATCTTTTTTAATCCATACGTTAGCTGCGCCTTCATACTTGGTAGCGTCAAAAGCTTTTTGCCAATCGCTACCTTCATAATCAATAATGCCTTCTTCCCATCCCTCAAGACCTGCAACCGTGAATGTATAACCCGCGTTTGCTGCCTCTCTCAATAAATGAAATGCCGTATTTTCTTTCATGTTATACCCCTTAAACTAAACCTTCAATTTGTTCCTGTTCTACTTCTTCAACGTTAGCTAATACGCCTTTTAGCCATTTGTTGATGTGGCGTGTTGTGGTTACACTATACCATTTTTTGGTGCGCCAGTATTGCCCACTAGGTAGCAATGCTGCTACTGGTGTCGAGTAGCTGAATAATACAACGCTTCCACCTGCTGTTTTTACTTCTGTCATGTTTGATGCGATTGGTGTTAGTTTCATTTTTAAATGCTCCATTAAAATAATTCTGTTAGCTCTAAGGTGTGCGCAATATCTTCGCAATCATTTTCAGATAAATACTGAAGGATTTCATTCAGTAGATCACGTTCTGAAATTAGACCTTCATTTACTGAATCAAATAATATATCTCTATACTTTGCCATTTTTAAATGTCCTTTTGTTAGTTTGTAGGTTTATTCTAAGGGGCAATGCGGCCCCTGTCAATAGTTATTTGAAATTATTTCTTAATAAAATTAAATCGATTAACTCTTTCTTTGAATCGTAAAGACCCTCTAGCTCTGTTTTAAATTTGTTTTGCTCGTTATTAGAAACAATTTGATTAATACGTTTCTGAATATCTGCTAATAATTCATTTGGATTATAGTTTAAAATCTTGCTCATTTTGCATTATCCTTTAACCATTTGTTTGCTGCGTATGCTGACCAGAATTCCCGATAGTTTACCTCACCTTGATCAATCCAAGCAATGCAAGTTTCACCTTGTAACCCTTGGAAGCGTAGTCGTTCACCTTCTGGAATAATTGGGCGTAGTGTTTCTAAATATTCTGAATGCGTCATTGTTTTTCCCTTATCTATATTGTGATACAAGATAATTGTTATCTAAATCTAAAGCTTCTTCAACGCTATAACCCGCGTTTATATCGCAGCATACCCCGTAAGCTTCACCGATATCTCCCTTAGTATAGCGATAGATTAACTCTAGCTGTCCGCTACTTGGAAAATCTTTAGTAGTAAAACCATAAAACGCTAATTCTTTATATAAAGCCTGAGTAAATTCTTTTAAGTTCATTTTCTTAGCTCCTCAACCATTCGTAAAAAGTTTTTAATGCCGCACCATCATCAGAAAAACAAGCGTAAATTTCATATTTAGTGATTAGGTTTGCGGGTGCGCCTGATTCCCTTGCCTGTTTAACGTAAGCCCTAATTTTATCATTTTGTTCTAAGTGATTCATTTATTAATCCTCGCATAAATCCATATAGTCGAAAGTGTAGCAGCCATACTCGCTGCAATAACTTACTAACTCTTGTTCCTGTACGATACGCACAATCTCTTGTTCAGTATCTTTGATTGTACCATTGTCGCGACCATCAATAAACGCCGCATAACTGATTGAATCTAATTTCATTGGGTGTACCCTTTATTTTAAGTTAATCACTTGAATAACCTTGCCATTATGCTTGTATTTATAAACAAGGCAAGCCGTTAACACTGAATTATTTTTTGCTAGTCTGTCATACCATAGATTTTCCACGTTACATGATGAATTAAATTCCTGATAAACCTCAAAACCTAGCAAGCTGTCAATATGTAATTCTCTTTTAACTTCACGCATTTTTAATAGTCTCCTCTGTTCAATTCTATTGAGTCAATATCTCCATTTGTATATTCGGTATCCATTCTATAATTAAAGTTATTGTTAGCTCTCATATATTTCCGAGCACCTTTCGCTTTGTGAAATGTCGCGACGTGTTCCCAGTTAATGGTCTCGTCATAATCCATACGTTTAACGTATAAGTGATATCTATATGCAATCATTCGCTTACGCTCCTGTTCAGTTAGTTTGTGACTATAAGTATATATATTTCTAGGTTGTGGTATATAGGGGAAAACCCTACATTACTATACGAAAATATTTATACCTCACATAAATTATTTATATGTTAGCATATTAGTAGATTCTAATATAGATTGTATTGGCATATTGGTATATAATAATATGCTAATATACTCAGCATTAGTATATAAGGAAATTCTAATATAAGCAAATGCTAATTTGTGATAGTATTATGATAGTATATTATTATATTAGAATATTCTAATATACGCAAACAAAAAAATAGGGGCTTATGCCCCTATATTAGAATTTAATTATTAACTACATTTAATTTCAAGATAGCAAGCAAATAACGCTTCTGCGTAGGTATCATATTTGCCATCACCTACCTCATAATCCATAGAATCCCAACCATCATAACAATCAAAAACACTAATAAATCTAGGGATATATTTTGTGTTTGTGCTACTGTAATCGTCAACATAAATTTCATAATGAGAAACTGGGCGCTCACTATATCCACCATCAATCGCTTCAGGGGCAAAACCAATTTCATTTTTACTTGCAAAAACAATTTTTTCAATATCTGCTAATTTCATTTTATTAATCCTCATTTATGGGGGCATTGCTGCCCCCGTTTAATTATGCTTTTACTACTTCGAATAATGTTTCGATACGGTGGCGACGATTTTCTGTCCAGTCCTGTACCTGTCCATTAGTGATTGCTAAAATATGGTTTCGGGTGTAAGCAACATAACGCTTTGATTTGGCGCAATCTTTCGTGATTGTTGTCGCTGTTTTGCCTGTATGCTTAACCTTTACAAGCTTAAAGCCCGCTAGTTTAAAGCCTTTTTCAATGGCTCCAGTGTGCAATCCTCGGCGCATTCTGCGTCCCGCTTGGCGCATATAGTCGTGGGCTTTCTTATAAGCTACATTTCCGGCAATGGCTAGGGCTTTTACTGTGCAATCGTTTGCCTCGCCCATATCAATAGCTTCTTTTTCGCAGTGCTCGAAAGTGATTGTTTCTGGTGCGGGCTTAGGGTAAACGTGCTCAACCTCAACCGGCTTTTCCTCAAACTTTTCTGTCTGCTCTAGGTTGAAAACATAAAACTTTTTGATTAGTTTTTTCTCAACCTCAACCCCGTTTTTATCTTTCTGTTTTTTGATAACAACGCGCTTTAGCTCGATACCCTTTGAACCTTTTTTGATTTTCAAGCCCGCTGTTTGCGCTTGCTTGAATGTTAGGAAGTTAGGATTAGTAAACCCTGATTCTGCTAAGGTTTCCCAATTGCTGTTGGTGTATTCAATACCTGTAAGAAAATTCTTATACATTTTTAAATGCCTCTTTTGAGTTAGAAAGTAAGTTTATTGTAAGGGGCATTTCTGCCCCTGTCAATGGTTAATCTAGGTTTGCGTCTGCGATATCTTGCATAGTGTGATAATTATCTGACATCACCATATCGGTAAAACTAAGGTTGTTCATTTTTGCGAGCAAGTTAATCATAGCGGACCATGTACGTAACTCTGATTTATAGTGACCCTGCCAGAGCTCAGCAAGTTTCTCATCACCACGCTCTCGCGCATTGTCGCGCCAATCTTCGAATTGTCTCATTTCTTTATCAACGCTGATAATCTCATTTACTGCGATTTGGTTAGCTTTAGTGATTCGGATATTTTTAGCCATTTTAGTATCTCCTAATTTACTTATTTAAGTCTGCTAGAATTTCGTTAATGTCGGTTTCTTCATCCCAACCGCGCACTAATTTGGTTTTGTTGTCTAGGCATGCCGCCTCATCTTTTACAAGGTCTTTATTGTAATCACCAAAAGCGAAATGGTATTTACCGTCAATTAGTTCAAATAAAAAGTAGTAGGTCCTCATATTAGTGTTTCCTAATGGAGTAGATGGTGCGCTGTAGTTATCACGCATTTGGAAGTTAAACCAGTACGCATCATAAAAGAAGGTATTGCTTAGGTCCGGGTATTTAGTGTTCATATTAGTGTTTCCTTATATTCTAAACAGGGGCGACGTGCCCCGTCCATGGCCATAAATATAAAAGAGGGTTTCGGGATTGTCAAGGGGCAATTTGCACTGAATGTTTTTATGACCCTAAAATAAATTTTATATTAGAGAATGCTAATATACCCTGACATGTATATATAAGGTATGTAAAAGTTATCCACAAAATGTGAATAACTTATCCACATGTGAATAAATCTGTGGATAACCTGTTAGTTTAGCGACTTCTCGGAAAAGTAATACCAAACCCTACACCCCCCTATTTTTTGAGAAAAAACGGCTTAGAATCGATTACAAGGCTCCATATTAGAACATTAGCAAACACTAAATTAGGCTGTTAATAACCTGTGGATAGTCAAAAACCATGCCAATTAGCATATAAGCAAATACTAATACACCAATTATAACCCTATATTAGTGTGTTCTAATACACCACAATCATATTAGAATATCAGAATATTAGCAAATTCTTATAGACAATTACATTAGAATATCACCATATACTAATATACCTTTATATTAGTAATTGATTATATAATAATATTAGTAACTACTAACTAACTGCCGACCGCAGGTCAATATAATAATATTATAAAACACTAATATAATCAAATGTTTATATTAGGGAATGCTTATATTAGCCAGTGCGAATATTAGAGTATTAGCATTACACCATATTAGTAAGTTAGTGAACACTAACATACAAATATTAGAATATACTGATATGCTAATTTAGAATATTAGCAGATTCTAATACTGGTGTTCATAAGAATATTAGAATATTATAATATGCTAATGATGATAGTATATTAGAATATGCGAATATACTAATATGCTGATGGACATTGCCATATAGGACGGTCGTCCGATTTACTGGCAGACGGCTGTTGGGGTACACAGGGGGTGTCGGGTGTTCATTCATAATGCATTGCAACTAAAAAAAATCTGCTAGAAATCATGGGATTTTGGGATATTGGGAAAAAAGTGTTGACAGATTGTAATTTACCTGTTATCTTATTTATATAGAGTATAATAATTTAAATTATAATTATTATAATAATTATTTATTGTTTTTCTTTTTTAGAGAAAAACAATATATTTAAATATTATAATATTTATATATATTATATATATACAATCTACTGATTGCTTTCAGTTTCCAAGGACAAGGCATGGCTAAAATAACAATAACAGACCTGACTACTCTGGTGGGGGCTGTAAACGACATCAACAACAAGTTCCAACAGATTGAAGACGAATTGAACAACAAAGTTCTCTATCGTGACAATCCTGTGGGTGAAGATAATAGCTTGCAAGATGACGTTGATTTTAACAACAACGATATTTTAAATGTAAATAGCATTGATGCCACCTCTATGTCCATTGGTGGTTTAGATGTTGCACAGCTTGCTTTCCAAGCTAACTACTACGTAGCTGCTACACAACCTGCTGAGCTGAGTGCAGGTGATTTGTGGTACAATCTCACAGATGACAAGGTTGGTTATTACGATGGATCGTCTATTGTCTATTTCGTTGACATCCTAGATGAATTCCAAGACACCTATCTAGGTGCTAAGTCTTCTGACCCTACAGTGGATAATGACGGGGATGCTCTGATTAATGGAGCTATGTATTTTAACACCACGTCAAATTTGTTAAAAATCTATGACAGTGGTACTTGGCATTCATTTATTAGTAGTTCTGGTAATGCTGTTATAGATGGCAGTATTACAGCAGAAAACACCATCACTTTGCAAGGCAGTCTGCCAAAAATTAAAATTAAAAATGACACGTTTGCTGAATCTAATGGTTTATATACAGCTGAGATTCAATTTACAGACCTAACAAATACACTTGCAGGGGCGGTTGGATTTTCTAATGCTTTAACTACAGATTTTTATATCACCAACACAACAGGCGAATCAGTAAAAATTAGAACAGGCTCCACTGAGGCGATAAGTGTTGATTCATCAGGTGATGTTACATTAAACGACAATCTCACTGTTCCCGGAAATATCACTGTAACAGGTACTGTTGATGGACGTAATGTTTCAACTGATGGCAGCAAGTTAGACGGTATTGAGGCTAACGCGGATGTAACAGATACAGCCAACGTACAAGCCGCAGGTGCCTTAATGGACCTTGAGGTGTTAAATCTCGCTCAGGTTAAAACATTTGACTCTTCTGATTATGCAACAGCGGCTCAAGGAACAACAGCTGATAATGCTTTAGCTCGATCTGGCGGTACAATGACAGGTTCATTGACACTAAACGCCGATCCAACAAGCTCTTTACAAGCCGCCACCAAGTCTTATGTAGATACAATTGCAGCCGCAGGTATTCACTACCATACGCCTGTTCGTGTTGAATCCCCAACAGCCTTAACGGTTACTTATGATAACGGAACTGATGGTGTAGGTGCAACTCTCACCAATGCGGGCACATTAGAAGCAATCACAATCGATGGCATTGCATTGTCACTCAATGATCGTGTTCTCATTTATGAGCAAACTGATGCGACACAAAACGGTATCTACACCGTCACCACAGTAGGCGATGGCTCTACTGCGTGGGTATTGACTCGTGCTACTGATGCTGATAGCTATGGTGCTTCAGATCAAGACGCTCTTGGCGAAGGTGATGCTTACTTTGTAAAGGAAGGTAATACGGGTGCAGGTGAGCTGTATGTAATGAATACATCCGGCACTATTACCTTTGGCACCACTGATATTACTTTCACTCAGATTGCTGAAACCGCTGTATATACCGCAGGTACTAACATTACATTAGATGGTACTACCTTTAACGTAGATGATGCGTTCATATTAAATACCGGCGATACCATTACAGGTGACTTCACTCTGAACGGTGGCAACATCGTAATGACAGGTAGTGAAACCGTTGATGGTCGTGATGTATCAGTAGATGGCGCAAAGCTAGATGGTATTGAGGCAGGAGCGACTGCTGATCAGACAGCAGGTGAAATTAAAACTGCATACGAATCTAATGCAGATACCAACGCATTTACGGATGCAGAGCAAACTAAATTATCTGGCATTGAAGCCAGTGCTGACGTAACAGATGCAACCAATGTAGAAGCTGCCGGTGCGTTAATGGATAGCGAGGTAACTAACCTTGCACAAGTTAAAGCCTTTGATTCTGCTGACTACGCTACCGCAGCTCAGGGTACGACTGCTGACTCTGCGATGCAGGATTTGGTTGACGATACTTCGCCGCAACTTGGTGGTGATTTAGACTCTAATGGCAATAACGTTACTTTTGGCGATACCGACAAAGCTATCTTTGGTGCTGACAATGACTTAGAAATAAGCACTGGCTCATATCTGAGTTCAACATGGG
>Ga0208645_1001157_pt1 | contig 24104 bp, 26 predicted proteins | sample VirMetDEL_Sep_01_FD_184519 | JGI IMG/M metagenome (GOLD analysis project Ga0208645, IMG submission 184519) | Aqueous microbial communities from the Delaware River and Bay under freshwater to marine salinity gradient to study organic matter... | ecosystem: Environmental > Aquatic > Marine >... | reverse complement strand
AGATGAAGTCCAAGCTAAAAAAGATGGTCTTGATGCAACTATAGCTGAGTTAGTTACACCAACAGTTCAAACTAAACAAGTGGGCTAATATGGAACTATCTTCATATCTGATTTGGAATGCTTTTATAACATTAGTCCTAGCTCCAATACTCTACAACATTCGACAAAACTCTCAAGAAAATAAACGTATTGATATTTTGTTAAATAAAACTAGAGAAGAAATAGCTAGAGACTATGTTACGAAAAATGAGTCCAGAGCAGTTATGAGAGACTTAGTAGATAGGTTAGATAAATTAGACGAAAAGCTTGACAAACTATTTGAATTAAGGTAAAATAGTATATGAAGAAAAAGTACAAAAGAGCAGGTACTGCTTCTGAACGTCAAGACTATCGCAAAGGTGGTCAAGTTTCTAAAGACGGTCCGAGAAAAAAGTTTCAAGGAGGAGGTGATGGTGATATAGGTCTGTCTAACTTTGAATTACTTGGAGGATTTAATCAACAAGTTTTACCAGAAGGAACTTATAAAGTTAAAAATAAACAAGAATTTGTTGAAGATTATCTTAAAAAAAATCCATATACAACAAAAATTGGTGGAGGTGCTGCTGGAGCTAGAACAATAGCAGCAAGAGCAAAACAAGAACAAGAAGCTTACGATGATTATTTAAACCAACAAGGAAAAATTGTAGATAAATCTCCTCCTAAAAATAGAGAACAAGTTAGGCGAGAGTATGAACAAACTACTGGTAAAAGACCAGCAAATGCACCAAGACAGACAAAAATAAGTCAAGCACAAAAAGATTGGGATGCTGGATTAGAACGACAATATCAGGATGAAATAACCGATTATGTTTTTGAAACATCTCAAGAAATTGAACAAAAAATACAAGAAAATAAAAAAAATACTGGTTATAGTGGAACAGGATTTACAGGAGCTCAAATGGCAATACAACAAGACAGAAGAGATAGAATAGAAAGGACAGGGCAACAGGCTGAGTCTTTAGCAGCAGGTAATATTCCTACTGATAAAACGCCTAAAGCTGAAGTAGCAGAAATTCCTTTAGCTGGAACTGAGGTAGCTACTCAAACTATAGAGCCGACAACTCCAGTAGGTGCACAACAAATTTCTCAAGTTACTCCTGAAACAGTTACAACTGTAGAGGATGTTAGTACAGTAGCTCCTATACCTACTTTAACACCTGCTCAAATAGAAGCAACGCAAGTAACAACTGCACCGACAATTACTCCTGCTACTACTGAAGTAACTGATGATGCTTTAGCACAAACTGCTGGAGTTGAAAAAGTTCCTACAATAGAAGCTGCTAAAATAGATATAAAAGAAGGAGCATTAGCAAATAGAGTTGTAGGTCAATTAAGCACAGGAGCTCTTACTACAGCAGCTCAAGCAGGAGGTACAACTTTAGCTAGAGTTACTAGAGCTAAAAAACAATTAAGAAATGCTGGTCTTACTGAAGATGCTATAAATTCTTTAGGAGACAATCCAGAAGCACTAGAAGATAGATTAACTGATTTTACTGAAGCAGAGAGAGGTCTTATTGCTGGTCTTCCTCAAGAAGCGTTAGTAAGTAATCAATTAGATAGTTTATTAAAAGGAATAGAAAATGGTGAAATACCTACATGGGCTAGACCTGCTGTATCTGCAGTAGAACAGATGTTAGCTGCAAGAGGTATGTCAGCTTCTACAGTGGGTAGAGATAGTTTAGTAAATGCCATAATTCAATCTGCTGCACCACTAGCACAAGCAAATGCTCAAGCTTTACAACAGTCAATAGCTCAAGAAAGAAGCCTTATAGCTCAAGAAGAATTAGCTAACACTCAATTAAGACAACAATCAGCATTACAAAATGCTCAAAATGTATTTAATTTAAATATGGCTCAGTTTAATGCTGACCAACAAACAGAGTTAGCTAATAGTAAATTTTTACAAACTGTAAGTATATCAGAAGCTAATAATGAACAACAAGCAACTATACAAAATGCTATATTATTATCACAAGCAAATTTAGCACAAGCAGATGTAAATACTAAATTAGCAATTCAAAATGCTCAAGCTTTTTTACAAACTGATTTAGCTAATTTAAATACAGAACAACAGAGTATGGTTTTAAAAGCTCAACAACAACAGCAAACTTTACTAAGTAATCAAGCTGCTCAAAATGTTGCAACTCAATTTAATGCTACCAGTGAAAATCAAGTAAATCAATACATGTCAAATTTAGCAACACAGATAAATCAATACAATGCTTCACAATTAAATGCTATGGAACAGTTTAATGTACAATTACAAAATGCTGCAGCAGCTAGAGAAGCTCAAAGAACTTTAGATGTTAACAAAGCTAATGCAGCTATAATTAATCAAGTAACTCAGTTTAACGCACAGCTTGATTTTAACAGAGACCAGTGGAATGCAGCTAACGCTCAAGCAGTAGAGATGTCAAATATTGATTGGAGAAGAAAAGCAAACACAGCAAACACTGCAGCACAGAATGCAGTTAATCAACAAAATGTTCAAAATGCTTTTTCAATTTCTAATCAAGCTCAAGCTTTTTTATGGCAAGAACTTAGAGACCAAGCTGATTATGATTTTAAATTTGCTGATAATACAGCCACTAGAAAAGTTCAAGCTATGATAGCTGCAGCAAGTAGTGAAGGCGATGCTGCTATTAATTGGAATGATAATTTTGATAATATAGCAGATACTGTAGACCTCATCTTTGGTACTGGTAGTGGATAAGCTTAATAAAATAAAATAATGGAGATATAATATGGGATTTTTTAGTAAAGTATGGAAAGGAATTAAAAAAACTGTAAATAAAATTGCTAAACCGATAGCCAAACTTTTTGCTCCGGTAAATAAATTTTTTGGTAAGTTTGGAGTTTTGGGTCAAATTGGCTTAATGATAGCTATGCCCTATGCCTTTGCAGCCATGTCGAGTTTCTTTGCAGCCGGAGGAACTTTAAGTACATGGGCTGGAACTTTAATGAAAAGTGCTAATATAGGAGCTAAAGCTTTAGGACATGGTTTAAACATGATTCAAAAAGCAGGAGCTTTTGCAGGAAAAGTTTACAATAGCATATCTGGAGTTTTAAAAGCAGGAATGGATAGAACTGGTAACTTTTTAATGGGTAGAGGATTTGTGCCAACTTCAAAAGTTGCATTACTTGCAGACCCTGCAAAATTCACTCTTGATACTCTAAAACCGGGAGAACTAGGCTCTGCTTTAGAATCTTCATTAACTGAAGGAATTAATTTTGACCCTAGTAAAGTTAAACCATTTACTCCTACTCCTTTAGTGGAAGGTACAGCTCTAACAGTATCGCCACTTGCTGCTACCACTGACAAACTTTTTGCAGGAACTACATTTGGTAATGACCCTGTAGGTGCATTAGGAGAATTAAAGTTTACTGATTTAGATGATATGATGCCATCTTTTACAGATGCTAAACTTGATGGAATAGATACATCTTCTTTATTAGGTAGAAAAGATTTTAGTAAAATTACTATGCCTGAAATAGATAAAGGTGGAATTGACTTTACAAGTACAGCTCCTATGATAGAAGGTGCAGCACAAGATAAAGGTTTAGGAGTAGTTGATTTCTTTAAAGACCAATTAAAGAAACTAGATATTACTGACCCCGAATCTAAAATTAGAAGAAAGATTGCTGATTTTGATGTAGTAGATTTTGCTGCTGATAAATTACAAGAAACAGCTACTCAAACTATATTTGGTGGTATGCAACAAGCTGGTCAACAAAAAATTGCTAAAGCTTTAGGATATGAGCAACCAAAAGGTGGAGCATATTATAATATAAATATTCCTTCTTTTGCAGACTTAGCTTCACAAGACTTTGGTGTTTATAATAGTGTTGATTTATTACAGACTGCTAATGGTAATGCTTTTATGGGAGCTAATTATACCAACGCTAATAGCTTAACAAATACATTAGACTCTAGTTCTAATTACAATTCCTACATGAATAATTTTAGCAGAGGAATTAATTTAGGACTATATGGATAATAGGAGAATAAAATGGTACAAGAATTACAAGTTGAGGAATATGATAAGGAAGGTATAGATGCTTTAGTAAACTCAGGTAGACCTATACCCGGTCAGTCCTTAACAAGTAGTCCAGAGCAAAGAAGACCTTTTGAACAACCACCAGAATTTACTAACTATAAAGAAGCTTTAGATTTTACAGTTGGTGAATTACTAAGAGAGGAAGTTTATACTAATTTAGTTATTGGTATTGGACAAGGTGTTCCTATTACAGATGTAGCTTTACAAATAGGTTATGTTGGTTTTAGAGAAGGTAAGTGGAATCCTGATTTAATGTTAATGTTAATAGAGCCATTAATTTATGTATTAATGTCTTTATGTGAAAAAGCAGGTGTTGAATATCGTTTGTCTGGTGATGAAGAAATACAAGAAATTCAAGATAGTGCAGCAGATGAAACAGATGTTTTAGATGAACAAGTTAAAAACCTTGCAGAAAATGTAAAGGCTAAAATAGCTGAAAGTGGTGATATACCTGCAGGAGCAATACCTACAGATATTGTTCAACAAATTCAAAGCACTCCTGTTCCTCAAAGTTTATTAGCAAGACCTGAAGAGGAAGAAGAAGCAATTAGAGAAGAAGATATAGAAGAGCCAGAAACTAGAAGTTTACTAGAGAGAGGATAATTAAATGAGTAACGGTATGTATGATGATGGTGGCGTAAAATTTGCAGAAGAGCAATTTGCACAAGCCAGAGCAAGAGATGACGAAGAAAATAAAAGAAAAGAAAAGTTTGCTAAAAAATTAACAGGTTTAAATACATTAATAAAAGGAGTAAATGTTGGTTTAAATTTCTTAGCTGATGACCTTGACCAAAAGCAAATACCTCAAAAAACTGCTTACATGAATTTTTTACAATCAGCAGATGCTAGAAGAAAACTATTACAGCCTTATTCTGTTGCTGACGATAAAGTTAAATATGTTGAAGATTATATTTACAATCAAAGTTTACTTGACATAGCAAAAAGATTTCCTACTGTAGACCCAGTATCATACGAAAGTTATGCTAGAGAGTACGCTAAAAATCAAGCTCCTTTACTAGCTCCTGAGTTTGAAAAAATGTTTACTGAGTTACAAGATATTCCAGACCAAGCTACTTTTGAAACAGAGTATTCAAAATATCAAGGTCGTACTAATCCTAGGGGAATATTTGGCAACGTTGTAAAACTTGTTAGAAATACTTTTAAAAAGGAAGATGAAGAAAGTCTTGCTATAAAAAATGCTAAAGCTAAAGATGCCATATATGGTTCTCCATTGTTTAATGAAATTGTTGGAGCTAGAGAAGCTGTAGAAGCTTTTGAAAGTAAATTCCAAACAGGAGGTTCTGAACTTATAGAAAGTATTTTACAAGCTAAAAAAGAAGGTAAGTTAAGAGGCAAGTATGATATTTCCAAAGCTCAGTTTATCGATAAACCAATTGGGTATAAAGAAGATGGAACCACTATAACAACACCAGTAGCAGTAGTTGCTGGTACTGATATTAATGGTGCTCCTAGTATACTTGAAATAGAAACTGGAACAACTACTCAATCTGAAAATAATATGCCTATAATTTATGATTGGGATGATAAAGACTATTTAGATAAAACAGCTTCACTAATTCTTGCAAGTTTTAAAGCAGAAAGCTCATCATTGTATAAAAAATATGCTGAAAAAGACCCTAAATTAATGACAGGTTTAGTTAGTAGAATTGTAGAAAGAGCAAAAAATTATGCTAATAAAGGTCTTGGATATGATAAAAATTTAGCAACAGAGAAAGCTATAAAAGATTTTGTAATTGCTCACAAAGGTATAGATACTTATTTAAATATACCTGTTGCTGTTACTATGGAAGATGTAAAAAACGATTCTCCTGTATCGCTAATAATGGATACAATAAGAACTGAAGCTCAATCAAATAATTTTGATGACACAAATATTAGACAGAGTACTATTGATGATGCAATATTTTTTATTTCAGAAAATATAGATACGTCTATAAAGATAAGTGCACCTGAAACTTTAGATAATATAATACTTTTAGCTGATTATATTGTAAAAAATCAATACATTTCAGAAGATGCAAAAGTAGAGTATATAGACGGAATAAATGAAAATATAATGCAACAGTTTCCTGAGGGTACACCTTTACTAGATATAGAGGAACTTAAAAAGAAAAAAACTGACAGTGGTAATGAGATAGGCGAAAGTGGTAATATGCCTGATGGTAATTTAGAAGAAGATGAAACTATAATTACAAGCAATGAAAAAGACCTTGAAGTAAAAATAAACACAACTAAAAAATTAAACTTAGATGAATGGAAAAGCACTGGAAATGTTAGTTTATTAGCACCTACCAATAGGTCATATTTAAATAACTTTGCTAGTGTAGTAAATGCTTTAGATTTATCAAGTTTAAATTTAGAACAGTTACAATATCTAAGAAACATAGATGAAAATTTATTAAGAAAACATTTAGGTATGCCAGAAGAACTTGAGTTTGAAAAAAATCCATTAAGTTTTGATACTAGATTAGATGAAGTTGTTAAGAAATACATAGATAAAAACTATAATGAACTAATAGCTGAATTTAAAAAACGTAAGCCTTCACTTTTTGGAGAAGAAGATTACGCATTAGGTGGGTCTTATGAAACTATGAAGTTAAAAGAAATTAGACAAGAAACTCAACAGCCTTCTAAAAACTTTTTTGAAAATTTTAAACAGCAATTATTAAGTTAATCGTATGTCATATTTAGATTCAATTAATAGGGCGAAACAAAGGTCTGACGAAAGAAGGCAGCAACAGCAACAATTTGTTGGTAAAAAAGAAACTCTTGATGATTTAGAAAGCGATGAATATTTTCAATCGGTTTCAGAAAGATTTCTAACTTCTGTTGGTGAAAATCCTGACGATATTTTTGAATATCTTAGAGATTCAGACTTTAATCTTTATTCGGGTATGAGACGAGCCATGCAAAGTGGTAAGTTTACTGAACAACAAAAACAAGATTATAAGTATTTACGTTCTAGATTTGATAATGCTGACATGGGAAGTTTAAAACAATATTTTGAACTTATTAAAGATGCTTCTGTTGATTTAGTTACTGACCCAACTTTAATAACTGCAGCTTTATTAACTCCTGTAACTGGAGGTGTTTCATTAGCAGCTAGACAAGGACTTTCCCAAGGAGCTTTAAAAGTAGCAAGTAATGTAACAAAAGCAAACTTAAAAGATATTGGTAAAAAACAAATAAGGAAAGCAACTGCTGTTACTGCTGCTGAAGGAGGAGCTTGGGTAGGACTGGAAAATCATTTTCGACAAAACACTGAGTTAAATACTGATATTCGTAAAATGTATTCTACACCAGAGTTAGTAGGTTCTACTGCATTAGGTGCTTTAACAGGTGCTATATTTGGTAATCTTGCTCAACGTTCTTCTACAAGCTATAGTAAATTAAATAGACTATACAGTAATGATGAGTACAGAAAAACTGCAGGAAGCGAAAGTATGTACTTTTTAAAACGATTAAAAGACAAAGCTCTTTCTATAACTGTTGGTAAAGCTTCTGCAATACTTAGAACTTATTCTGAGTTTTCTCCAACTGCTAAAAAGTTAGGTCAAAAATTTGATGATAGTTTTGAAAGAAGATTTACACAATTATCAACTAAACGTGCAGATTACTCTTATGGAGAAGACCTTGATTTTACTAGAGGTCAATATATAGCAGCAAGAGATATTGCTTTAGCTCCTATTATAAAAGAAGGAAAAATTTTACCAGAAGAAGAAATACAAGTTATTAGAATTTTAAGAGGAGATGACCCTAGTAAATATTCAAAAGAAGTACAAGAGTCTGCATCTAAATATAGAGAGTTATTTTTTAATAGAATTATAGTTGATGCCACTGAAGCTGGATTAGAGCCACATGCAATACCTAATTATTTTACTCGTTCTTGGAATAGAAAAGCTATTGAAGACGATACGGATGGTTTTCGTCAAAAACTTTTAGATGAAAAAGTAGACGGAGTAACTGAAGAAAATGTTGATGAAGTTATTTCTGAAATGCTTAATAAACAAAATGAATTATTTGCAAATCATGCACATCTTTTAACTCAGTCAAGAGCCTTTAAAAATTTAGATGATAATAGTTTTGAAAAATATTTAAATAATGATTTAGTAGAAGTTACTACTGATTATGCTTTTAATTCTGCTAAAATAATTGAAGAGCAAAAAAGCTTTTTACTAACTGGTAAAAGCAGAGTAGTAGATGAGCCAAATTCTGGAAGTTTAGAAGCTTTTAGAGGTGATGCTGAAAAGCAATTTACAAAAAGATATATAAATGAAATTGATAAAGAGTTAAAAGAAGTTAGAGGAAAAGGATTAAGTAGGGGAGAAAAAAAAGATATTCTTAACCTTTACAAATCTGTAACTGGTAAAGTTCAATATTTTGATAGTGGTTTAGCTCAAGGAGTTTACGATGGGATGAAACTTGCTAATGCTGTAGCTTACTTACCACTAGCTACAGTTAGTTCTTTAACAGAAGCATTTATACCTTTAACAAAAGCAAAGCCTAGTAGTGCTGTTAAAGGAGCTTTAGATGGTATAAAAAATGGTGTTAAAATATTAACTGACGAAACAGCAGAGTTAGTTGGTAAAAAATATAATCTTAGTGAAAACGAAATTCGTAAAGAAATGCGAAGTGTTATGATAGCCGTTGATGAAAGCATGTCTGACATGACAAACAGATTAGCCGGTGAAGGAATGCAAAGTAAGTTTTTTCAAAAAGCTGCTAGAGGATTTTATAGGTTAAACTTACTAACTCCTTGGACTAAAACTATTGAGCTTTCTTCTTTTTCTACAGGTAAAGATTTAATATTTAATAACTTAACAAAGTTAAGAGAATTAGCTGATGAAGGTGTTGATGTATTTAGCGACATTGCAGATTTAAAAATTCAAAGATTACGTAGTGAGTTGTTTGATTTAGGAGTTGACGTTAGAGCAGGAATAACATGGTTAAGAGAAGGAGCTTTAAAATCTTCTAGGTTTTATGAAAACGATGTTGTTCGTGGTGCAGGTAGATTTACTAGAGACGTAATTTTACCTACCTCTAGAGAAAGAGCAAAAGTTCCTACTTATATGACAAACCCTAAGTTTGATATTTTAACTCAGTTTTTAAGATACCCGTTTGCTTTTAGTAATACAGTATTAAAAAACTTTGCAAGAGATACAATTACTAATCCACTTAGTAATGCACCTAAACTTGCTGCCTTTACTGTAGCTGCTACTGGTGTTGCTGTAGCGACAAACTATTTAAGAGCCGGTGAAGAAGAAGCTGAAGAAATGTTCGATGAAGATAATATGAATACTACAATTATGAGAGCTTTTCAAAGAGTAGGACTGCTTGGACCATTAGAAAATGGCTTACGTTATGGAGATGCAATTCGAGAAGGTAAGCAAAACCCTATAGCTGCGGGTACTGCCATAGCTGGTCCAGTTGTTTCTGACACTGTAAGAGTTTTAACTTCTGGAAGATTGCTAGAAACATTAGCTAGAAAAACTCCGGGAATAGGTCTTAAAGGTGTTATCGAAAAAAACTTAGGAGATACTTTAGAAGAATATACCGGTATGCGAAGTCCTTACAATGCTGCTATAGAAAGTGCTAGAGAAGCCGACAACAATCTACTAGAGGCAGTGAAAGATTTATTTGGAGCTGGAAGAAACCCTAAAGAATTAATGCCTTCGGCTTTTGAATCATCTATGAGAAGTGCTTATTTTCAAGGTGGTTCTGTAGAAAGAAATGTATCTGATGTTAAACAAGAACCTGAAAATAGAATAGACCCATTTACAGGAGAACCTTATGCAGCTCAGTCTCCTATTGTAGCTAAATCTATTTTAAGAGAGTATGAACAGGAAAAAATGTTTGAAAGAAAAACTATGTCTGACTTTTTAGAAAGTAGAGAACAAGCCAGAGTTCCTGTTAAAGAAGGTGGCATGTTACAAACTTTACAAAAGCGTGAAAAGTTTATTGTTGGTGGTCCTGCTTTAGCTGCAAAAGCTATATTAAAACTTCTACCTAAAACAGTTTATCGTGGTGGTACAAGTAGAATAGTAACGAGCCCAGAAGGAACAGAATCTGTATTTGCAGCATCAGTTTTAGACTCTGCTAGAGATTATGCTAGAAGAGATGCTTTACCTAAAGTATATTTAACAGACGGTGAGTCTTTAAAAATTCCTCAAGAAGCATTTGGAGTTCATGCTATTGATATAAGTAAAGCAAAAAAACCTTATGTTTTAGATAAACCTAGTGTAGAAATGAAAGCTCAAATAGAAAAAGATTTAATGGCTCTTGATTTAGATGACTATTCTGAGGAAACTGAAAGCTTATCATCAGCATTATTAAGTTTATTAGAGCCAGAACAAAATGACCTTAGAGTTGCTTCTTCTAGTTTTTATCCGGTAAACAGAGCCATAGGAAAATATTTAAGAGAAAAAGGTTTTGATATAGCTGTAGATAGTAAAACTTTAAAAGAAGGTTTTGAAAATAATCCAGCAGCAGAACTTTTTATTCTAAAGAAGTTTCCTGTAAAAAGGTTAGATGATGTTGCTCCTGATGATATTAGTACAACAACAGAAATAGCTACCACTAAAGCTCTTGCTAAAGAAGAAAATGTAGCTAAAAAAGTAGACGAGCCACCTCTTACTAAACAAGAAAAATTTCAGCTAAAAGAAAAAGAACGAACCGAAAAACCAATAGATGATACTCTTCCAGCTTATAAATTTTTTAATTTAAAAGATAAGGATGTAATGGCTTGGAGAGATAAAACTAAAGCTGAAGTAAAAATAAAAGAAAACGATACAGGACTGCCTCAGAAAAGAAAACAAATACCAGAACTAGCAAATGCTGCTGAAGATTTAAGTAGGAATAAAATTTCTGTAGATGAATATAGGAATGAAGTTATTAAACTAATGCCTATTGTTCCGTTTAAACAAGTTCCTGAAATGACTCCTCTTATTGATGTAATTAGAAGTTTAAATGCTGGTAAAATAAAAGAAGGAGTAGGAGTTATTGGAGCAGACATACCCAAGCTTTCGACTGGAACAGAAGTAGGTCTACGTTTAGATATACCTTCATATAATTTTTATGATACATGGGTTGTTTCTATACATGAAGGATTAGGCACATCAGGTAAATCACGTGCATATTCAAATACTGGATGGATAACAGATGTAATCTTTAATACTAAACCAGAAACAGCATATAATATAGCAATAGGAAACAGCAAAACAACTTTTGCTAGAGCAAATGGTTTATGGAAAGACCATACTGCAGACGAAGCATTTAAAAAAGCTCAACAATATATGGATGACCCTGAGTGGTCTCAAATAGGTATGAACCCATATAGATTTAGTTACTTCTACGATAAAGCAGACGGTATGCCAGTTGTAAATGCAGATGAAGTAATTCAAATCGGTCCTTTAGTTCTTGGTAAAAATGTTACTAAAGCTAAACCAACTGATAAAAGATTTGAAATAGACCTGAAAGATGGTAGAATTTTTAACTTCTCAACGGGTGGTAATGTTAAAACTCCTGCTGAACCAGAAGAGTTTTTAATTTACAAACTTTTACAAGATGATGAATCTTCTGACGATGTTAGATTTGCCTTTAGAAAAGGTGGTGGACTATTAGGAAAATTACAAAGTAGAAAAGCTAATGTATAAATACTTTACAGAAGATGAACTAAAATGCAAACACACCGGTCTATGTGATATGGACTGGGCATTTATGCAAACAGTTGAAAGGATTAGAGAACGTTGTGGTTTTCCTTTCAAAGTAAGTAGTGCTTATCGTTCTCCAGAGCACCCCATAGAAGCTAAAAAGAGCACCCCCGGAGCTCATTCTTCTGGTAAGGCTATGGATATACTTGTCAACGGAGAACAAGCCATGACACTCGTTAAAATAGCTCTGGAAGAGGGTATTAATAGGATAGGAGTTGCACAAAAAGGAGACCGTGCTTCAAGATTTATTCATCTAGACATGGATAACTCAAGAGCCACTCCTCGTATTTGGAGCTACTAATGTTAATATTATACAGAGAAAGAGATTTAGACGAAGCATATAGAATAGATTGTAAAGCTAGAACCAAAGGTAACGAGCCTTGGATAACTAGAGAAGACTTTAGACACATCTATGAAGCTTTGCTAGATACATACTTTACAAAGTCTGTCGAAGATAAACTAGAGAAAAAGGAACAAGATGTTTCTGAATATGTTATTGAACAAGTCAATAAAGCTCTAGAAAATACTATAGACTTTGAACCTGAAATAAAATAATATGGACTTAGAACAATACTATGTCGAGGCTATCGGCTTTATAATAACTTTGCTAACTGGTCTAGCTGTGAAAGACTGGTCTATTTCTTTTGTAAAAGGTGCTTCGTTTAGACTTAGTAACTCTTTTAAAGAAGGAGACAAAGTTATTCTCGATGGACAAGTAGCAATGATAATTAAAATAGGGTTTACCCAAACTGTATTCGGGGTATACTCAGATGATGGATATACATGGAGGTATATTCCCAATCAAAAGATAGATTCTATAAAACTTGAAAAAGTTGTAGACCAAGATTTACATGCTGACTCAGCTATAGAGAAGGCAGAAAAACTTAGAAAAATATTGGAGGCAAAAGATGTTTGATAAATTAATTAAACCAGTAAGTGATATAGTTGGTAAGTTTGTAAAGGATAAAGACTTACAAGCACAACTAGACCATGAACTAAAAACATTATTCCATCAGGCTAATTTAGCACAAGTAGAAATAAATAAACTAGAAGCAAAAGGCAACTGGTTTCAATCTTCATGGCGACCATTAACAGGTTATGTTTGTGTTGCCGGATTAGCTATTAACTTTTTAATCTCACCAATCGCAAAAGGTTTTGGTATTGACATACCACAAGCTGATGCTGGTGTAATGATGCCACTTCTAACCGGTATGTTAGGTATTGCCGGAATGAGAAGTTATGATAAACTAAAGAAAACAGACTCAAAATAATTTTAACCAATGCTTATGGAGGTAAAAAAAGCTAGTGAGAAATGGCAATGGCGAGGATTTCTGTGTCCTCTGTATCCTATTCTGGATAACAATGACAGTAATGTATGCTTCAATTACAGCACTATAAGAACTACTTTATAAAATCTAGTTCACTCTGAAAATAATTATGTAAGGTGGCAAATTTCTTTTGCCCTGCCTGTAGGATAGTTTTAACTATTTCATTCTCATCTCTAGTTTTAAATACCTTATCTACATCTTCCATAGGTAACATACTTAACTCTGTAACAATATCGTTGTTAGCAGTAAGTACTACTTTAAAACTTATTAGATTAGCTTCTTTCTTCTTCGCCATTATTCTCCTCCATGGATGCGAAAGTTATTTGGTCTTGTCTTCCTCTTAATCCTGCCTTCATGTATGAAGTAGCACGACCCTCAAAGAAGTTTTGATGTTCAACTCCCATAACTTCATCTAACCAACCTAACGGATTCTCCCTCTGGTCAAAGTTTGTTTTTAGTCCTAGTTGTAGCAGTCTTCTATCTGCTATATATCTATTATACGCATACATATCTTTCTTAGTTAGTCCTTGTATGTCTCCCATATCAAACACTAAGTCCAAGAATTTATCTTCAAGTTCTACCATGTGTCTACATATATCGTATAATTCTTTTTTAAACTTGTCAGTCCATATTTCTAAGTTCTCTTGGATAAACTCTCTAAAAAGTTTGGTCATGGCTTCAACGTGCATTGACTCATCTCTAATAGAATAGGTAACTATTTGACCCATGCCTTTCATTTTACCAAACCTTGGAAAGTTTAACAAGATTGCAAAGCTACTAAATAGTTGCAGTCCTTCAGTAAAAGCAGAATAAACTGCTAAAGTTTTTGCAATACTTTCTTTATCTTTTTTAGTTGTTTTTAAATTACTAATGTAGTCATGTTTATTAGACATCTCTTCGTATTCAGCAAAAGCTTTATATTCTATCTCAGGCATACCGACAGTATCTAGTAATAAACTGTAAGCATGTTGATGAATAGACTCCATGTTAGCAAACGAGCCCATCATCATTCTTGCTTCTGGCTTTCTAAATATTCTCATGTATCTATCTATGTAGCCAGAGCCGACATCTACGTCAGACTGTGTAAACAACCTGAATATTTGTGTTAATAAATTCTTTTCATTGTCTGACAACTCTTGCCAATCTTTAACATCTGTATGTAAAGGTACAGATTCGGGCATCCAATGCATTTGATTTTGCAATACATAGTAATCAAACATCCATGGATTGTCAAACGGTTTATAGTAATCTCTAGTGCTAAGTAAGCTCATTATTTTTCTCCTTTGGTAAATAAACTAAAACAAAAGTGTTACAATTAGGACAACTTAAATTAGTTTCCATAATAAATTCGTCAGCGTATCCTTCAATATCGTTGTCTCCACCCCAAATTAATTCTGTATTACAGTGCCAACATTTCATAATTATTCTCTCCTCATGGTTTAAGAAATTCTGGTTTGTCGAAAAAGATTAGCATTGTAATAAAAGGCAACAAGCCTATACCAATTACAAAAATAGACGGCACAATTACTGCCCATAGTAAAGGCTTTTCTGCCATAAAGTCTAAGTCTTTATTGTTCATGCCTTTCTTTTTATCCTCTTCAGTATACTCTGGATAAGATAAAGAGTCTTCAAATCTTTTTACGTGTTTTGGTTTCATGTTATCCTTCACAAGCTATGCAATCCACTTCATCTAGTTTTATTCGTGGAACTTTTATGTTAACATTCTCTGCTGCCCTAGCTGCATCAGACCTAAAATAGTATAGTGATTTTAATTTGTGCATCCCATACCAGTGTACATCATTTACATACTGCATATATTCATCATGGGCATTTTGTTCTTCAGTTGCTTTAGGCAACACAAAGAATAAATTTATTGATTGGCTCTGACAGAGAAACTCTTGTCGTTTATGAGCATGTTCAATAATCCATATTTGATTTATCTCATTGGCAGTTTTAAATAATTCTTTTTCTGTATCGTCTAACACAGAAAGATGTTGTACTGAGCCATTGTTACCAGCAATATCTTTCCAAAGGTTTTCAAGTTCTTCTCCTTTTAATCCTTTACTTTTTAAAACTTTTTCCAAGTATTTATTTTTTACTTGATAACTACCTGATAAAGTTTTATGAGTAAAGACATTTGCCCTATAAGGCTCTACTGAGGGAGACGTACCAGCACATATAATACTACTACTAGCGTTAGGAGCAACGGCAAGGAGATGAGCATTACGCATCCCAGAACCAGATACATCAGGTGCTTCACCACGAATATCAGCGAGTTCCTGACTAGCTTTCGTAGCTTTACTTTTAATGTGTTTAAACGCTTGATAGTTGAATCCCGTAGCTTGGATTCCTTCAAAAGGAATGCCGTTTGATTGTAGATAGGCATGAAAACCCATCGCACCCAATCCCAAAGAACGTTCTCTGTAAGCCGAGTAAGCAGCTTTTGTAAATCCTTCTTTACCATCTTTAACATATCCTTTAAATCTTTTATAGTTAGCATTATACTCTCCAAGTTGCGATGTGTCAATAGCATTCTCAATAAAATGTTGTAGAACATTATCTAACATAGTTATTAAATCTTTTATAAAGTAATCATCTTTAGACCATTCATCATAATGTTCTAAGTTAACGCTAGACAAACAACATACGGCTGTTCTTTCTTCGTTAGTAGGTAGAGTTATCTCTGAACATAAGTTGCTTTGTTTTATTTCTAAGCCTAAATCTTTTTGTCCTTGAGGTAAAGCATCATTACAGTTGTCTATATTTATCATGTAAGGCTCACCAGTCTCTGCTCTTGCATAAATAATCTGCCACCATAGTTCTCTGGCATTTATAGTTTTAACAGCTTCATTTGTTTTAGGGTCTATCAATCTCCAATCTGCATCATCTCTAACAGCTTTAAGAAAATCATTAGTAATGTTAATACCGTTGTGTAAGTTTAAACACTTTCTATTTATATCTCCACCGGATTCTTTTCTCATGTTTATAAACTCTTCAATCTCTGGATGAGATATATCCATATAAGCAGCATAACTACCACGTCTAGTTATGCCTTGATTAAAGGCTAACATCTGAGAATCGACTACATGGATGAATGGAATACTTCCAGTAGAACGACTCCCACTAGAAGTAGAAATACCATTACTCCTAATATCTCCCCAGTATCCACCAATGCCACCCCCCGAACTAGCCAACCAAATATTTTCGTCATAATGAGAAGATAACCCATCACGACTATCGGGAACATAATTGAGAAAACAGCTAATAGGTAGCCCACGAGTTGTTCCCCCGTTGCTAAGTATAGGAGTGCTAAACATGAACCAACAATCGGAACTGTAGTTATACAATCTTTGAGCCATTTCATAATCTGTAACACCCTTGAAGGTGGCAGCAAATACTGAAGCCCTAGCAAAAGCCTCTTGTGCATGTGTTTCTTCCTCCCAGAAATATCTATCTCTTAATGTATCTAAACTAAACTTGTCTAGATTTTTTTCTTTTTCGTAATTTATCTCAATACCTAAATAAGGTTTTTGTCCTACTTTATCTTCTACCATAATTCTTATCTGTAATACTCTATTTTATCTAATAATTCTAATAGTTTATTTTCGTACCATTCTGCTTTCTTTAAATCTTCAGTGCCGTTTTTATATCTAAATCGCCAACGATACTTTAAAGAATTACCTCGTAAGTATCCTATAAATTCTTCTGAGGTTAACATAGAGTCAATAGCATCTATACATTCAATCTCTCCTGTGTTATAATGTTTAGGGTTATTAACCATATCTCTTTCTTTTTCTAGTTCTATATCTCTTTCTTGCTCTAGTAGTATATCATTAATTGTTTTAGGTTTGCTCATTTAATATCTCCTCTAATGTAGCGTTTGGATTTTCTTTTACCTTTTTATAAAACCATCTAAGCGTGTAAGCACTAACCATAAATTTATTATTAGCAAATATATGTGTCTGTTCAGGTAAAAACTCTTGTAAATTTTTTGCAGTAATTTTAGTTGCATCTTCTCCATCAGGAGTCATAGACCTAATCCATCTAATTAACAACTGAGTTGCATGTTTACGTAGTCTTTTTGCTTTTCTGCCATTCATTTGTAACCTCTATAACTTTAGGTGGTTTTGGTGTTTGCGTTAAATAAGTGTAGCCTCTTGAGTATTTAAATACTCTTAAACCTAATCCATCGTTAGCATCTGAATGACATTCAAACTTATGTCTGCAATATACACATTCTTTAGGAAGTTTCATATTGCCAGAACTACCTTCTGGTTCTGGATTATAACATCTTTGAGGTGGTTTGTCAAGCTTTATTGCTTTCTTAACATCTCTTATTTTCTTTTTAATATTAGGTTTATCAAACTCAGAAGGTCTAAATAAAGCTAACTCTCCAGTCTCTTTATTCATAGCTAAGAAGCCACCTTTTTTTGTACCTTCAGCTTCTTCGTAACCTGCAAGTTGTGGAAGATAGCCGAAGGTATCTTGCTCTGCTAACGTACCGTCTTTAAATTTCTTGAAAGCAAAGCCTGAAGCAGTCTTAATATCTACTACTTCTCCGTCTATAGTACAGTCCATGTGTCCTTTAATACCGGAGACGGATACTTCTTTTTGTTCATTACCTACTTCGTGTCCAGAAATCTTTACTAAGAATAATAATACTTCTTCTAATAAGTGCCCATATAAAAACTTAATAAAAACTGGAGCAGGTAAAGACTCAGTAGACTCGTTCTCTGATTTTAAATCATACCATAACTGTCTAGTAGGTTTACCAATATTAGACATTCTTAGCATATCTGAACTTCTTGGCGAAGGATTAGCCCAATGATGTAGTACCTCTTTAATACTTTCTCCCAGAGCATCTATATCTTCAGCACTAGCATCAAGAGGCTTTCCTTCTCCTAAGACAGAAAGCTTAGAATAAATATCTTCTATTAAGTTATCTAAATTTTTCATATTGTTTCGATTATATTCTTAGCATCTTGTTTGCTAATCTTAAACCATTCTCCTTTTTTCTGTTCAGAGTTTTTCTTTAATAGTTTATGTGCTTTTTTCTCAGCATCTTTCCTATCATTAAAGAATCTACTGTAATGTAATTTATAATCTCTGAAAGGACTAGAGGTTTGATATTGGTTGCATCTATCTTTAGAATCAATAGCCATACCAACTTTCACCCAACCTTTCCAAGATGGATTGCTTATAATATATATGTCTCCACTTTCTTCTTTGTTGTATAACATCTTAGCAATCTTACTAATAGCTTGTGGTTTCTTTATTTTACCAAAAACTAATTTAGCTAAGTTGCCACCTTGCTGTAAGTATCCTTCGATAGTTCTAAACTTTCTTTTATAGAACACTAAACCTTCTTCATTAAGATGATGGTTAATACCTCTCTTTCTCCAAGTAGTTCCATCATACATTTTTCCATCTGCTCTAATGTCTCCGTTCTTAGGTTTTATATTAGTGTGTTTCACTCCAGTTGTCTCCTACTTTGTATTCGCCATCTAAAGGACAGCGAAGATTAAAATGTTCTCCTGCTTCTATTATAGACTCGACTGCACGAAGTCCTACAAAGTCTGCTTGAGATTCCCTCACTTCAACTTGCCATTCGTCATGTATATTTGCAACGAACTTATAGTCAATAGTATTTAATTTTAGTTTATTGTCTAATAAAGACAATGCTTTCTTCATAACGATAGCACCTGCTCCTTGTAATAAAGTATTTAAAGCAGCATGATTATTTCTAATGTAAAGCTTTCTGCCGTCTATACCCTTGAGGTACTTCTTAGCTGCTGCTCTCTGCACTCTATCTCTAAGAGATTTAAATTCTGGTTTATTATCAAAGAAATATTGTCTAGCTCTTTTGCCATCTGATGTATTTCCTCCAACCACCTTGCCAAGTTTTTCATCTCCTGCTCCGTACATGAGGGCATAGATGAAAGTCTTTGCCTTATCTCTTGATTCAAGTCCTGCAAGTTTTTGATTAGAGGTGTGTATGTCTCCGTTAATGATTTCATTTATAAACTCCTTATCATCCATGTAATGTGCTAACATTCTTATTTCAAGACCACTAGCATCAATACCAACTAATTTATTTCCTTCGTCAACAATCCAACAGGCACGACACTCCTTACCATATTCACTACTGATACTTGGAACTTGTGCCATGTTAGGATTTCTATGAGTCATTCTTCCAGTAATCGTGCCGTTAGGAATGACAAAGCCATGAACTCTACCATCGTCTTGTAATGCTTCTAACCAAGACTCTATCTGTGCAATTCTTTTTTGCAATAATAAAAACCTAGCTATAAGATTAGCCTCATGTATATGAGTTATCTCTGATAAAGTTTTCTCATCTACAATAGGTTGACCGGTAGGTGTAAATCTGTCAGGCTTCCAACCAAAGTCAGTCAGATATTCGCCAATCTGTTTACGACTACCAAGATTAAACTCTTGTAAAGTCTGTCTCATAAATGGTCTATAATCGGAAGTGTTTAAACACCTTTCATATTCATCGTCAGTCAATCCTCTTTTAGAAAGAGTACCATCTTTCTTAACATAAGGACTGACTAACTTGTCATCAACCAAACGAGGCTGAAATGTTTTATGCACTTCATCTTCAATAGATTGCATTTGTTCTCTGAGTTCTGCTAATAATAAATTAGCACCCATTTCATCAAACTTAAATCCATTTACTTCTTGCTGTTTCATTATATCAGAAACAGAATGTTCTAAACAAACTGAGTCTTTGGAAAAACCTCTGGCTTCTTTTTTAAGTTCTTTGTAAACTAAAGTATTGAGTTGAACATCACGAACACAATAGTTCAACATTTCTGCTGAATAGTTTTTATAATCTTCAAACTCAATCTTTTTAAATCCTAATTTGTACCCCCACTTTTCTAGTGAATGTCCACCTTCACGAGTAGGGTTAAACAGTCTTGATAAAACTAAAGTATCAAGAAGTTCTTTCTTAGTTAAGTCTACATCAAAAAACTTTTTAATCATTGGTATATCAAAGCCAACAATATTATGACCAATCAATCTATCTGCTGATTGTAAAAGTTTTACACCGTCATCAAGTTTACTAGGTGGAAACTTAAATATTTCATTTGTGTCTACATCTTGAGCAACGATACACCAAACCTTAGTGGCTTTTAAATCGTCTGTCTCTATGTCAAATACTAAATCCATAATTAAAATCCGTGTTCATCTTCATCAACTTGAATGTCAGATATATCTACCTCTGATAGTCTACCACTATTAGAGTCATAAAGCAAGTGTGTTGCCATACCAACATCGCCAGTGTATCTTGATTTAAGCACACGGACTTTTGTAGTACGAGACTCATCGCCATCGTCAGATTGTTGATTTCTTTCCAATGCCAAGACACAATCAGACAGTTGAGCAATACTTTGTGAACCTCTCAAGTGAGATAGATTTACTTCTATACCGTTCTCGTGTCCTTTATTACCATCAACTCTTCTCAAGTGTGATACTAAGATTATACCTGCACCAGTTTCTTCAACGATACTTCTGAGTCTAGTCATAATATTATCAATGGCTCTACGTTCGTCGCCTTCTGATACTGCACTTACTAACATGTGTAAGTGGTCAACTACAACCCATTTACATTCACAACCGATAATCATAAATCTAAGTTTAGAAAATATCTCATCAATATCATTCGTGCCAAAGTGAGCATGAACCCAAACTCTGTTTTTATTCTCTCCGTCATACAAGACATCAAAAAATTTATCAAGTTGTTCTGGTGTAAACTTTTCTCGTTCTTGGTCTATGTATAGTCTAGCGTTAGCTTCAATAGAAATAATCCCATCAATAGTTCTTCGCCAGTCCTCCTCAAGAGCAATCACACCGACATTATCTTTGGTGCTTTTGATGAGCCAGTGTTCTAACTCTCTCGTGACAGAGGATTTACCAAGACCAGTTCCACCAGTAAGTGTGACTAATTCACCTTGTCGTAATCCATACAACTTATCGTTCAATCCTTGCCAAGGATAAGGCACACTGTTTTTCTTTTCTCTAGTGTGATACTTGTCTCTTTGTTCAGAAACATTTAAGACACCAGAAGGTGTATAGGTTTTAGCTGACCACCATGCTTCAACAAACTCCTTGTGCTTGTTGTTTCGGAGCATATCATTAGGGTCTTTAAAGCCATTAGGTAAGTTAAGTATCTTAGCTTTACTAGGTTTAAACAGCCTAGCAACTTTTCTAGCTGCTTCCTTACCTGCCTTGTCATTATCAAATGCAATGATAACATTATCAAATCCTTCAAGAAATTCAAGACTATCTTTAACATCACGAACTGCTCCTGATGAGCCACGTTTAATAGAGACAACTGCCCACTTACTACCTAGTAATTCATAGGTAGCCATAGCATCACACTCGCCTTCAGTTAAAGTTATATACTTGCCACTCTTGAAAAGTTGTTGTCCAAACAAGCCTGTATCATCTAGCGAACCATTCCAAAAGAATTGTTTATTGGGTACATTTCTTTCTTTGGTTGAAGCCAACTCATGTCCATTATAAAATGGATATATATGTTTTACTACATTACCCTGTAAGTCATGGACAACTTTTACCCCATACTTTTGAGCAGTAGCTTGTGATATTTTTCTATCGGTCAGTGCTGAAAAAGAACCGACTGATACATTATCAGGTTGTTTAAACGTATTATCTTTTTGTACTTCCATATTTTTTCCTTCGCAACTTTCTTTATAGTTAGGCATAAAGGTATCGCAACTAAAACATTTAGCTGACCCATCTTCATTAACACCAACGGCATCACTACTATTACAGATAGGACACGGTTGATGCACCTTATCCCAAGTGCTTGTCATATTAGCCCTCACTAATTATTATTTATCTTTAGTATCTTCAGTTATAATTTTAGTTTCAGATACTTCCTCTTTGGCAGGTTCAACCATAAGTGCTTCATCACAGCTTTCTAAAATCTTTTCAAGATTAGCTCTATGTGTAGCACTTGCAAAGTTGATTGCCTCTGCTAAAGTTTCAAGAGTTCCCACTTTAGAAATGATAACTCTAGCCTCGCCTTGTTTGGTTTCATCAGCTATCTCGTTAACATTATAAATGTTTTCTCCGTCATCTTTTTTAATAGTAATAATCATACTAAAACTCCTCGTTCTCTGTTGATGGTTCAGCGTACTCAACTAACTCTACAACTTTAACTGCAATTAATTCAGCAAAAGTTCCATAGTCATTCTTGTAAGGTTTAATTTTAACCTTAACTTTAGAGCCATTACCAAGAGCAACGTCTATAGGGTTGCCGTCATTATCAATTAGCTTTGGTGCTTCATTGATACGACCTGCAACTTCTACTTTTCTACTAAAAGAAAAAGCAGGTTTATCAAACTTAGGTTGCCCACTTCTATCTCTAACTTGAGAGATACCTTTTGCTTCTAAATCAGAAGCTGTACTGTCATCAGTCAAAACTGTAATGACGTACTTATGAGGTTGAAACCTCGTGTTAGGTGTAGTGATGTGTGGATACATCGCCTCTCCTTCTACATACTCATACATATTTTTACTCCTATATATAAATTGTTTTAATTACTTTGCACATTATATCACAAGTAGATTTAAATTGCAAGTCTTTTTTCTTTTCGCTTTGCATTATTTTTTTGCCTAGTCATTTCGTTCTCTTCGGCAAACCACTCATTGATGATGTGTTCTTTTAAATCTTTAGTAGATAACCCAGTATCATTTTTAGTTATCCTTAAATGATTACTGCCAACTACTAAGGTAGCATAGTTATGATACTTCTCATCAGCTAAAGTAAACTGATAGTCTGGAGCATTGTAATACATGACACTGTTTAAACGCTCTGCATACATACCATAATCTATTTGTTGTTTTTGTTTTTTCATATTCCTCCGAAAATTATAGTGGCTAGTACCCCGAATTTAATCTAGGATTTACCTAGCCACTTGTCTTTTTGCAAGACACATTAACATGGTTAGGAAGGTTTTGTTGAGGGCTACCATGTCAATTAAAAGATGTCATTGAAAGTGACAATCTCATTACCATACAATGTCACGAAGTAGTTGCCATTAGTTTTAGAAACTTCATAACAAACTTTATGCTCGTACCATTCCTCGTAGTTATCATAAACATAATCTACAAACCTTTTGTACTCGTCTTCAGTGACTTGTTTTGTTGTTGAATAAAATATATCTCTTTGTGCTTTCATAATTTAGTGCTCCATTATACCATACTTTTAATTAAATTGCAAGTGCTTCTTCATAATCTTTATTCCACCACTTAGGTTTTGACCTGCCTTTCTCCCACTTGGCATAGTGCTTTTCGTTAATAACATATCTACGATAAGCAACGATAGGGTCTTCATGCTTGTATTCATCAGGCATAGCTTGTGCTAGTGGTGTCATTTCGCCCTGCTTTATATTCTTCGGATATTGCATTAAAGGTTTCTCCAGCTTAACAAGACTTGCATGTTGTTTACCATATCGAAAAGTATACTCCATACCTAGTGCCAGAAAGTGTGCATACAGCCATGAATAATTTTGACTGGACTCTCTTGCCCAAATAGTACAGGGATGATTCCAGTAAGCTCTTTTGTAGAGTCCTACTTCATCTGCCCACTCATCGCCATCTAGTTCTCTATGTGCTGTGCATAACATCTGTGCTGTTTCCAACGGCATTTTTACTAGCATCTTATCTGGCTGTGCTTCTGCCGAAGTTATTGGATTGTGATTAAAATAAAATATGTTCATATCTACTCCTCTAAGTAATTATTGAAACAAATTCTTTGTTATCGTCTTGTTGTACATCATCAATCTCAAGCCATTCATCTGCAAATACGGGTTTATCATTTTCCCAATCGCACACAACAAGTTTATCTTGTACTTGAATATCGACTATGGCTTTTGAATTACATTCTTTTAATCTTTTAA
>Ga0208645_1001155_pt1 | contig 24138 bp, 19 predicted proteins | sample VirMetDEL_Sep_01_FD_184519 | JGI IMG/M metagenome (GOLD analysis project Ga0208645, IMG submission 184519) | Aqueous microbial communities from the Delaware River and Bay under freshwater to marine salinity gradient to study organic matter... | ecosystem: Environmental > Aquatic > Marine >... | reverse complement strand
TGCGACCAGCAGCGAGCTCGGCTGCTGCCTGGTGGCGGCTGGCGGCACGGTTTCGGTGACGACGGCGACTGTCGGCACGCTGAACTGGGACGGCGGCGTCATCATGGTCGGCAACGCGGGCATCACGGCGGCGTCGTTCGCGGAGTTCGGCGTGGCTGCGGCCGTCGTGTACGACAACGTCCTGAGCACCGCCGACCTGCAGACCATTGTCGACGCCGTCGCGTAGGAGTGCAGATGTCTTTTTCCCGACAGCTCTTAACACGACACAGCTGGGAACATTACACGCAGCAATATCATAATATTTTTGTTTTTAGCAGGAACAAAATAATTTGTTTAGATAATCTTGTATTATTTTACTAGTTAGCGGTAGAGAATAATAAGATGTCTGACCCCAAGAATAAATGGACACAACCTGATGCGCCTCCTCCTCCAATGTTTTTTGGTCAAAAGGAGCGTGACCTTGTAAAACAAGTTAATGATGAGTTAGCAGAGCGAGTTGTTGGACAAACAGTCGCTTACTATCCTATAAGCATTGAGCACTCTAATTTTAATGAAACATATGGTGAAGCAATAGACAAAGTTACGCTTCCGCCTGTTCGTGTGTTTGCATACGTTGTAGTTGAGAATGAACAAACAAACCAAAAGTATGGATACGAATACCAATCTAAACTAACAGTTAATTTTCACCGGAGGCGCTTAACAGAAGATCAAGATCTTTTTGTTCGTGCTGGTGATTTTGTTCAATACGGCGATTTATTTTATGAGATCGTTCGAACATATAACGACACAAGATATTACTTTGGCCAAGTAGATTACAAGTTTCAGATAAGTGCTGAATGTGTAAGAGCACGAGAAGGAACTTTTAGAGTTATCGATAGTGTTGATAGATAATTCATCTAAGCCCAGACAGACTTGCTTTGAGTTTTTGACTTTGACCAACTATTTATGAAAGCAGGAGAGATTTAAATATGTCATGGGTATTTGGACCGGGAGGTGGTGGCACCCCCGGAGGCGCAAACGGAGCTATACAGTTTAACAGCAGCGGATCTTTTAGCGGATCTCCGTTATTAACTACAGACGGTGCAGGAAACTTATCCGCATCCGCAAACATATCAGCATCTGCCTTTTATGGCGATGGGTCTAATCTAACAAACGTCACAGCATCAGCAGTTGAAGTTGCTGATGGTCCTCAATATTCTTTACAGTTTAGATTTGACTCTCCTGTATCTGGAGATCTAAGTGGATCTAGTGATTTACTTTGGGATCCAGCAACAAGTGATGTTCTTATATCAGGCAACGTTCGTCTTGAGGACGGCAAAGAATTCTACGGCGACTTGGAAGGCGCTATCTTATTTTCTGCCAAAGTTGATGAAGCTGGCGGTATTGGAAAAGGCAAAGTCGTATACATCAAAGGAATATCGGGAACAACGCCAACCATTGGTCTTGCTGCTTGCGATAACCCTGCTACGATGCCTGCTTTTGGGTTGTGCGCAGTTTCGGCCAGCAATAATGCCAACACTCAAGTTGCAACCTTTGGTTCTCTTGATGGCTTGGATCTATACAACATATCCCCCGGACATTCATTCTCGGCAGGTGATATTCTTTATGTGAACACAGGCTCTGGTGGAACAGCGGGTACATTCACCAACGTTAAACCAACAGGCTCTAGCAACCTAGTTCAAAACATTGGCAAGGTTGTTCGCAATGGTGTTAGCGCTAATGGGCAAATCAAAGTTGGTGGTGCAGGTAGAGCAAATGATACTCCCAACTTGGATAAAGGTTATTTATTTATTGGGAACGATACAGACCAAACAATCCAAGACAACACAATCTTTGTTTCAGCCTCGGCTAATAGAGTTGGTATCAACAACACAAGCCCAGACCATACTCTTACGGTAGGGGGCGATATCTCGGGCTCCGGAAACATTTCAGGATCAGGCTTGTACGTAGAAGACGCTTTTGTGTCTAATATCCCAGCGAATAGAGTTTTGGTATCAACCACTAACGGTCAAATCACAAGTCACTCTCCATTTACATTTACTTCTGATGTGTTGGCAGTTCCAACAATTACAGCATCTGTTGGAGTGATGGTAACATCTTCTGCCAATGGGTCTATCAATATTGGCGAAGGAATAAGATATATATTTGATGGAGATGATCGTCTTGATGTATTTGAAAATGAATTTAGGATAAAGAATACCAATTTCTTTCAAGGTGTCTCTGGAGAACAGACAAGCAACTTTAATATTCGCGATACACAAGTGTTTCTTGTTGACACCAACAGTTCAGTTGTTACCGGCACACTTCCTGGCGTGACCTCTTTAGATAATTATGGTGCTACATTTACTATTAAAGACTCCGGAGGTAACGCCGGTACAAACAACGTTGTTATTGAACCATCCGGCTCACAAACGATTGATGGCGGCACGGCTGCTAAGATAGAAATAAACTATGGAGCCATAACTGTGGTGGCTATTTCGTCTTCTGTAAATGGTCTCGGCTGGACAATTGTTTCGGCAACATAAAAGGATTTAAGATGGCATTAGTATTAGAAGATGGAGTATGGAAGTTACAAGCCAAGGGGTTGCAGAAGCTTGCTGATCTGGATCTGTCGGCTGTGGCTGCGGCCGACTGGACGGCCAACGGCGACGGCCACGCATGGAGCGTGCCGGGCTCGGACGTGCCGGTGTACACCTACGGCACGACGGGGAACAGCATCGACGCCGACGGGTCCAATGGCATCGTTCTGGACCCGGCCGTCGGCAAGGAGTTTGCCGGTGCGACGCAGGACGGGCCGGTGCTTTACCTCAAGGCGACCGACTTCTGGCCGGCTGGGTACGGCACTCACCGGCCCTTGCACGTCTGGGTTGTGATCGACGTGGACGGCGACCCGGGCACGAACGGCGACAGCACGCTGACGCTTGCGTGGACGAAGGATCCGCCGGGTTCGGCGGTCTACTCCTCGCTTGAGTGGGCGGGCCACGCGACCGCCGACGAACTGTTTACCCGACTCGGCCACGGCGGCGGCAACACGGACGGGACGCACTACTCCGACCTGGGCGTGCCCGACTGGATGGGCATCTACGCCAGCGGTCAGAAGATCAACGGCTTCGCCGGGCAGGGCGCTGGCCCGGCCGGCCCCGCAGAGGACGCGTCGGATCGGGTGGCTGTCTCGCCAACGTGGTCGCTGTCGGGCGTTCGCGCGAACATGCTCGGCACGTTCGGCCTAGAGGGCAACAACGGCGTGGTCATCGCCGCGAGCGCCGGCACGGGCGCCTGGGCGACGGCTCCGACGATCAAGCGGATCCGCATTTACGGGATGTCACCATGAGTCGGATCATATTCGCAGCTAGCGGCGAGGCCCTCGACGTTGCCGTTCGCACCATCGACGCCGGGATGCCCCTGTCCGACGACGTGGTCGTGGCTGCGCTGGTTCAATTGGCCGGGCTGGCGGACGACCCCGCCGGGGTCCTGGGCGCGGCGACGGAGGAGATGCAATCGGCGGTGAGCCGGCCGCGTCCGCGCGTTGACCTCGTGAAGAACGAGGGCATCGACGCGCCGGTTGTGGGCACCAGCTGGGACCGGAAGTCGTGACTGACGCCGTCTACAGCCTGCGTGTCCTAGTCGGCATGTCGCTTGCACTCACCGCGTGCTCGCCCGCCGCCCCGGCGGAGCCCGCCAGCCGCCCGCTACGGCTTTGCTTCGACGCCGCCCCCTCCGCGTATGCCCAGGCGCGCGCCGAGGCCGCTGCGGGCGCGTGGGGCTGCGTGACGGTCGCTGAGCACAACTGCGACGCCCGGGTTGCGTGGTCGTCGGCTCCGGTCGTGACCGCGAATGGCACCCCGGGGCTCGCACCCATCCACAAACCACGACGCAGTTTGGTTTACGAACAGTTAAGATTCTAAATAAAACAGTTTTCGTCATTTGAAAAAATAAAACACTATTTATTTTTGACGAGCTATCGTGTTTGGAGTTAATTTTTATGTCTTCACTATTAGAAGAGGCGATCGTGGACGCCAAAGCCCTTAAGGAAGCAGCATTGAAGAATGCTGAAAACGTTGTATTGGAAAAGTATTCTGGCGAAGTTAAGAAAGCCTTAGATACTTTACTAGAGCAAGAAGAACTAGAAGAGGGTGGCGAAGACGAGGCTCTTACAGAGTTTACAGACGATGTTCCTTACGCATTTCAGAACGAAGAGTTAGATGCTCCAGAAGATGATGAGATCGTTGAGATCGATTTTGATGCTCTCAAGGCTCGTTTAGAAAAGGAAGATGAAGTTGTTGAGGAAGAAGACCTTAACGATGCTCTAGAGATGGCTGACGATATGGCTGGTGGCGAGATGGCCCCAGAGCTTGAAGCTTCTGCCGAGGAAGATGCTGCTGAACTAGGTGCAGAGCCAGTCGAGCCACTAGATCTAGATGAAGATCTCGATCTATCCGGACTTTTTATTGAAGAATTAATAGAAGAGCTTGTTGTTGATATGGATACATCACCAGCAGGTTTCTCTTCACTCGGTGGCGCTTACAATAGTGTGATGCAAGCAAATAATGATGCTATTGCAGCCGCTAAGGAAGCACACCTTGAGGAAGAAGAGGAAGAGGAGATTGAAGAAGATACCGCACCAGATGTTGTGCCGGTTGAACTTCATGAGGCAAAGATCTCCGAACTTACAGAATCTAACAGAGAGCTTCGTGCTCTCATTGTTGAAGCAAGGGATCAGCTTACAAAGCTGAATCTTGATAACGCCAAGCTTGTTTATCAAAACAAGGCTTTGAATAGCATCTCCCTGAATGAGCGACAAAAAGCACAAATTGTCGAAGCTGTTCAGACTGCCAATTCTGTTGAAGAAGCAAGTATGATTTTTGAAACAATTCAAAACGCAGTGGGGAACACTCCTGATCAGAGAACACGTCCACAAACACTACGTGAAGCAGTTCAAAGACCTACGTCGCTTTTGATCAATTCTAAGAGAAACAACGAGGCAACTAAGGACCCAACTATGGGTCGTATGCTGCGTTTAGCAGGTTTGAATAAATAAACAATAACATTCAGGAGGTATATTAAAAATGTCTATTGTACAAAGATTGACAGAAGGTATCGTCAATCGTGACCTCTCGACCGAGGGTGCTGCACTCATTTCCAAGTGGGAGCAGACCGGTCTTCTTGAGGGCATCTCTGATGATACACAGAGAAACGGTATGGCCCGTTTGCTTGAGAATCAGGCAAAGGAGCTTCTCCGTGAGTCTTCCAGCATGTCTGCTGGTGACGTAGAGGGTTTTGCCGCTGTTGCATTCCCACTTGTACGCCGTGTATTCGGTTCCTTGATCGCTAACGATCTCGTTAGCGTTCAGCCAATGAGCCTTCCATCAGGTCTCATTTTCTTCCTTGACTTCGCCTTTGGTGGTACTAACAACTCTACTGGTGATCGTCTTGGCAACCCATTCGATACATCACTCTACGGTGGTGGGCGAGTTGGTTCTCAGGTCACCGGCGGTGTTCTCCTAGATGGTGTTAACGCCGAGCGTGGTCCATACGCCCTTAACAACGGTTACGCTTCCCCAACAGGCTCAGTTGCTGTTACCATTACGGTTCAGGCTTCTGGCACAGTTGGCGATGACGGTATCTTCGTTCAGGACGGCGGCACAGCCGGCTACACAGATCAGTCTATTCTACTATATGATGCTGATCTAGTGTCTGGTTCTGAGATCGCTATTGGTACAATTGCTAAGTCTGACCTTGAGTCAGCTGGCGTTGACTTCAACTTTGATGACTACGTCGCTCTCACACTTATTAGCACTGGTGTAGGTACACAGGTTCGTCGCCTTACCCGCGAAGATCCTAACGACGAGGATCAGGTTGTCCTCACACTCTTCGGCGCCGCCGGCGCAGATGTCAGTGGTGCTCTAGACGCTGTTGTATCCGCTTCTATTCCACTTGCTGATAACTTTGACGATGGTGGTGCCCTCGGTTCTGTCCAGGGTGCAGCTGAGTGGGGTCTAGAGAGCAATGAGAACATCCCTGAGATCGACATCAAGGTCGATTCCGTAGCAGTCACAGCTGTAACCAAGAAGCTCAAGGCTAAGTGGACACCAGAGTTGGGTCAAGACCTCAACGCTTACCACAACCTTGATGCCGAGGTTGAGCTTACTCAGATTCTTTCTGAGCAGATTGCTCTTGAGATCGATCGTGAGATCCTTGAGGATCTTGTCAAGGGTGCAACTGCCGGTACACGCTACTGGTCCCGCGTCCCAGGTCAGTTCCTCGATCGCGAGACTGGTCTAGTTGCCTCTGCTGGTGACTTCACCGGTAACGTATCCGAGTGGTACGAGACTCTCGTTGAGACAATCAACGATGTCTCCGCTCAGATCCACCGCAAGACTCTTCGCGGTGCTGCCAACTTCATCGTCTGCGGACCAGAAGTTGCCAACATCCTTGAGTTCACAGCTGGCTTCCGTGCAAACGTTACAGCCGATGCTGATCGCGGTGATATCGGTGCTGTTAAGACTGGCTCCCTCTCCAAGAAGTTTGATGTTATGGTTGACCCATACTTCCCACGTCAGTTGATCCTCGTTGGTCGACGTGGCTCCAGCTTCCTTGAGAGCGGCTATGTGTACGCACCATACGTACCACTACAGACCACACCTACAATCTTCGGTGTAGAGGACTTCGTACCTCGTAAGGGTGTCATGACCCGTTACGCCAAGAAGATGGTCCGTCCGGACATGTACGGCTTGGTTGTCTGCAGAGGACTCGTATAGTCTTAGCCTGACTTAAGGTCAAAATAATGAAAGCCCTGCCTCTTTTGAGGTGGGGCTTTCTATTTATTAATAGAGCAAAAAGAGGATTCTTCTATGGCAATTCCAAATTTAAACCCCGCATCAACTTCAAATGCAAACATACTTCCGGTTACGGGAGCAGCAGGCAGTGTCGCAACAACATTACCATTTGGTATTTATGCTGGTTCAACAGCATTTCTGTCAGGCGCAGCAGATCAAGTTGCTTATACATATAAGAAGCTGGGCGGTGACGTATTAGATATTGAATTGGCAGAAGGAAACGTATACGCTGCTTATGAAGAGGCGGTTTTAGAATACTCATACTTAGTAAACCTATTTCAAACAAAGAACTCACTTTCATCTTACCTTGGTGCCACAACAGGATCTTTTGATCAAGATGGACAAATCACATCAGGATCTTTGTCAGGATCTAATGTAGCTCTGCGTTATCCAAGATTTGATTATGGTTACGTTCGCAGAATCTCTGAAGGTCTTGCAACTGAAGCCGGGTTCGGTGGAACAACACCAATATACTCTGCATCGGTTGACAGAGTGGCCAACCAGCAAGATTATAATTTACAAACAATTATCTCTGCTTCTTCAGTAACCGATACTTCATCTTCTTTTTATCAACAGGTCGGAGATAAAAGAGTAACTATCAGAAAAGTATTCTTCAAAACTCCACGAGCAATGTGGAGATTCTATGGTTACTACGGTGGGTTCTCAGTTGTAGGTAACTTAAGAACTTACGGTCAGTATGCTGACGACTCTACATTTGAGATTGTCCCAACTTGGCAGAACAAACTTCAAGCAATGGCTTACGAAGATGCGCTTTGGACAAGAGTATCTCACTACTCTTATGAGATCCACGATAACAAGTTAAGGATTTTCCCAACGCCTGACTCTACATCCCCGGAAAAGTTCTGGGTTCAGTTTACAATCAATAACCAATATGAGCCTTGGGACAATCAGCCAGGAATAGATAACGGAGCAGAAGGTGTTAACAACATTAACACGCTTCCATTCGAAAATATTCCATACGAAAACATTAACGCTATAGGTAAGCAATGGATTCGTAGATTTGCTTTGGCTTTAACAAAAGAGATATTGGGGCAAGTAAGGGGCAAGTTCTCTTCTGTTCCAATCCCAGGAGAGTCTGTAACTCTTAACGCGGGTGAGCTTCTTTCGCAAGCCAGAACTGAGATGGATCAGTTGAGAGATGAACTTAAAACCATTCTTGAGGATACCACTTACGACAAGTTGGCTGCTGTCGACTCTACAATGCAAGACTCTGGTAGAAAGGTTCTTGAAAACATACCAGCCGGCATTTACGTGGGATAATTAAATGTCACGCAGTAAAAGAACAGAAAGACAAATAAAGGACAAAAGATCACAACGTTTTGATTATGTTGGCGACAAAGAAGTTGCAGCAAAGCTTCAAGAGATTGAGTTTATGCCTTCGTCTTTGGAGACGATTGATAGAGCAATGCTTCGTTTTATTGATGAAGAACTTAACCTTTTTGCGAATACCAATGATGGTTTCAAGAAAGTTCCAGTTCTGTGGGTCACAGCAGAGCGAGCCTTCCAAATCAAAAATAACAAAGATCTAAGAGATAAAGAAGAAACTTTGATTCTTCCTTTGATCACCGTTAATCGATCAAGTGTGACTAAAGAACCAAACTATCGAGGCACTGTGTTCGCGAACTTATATCCTGTTGGTGATGAGAAGGGCGGCACTATTACGGTTGCGAGACAAATAAATCAAAAGAAGACAGCAGAGTTTCAGAATGCGCAGGCAAATAGAAAATACGGCGCTGATAAAGATGTTTCCAGTAAAATGCTAAATACAAACAAAAGAAACATGTCAACCGCCAAGACAGTATATGAAACAATAACAATCCCAATTCCTACCTGGGTTAAAGTAGTATATGAGATTTCTATTCGCACCGAGTATCAGCAGCAAATGAACGAGCTTATTCGCCCATTCATCACAATTCCGGGCAACTCTAGAACCCCAAAGCGCATTGAGGCAGAGGGGCACTATTACGAAATCTTTATTGATGGTGGTTTCGCCAATAACTCCAACCAAGCAAACCTTGGAATGGAACAGAGGAACTACGAAACTAATATTAATATCGAAACTCTCGGCTATCTTATTGGTGAAGGCGAAAACCAAGAAAGACCTAAGATAGTGAGACGCCAAAATGCAGTTGAAGTAAAGCTAGGCAGAGAGAGGACAGTCGTCGGAGATATCCCCGATAATATAAAAGATGGTTTTTACAGAGAATAATTCTCTTCCTACTGCATAACACTATTTACTTTGAACATTTTCGCAATGTAGGAGATAATAACGAATGTCAGTTAAGAATTACCGATTTGTGTCCCCAGGCGTTTTCGTCAACGAAATTGATAACTCCCAGCTTCCAGCTTCCCCAGCCGGAATCGGTCCAGTTATCATTGGTCGCGCCGAAAAGGGTCCAGCTTTAAGACCAACCACCGTCAACTCATTTGAAGAGTTTGTCAATGTATTCGGAACACCGAACCCAGGGAACGCTGGAGATGACGTGTGGCGACAAGGAAACTCAACGACTGCTACAACATATGGTATGTACGCAGCCCAGGCTTATCTCCGAAATAGTTCTCCTTTGACTTTCATTCGTTTGCTTGGCGATGAGGATGCTAACGCCACAAATAGTGGCAAGGCTGGCTGGACTGAAGATCAGGCTTACGGATTGTTTGTTTTTGAGTCTGCTGGAAACGATGAGGTTGACGGTGCTTTGGCTGCAATCTTTTATGCTGGTCCATCAGTTACATTTGCTCTCTCGGGCACAGTGGCTGCATCTGGTTCCTCCGGCGCGATCACTGACGGACCTGCTATCACAGGTTCTAACCTTATAATCAAAGATACCGGAAATGCTAACGAGTTCAAGATGATCCTAGGAAACGCTGGCGCTTCTTCGGCTGATATCACAGCTTCTTTCAACTTTAACAGAAATGATTCTCGTTACATTCGTAAAGTGTTTAACACAAACCCGCAGCTTACTAACGCTGGCATCACCGATACGCCACTTAACTACTTCTTGGGTGAGACATTCGATAGACATCTTAGCGAAACCGTCTCAGATGAGGGGACGACATATGCCGCTTTGGTACAACTAACCAACACCGGAGATTCCTTGTCGGGCTCCAACTTCATAGCTAGCCTACAAGGCGCAGAGACGCCACAGATTATTAGCTGCCGTCTAGATCCTTCCGATACTCCAACAGACTTGTTTAAGTTTGTCACAAGAGGCGAGGGTGGTGATTGGTCTAACAAGAACATCAAGATCTCTATTCAAGATATTAAGAGATCCACTAATAACGACACGGAATACGGTACATTCTCAGTTGTTATTCGTCACCTTAGCGACAGCGACAATGTTGTACGAGTAATCGAGCAGTTCAACAATTGCACACTCAATCCTAATTCGCTTGATTATGTAGCTCGCAAGATCGGTACTCAGTACCGTGAGTGGGAACCTTCAGAGCGCCGCTATCGCACACGAGGCGACTGGCCAAACAACTCTCAACTAGTTCGTATTGTAATGAATTCCGATGTGGATGCTGGTCTAACAAACCCAGTTCTTCTTCCATTCGGTTTCGACGGAATTGTAAAGTATGTTGACGAAACCATCGTAGACGCCGCTTCTGGCTCTTGGATTTCTGGTTCTGGAAACCCAGACCCCACAGAATATGTTGGTGAAACCCTCGTAATCTCTGGTTCTTCGCTGACTGCTAATGTGTTCTACCCAGAGCCAGAGCTAAGAGTAAGCGCTTCTGACGGCAACCTTGCAAACCCAACTGATGCTTACTTCGGTTTCCAAACCACACAGACTGCAGGCGGAACTGTATTCGATACATCCAACATTGACTTGCTTCGTCCTCGCGGCGGCATTGTCGCAAACATGTTCGCCGGCGCGACCGGAAGTGTCAGAGCAGAATCAACACAGTTCACCTTAGATGATATCTCGGGGTCCGGCGTTTGGTCAGAAGGTTCTTACGCCACGGATTCTCTAACATTTGCGGCTCCTATTTCAGGCGTCCTAGATGCCGGATATGATCGCTTTACCGTACCGGTATACGGCGGCTTCGACGGAACTGACATCACTCAGATGGATCCATTTGCGAACGCAACCATGACTGGCTCTCCTTCTGATACAACTAGCTATGAGTTCTTCTCAATCCGTAAGGCAATTGATTCCGTTGCAGACCCAGAGGTGGTAGAAATGAACTTGGCTGCTATCCCGGCTCTAACACAGGAAGGACTTACAACACACTTGGTAAGAACTTGTGAAGACCGTGGTGACGCTTTGGCTGTTATTGATCTCCCAGATTCCTTCCAGCCTCGTGAAGAGAGTACAGAGGTAGCTCGTCTTAACACACAAAGCACCATCACGACACTTATCAACGGTCTCCGTTCGCGAGGACTTAACTCCTCATACGGTTGTGCTTACTACCCATGGGTCAGAGCTAGAGACACCATCAACGGTGCCTTCCTTTGGCTCCCACCATCTGTAGCAGCTATTGGTACATTCTCAAGCTCACAGCGTAAGACACAGGTTTGGTTCGCACCAGCCGGTTTCAACCGTGGTGGACTCACAGAAGGTTCCGCAGGCATTCCAGTTGTTGATGTAGCTCACCAGCTTCGTCGCAAGGATCGTGACGATCTTTATGGGGCGAACATTAACCCAATCGCTAAGTTCCCATCTGAGGGTGTTGTAATCTTCGGTCAGAAGACACTACAGGTTACACCTTCTGCTTTGGATCGCATCAACGTTCGTCGTCTAATGATCTTCGTTAAGAAGCGTATCTCTCAGATTGCTTCCGGGATTCTCTTCGATCCAAACGTTAAGACAACTTGGACACGATTCACTTCCCGAGTTGAGCCATTCTTGGCTGATGTTAAGACAAACTTTGGTCTCTCTGATTACAGAGTTGTTCTTGATGAGACAACCACAACTCCAGATCTTGTAGATAGAAACATTCTATACGCACAGATTTTCTTGAAGCCAACAAGAGCAATCGAGTTCATTGCGATTGACTTCAACATTACAAGAACCGGAGCATCGTTTGACGATTAAATAAAAGTGGGGGAGTTCCGACTCCCCACACTAATTAACTTAGACCTATCAGGAGATAACAACAATGGCCTTTTGGACAAGCGCACTTTCAGAACCAAAGAGACAACATAGATTTATTCTAAGATTCCCAGAACTTATTACAGGTGATTTTGCTTACGCAGAATACCTTGCTAAATCTGTTACAAAACCTTCGTACACAGTTGGTACAACAGAGCATAAATTTTTAGGAAACACTTATTACTACCCAGCAGCAGTTACTTGGAACGAGGTCACTGCCACTATTGTTAACTCCGTAGCTCCAGATGGCAATGAGCTTCTTTACCAAGCTCTGCAGCAGATGGGTTATCTAAAGCCTGACATTCAGGAAGACGTTTTCCTACAGAACCTTCCAGCCTCAACACCAAACAAGCAGGCTGCGTTAGCTGCACTTGGTCAGGTTCAGTTTGAGGAGCTTTCCGGCGAAGGTGGCACACTTGGAATTTGGAAGCTACAGAATGCTTTCATTACAAATGTAACTTTTGGCGATTTAGATTACGCAGGCGAAGAACTTCTAGATATTACAATTCAAATGCGTTACGACTGGGCAACTTATGAGGTTGGACAAGCCACTAGAGCTTTAGCTAATATTCGATAAAAGAAAGAGACGGTGATTTTTGAGTAGAAATTCAAACAGACAGGGGGCTCCAGAAGGACCCCCCGCACCACTACCACAAGCACAACAAACACAAAACTTATTTTCATTCCCGACCCCAACGGAGTTCGTTGAACTTCCTAGTAAGGGGCTTTTCTATGGCGAGGGGCATCCACTGCAGAGTGCTCAAACAGTAGAAATCAAACACATGACAGCGAAAGAGGAAGATATCCTATCTTCCGAGACTTTAATTAAAAAGGGTCTTGTTATGGACAGGCTCTTAAAGTCTGTACTGGTTGATACAAATATCGATCCTAACTCTTTACTCATAGGCGATAAGAATGCGATCGTTATGGCTATTAGAGAAACCGGATTTGGTTCGCTTTATGGGACAAACGTTACTTGCCCTGCTTGTGGAACATTAAATGAGAAACAATTCTCCTTAGAAGGCAAAGAAATCAAGCAATCCAACTTGCTTGATGATGTAAAGCTTCTAGAGAATGGAAACTTCTTATTAACCTCTACAGATTATAATCCAGAGATTACCTTTGAGATTAGACTTCTGACCGGTAAAGATGAACAGAGAATTTTGAAGCATGTTGAAGGTCGTAAAAAGCTTAAGCTTGAAACAGGACCAGTAACAGAACTACTAAAAAACATTATTGTATCTGTTAATGGTATCTCACAGCCAAGCGCGCTCCAAGAGATTATCAGTCAGATTCCTGCTGCTTTATCAAGAAAGATTCGTAAAGTATACGAAGAAGCAATGCCAAACATAGAACTAAAAGCTGACTTTACCTGCGACAACTGCTCCCATACAGAGCGCTTGGAGGTGCCGATCAACGTCGACTTTTTTTGGCCTAAACTCTGATTACCAAGCGACTCTGTACGAAGAGTTTTTTATTCTTAAACAACATGGGAACTGGTCTTTTTCGGAAGCCTATATGTTGCCCACTGGTTTAAGAAGGTGGTTCCTTTCTCGTTTGGCTAAACACTTCGAAGAGAAGAGTGAAGCGGAAGAGAAAGCAATGTCGACATCACGATAAGTGCGCCTTTTTCTTTATGCTACTATTTAGATAGAAGAGGTTTGCCCCATGAGTGAAGAGAACATCGTTATTGATTTAAGTGATAAGACAATCAATGAAAGATTGTACACAGATTTTTCCTATAAGGTTAATCGCATGCTGTTGGATTTATACCACGCCGGCGCCGATATTAACCCAACCATTCGTGGAACACAAGCTCAAATAGAATCTTTCTTTAAAGCTCTTCGTGGCGAAAAAAGATATATGGATTCGTATATAAAGCACGGCTTGGGTGATTCCAGAACAATGATGAACAGAAGAGACCTTGACCGTGCCGTTATGGGCTTTGAAAGAGAAACAGGCTTACGGTGGCCATTTAAAAATTAGGTGGCTAGATAATGTCTGAAGTTACAGATCTCACAGCAGCGGTCGAAGCTTTAACCGCCCAACTTAAAAGCGGCGGAACCACAGCTGCAACACGAAAAGCAGAAAGAATTGAAGATCTTAAGGAGCGCAATGAACTTCTGGGAAAAGAAAAGAAGCTTATTAAAGAGATAGCTAGAGATGAAAAGGAAAGAGTTAAACTTGAAAACGAAAACAAACTTGAGCGACTGAAGAACACCAAAGAGCTTCTCCGATTGGGTATTGACGATGACGAACAGCGAAAACAGGCTGTTAAGGATGTCGTAAGATTATCCAACGAGACTGAAAAGTATACCAAGACCGTTGACAAATCCACAACTGCACTGAAGAGACAGAAAGAGGCATTTAAGGCCGGCGTTGGTGAAGCCGACAACCTGCTTAATCGCTTTCTTAGCCTTTCAGGCGAAGGAGCAGCGTTCTTTAAGATTATCGGTAACGGAACCACAAGTTTAGCTGGGTTTGTTACGGGATTAGCTAAAAGCGTATTCACAGGCGACCTACTTGTTAAAAGTTTTCAGAAGTTAATTGGCAACTCTATTAACTTTGCTTTTGAGCTTGATAGACAGAACGCTCAATTTAAAGCAGCAACTGGTGCTGGTAATGAGTTTTCCGGTGTCATAGATGAGGCTGGAAGCAGATATCTTACATATGGCATAAATGCCCAAGATGCCGGCAGGGCTACACAAGCTTTATTCGGAAGTTTTAGAGACTTTACCAACCTTTCAGAGTCCGAGCGAGCCAACATAGCTGCAACCACTGCAACATTAGAAAAGTTTGGTGTTTCCTCGGCTCAGACAGGACAAATCTTAGACCAAGCAACAAAGTCCTTATACATGAACTCGCAAGAAGCTGAGCTTTTAACCAGACAAGCCGCGACGTTGGCCAGAGACATTGGAAAGCCAATATCAGAGGTTGCCGGAGACCTCGCCTCCGCTGCTCCTAAGCTTGCTTTCTACGGTAAGCAGATGTTCGATGTGTTCGCACAGCTAGAAAGGCAATCAAAGGCTACAGGCTTGTCAGTGGATTCTTTACTTGGGCTGGTCGGTGAGAAGTTTGATACCTTTGAGGGCGCCGGACAAGCCGTAGGACGCCTTAACGCCATCTTAGGTGGACCTTACCTTAACTCTATTGATATGCTGAATGCCTCTGAGGCTGATCGTCTTGAGATGATTAAAGAAGCTATTAAGGCTGGCGGTGTACAGTTTGATCAGTTAAACAAGTTTGAACAGAAAGCATTTGCTTCTGCTATGGGAACTGACGTTGATACACTGCGTAGGTCTCTAAATGAGTTGGATCCAGAAGTTCAATTGCAAGCCATGAGCCAAGAACAGTTGGCAAAGCGCGCCGGTGATGCCCGAGACATAATGACTAAGCTAACAGATGCAATCAACAGTTTAATTATTAAAAATAAGCCATTGATAGATTCTATTGTAAAGGGTGTAGATAAATTCTCGGATCTTGTTTTCCAGATAAACAAAGGTGATAAGTCTATATTTGATTTAGGTAAAACAATTTTTGGTATATTGCCAGGATGGATGAAGTGGGCTTTTGGAATTGGCTTGGCTGTTAAAGGACTTGGTATGCTTGTCGGCGTCGTGAAGGGATTCCTGGGTCTTAAAGCGGCAATTGCAGCTGCGCAGGCTTCGGCAACCGCTGGGTTTGCTTCTATGTCCGCTGCCGCCTCGCCATTATTGGCTGTTCTCTTGCCAATCGCAGCTATAATTGCTGGAATAGGCGGTGGCGCCTACGCAATATCAAAAGCTTCTCAAGCAGCGGCTGCTGGACAAACTGGGAAAGCCGCAGCAATAGGCATGGGCGGTGGCGCTCTTGCCGGCGCTGCTACCGGAGCCGCAATTGGATCATTTGTTCCTGTTGTCGGTACCGCGGTCGGCGCGCTTGTCGGAGGCGCCATCGGGCTCGCGACTGGGACAGCTGCAGCCAGCGGCGCGTTCAACGATGCAACTATGCCAGCGTCGATACAGATGGCTAAGTTTAATAATCAAGATACGTTTGAAAGGGTTGGCAACTCTGTCGTCGCTGCCAAGCCTGACGGAACTTTGGATAAGGCGATTAGGGAATCTGTTGAAAAGCAGACTGCTGTTCTTGTTGAGGCTATACAGAATGCCATGAACGTTCAGGTTCAAGTTGGAGATCAGCAATTAGGTGACGTTGTTGTTAAAGCCATGAACTCTACAAGAGGAAGAAATTCAATTTCCCCATTTTACGAGGGATAGGAGGTAAAGTAAATGGCCGATAGAGTAAAACAACCAACATTTTTTAACGATTCAAATTTCTTAATTCATATCACTCATATTCCAACCAACAAGAAGGTTGAGTTTCATTCGTGGCTTACAGGCTTTACTGATGCTTTTTCCTCTACTTGGCAAGGAACTCCTGTGTATGGTCGAATGGACGATTTATACACTTTTGCCAAAACTGGACGCGTGATAACCATTTCCTTTGACGTTGTAGCAGCAGACATTAACGAAGCAAGACTTAATCAGGCAAGACTTAATACATTAACTCAGTTCTTGTATCCTGTATACTCTAATCCTGTTGCCGGGGGATCCTCTAGAGAAAATAGTCAGGTCCTTCAAGCGGCGCCGCTATTGAAAATGAAGTTTAATTCTCTCGTAAGAAACGCAGTCGATGGAAGTGAGTTAGTTGGCTTTTTAAATGGTTTTACATATGCCCCCGATGTAAACGCGGGTCAGTTTTTTGCGAATAAAGATAAAGACTTCGCATATCAATTGCACAATGTTCAATTAACATTTAACGTGCTCCACACTCACTTAACTGGCTGGGTGCAGGCAGAAGGGGGACAGGGAGCCGATGGTAGAGTTACATACTCTTTTGGAAAGGCTGATCATCCTACTCAATCGCGCGAGGGTGCCAGATTAAATGCAAACTATCCTCACGGCGGCGCCGGTGGTTATATCCCTAAATATCCAAACCCACAAGACCCGCCGCCACAATTAACAAGCCCCGATCTTAATAACGACAATGTTGCCGATGTTTGGCAAACTGGGGTTGGAACAAATCAGGTCGAGGCTGAAGCCAGCCAGGAAGCAATAACGGATAAAACTTAGGAATTCATATAATGACCAGCAGATACGATAACCGACGAGTTCTTAAAAATGATCTTGAAGAGTATGAAAATATTCTTGATGATCGAGGAGTTAAACAAATTTTCCAGTATGGAACCAGATTTATGAAATTCCCAACTGTTAATGAGATTAAGAACTTGACAAGAGTGCAGCACGTTTGGAGCGTTGGCGATAGATACTACAAGCTTGCTTCAAAGTTTTACGGTAATTCAAAGTACTGGTGGGTCATTGCTCATTACAACAAAAAACCTACCGAGGCTGATTTAACCCCTGGCGATATTATTTATGTCCCCACACCATTAGAGAAGATATTGAATTACATTCTGGAATAAGGTATGACACAGAAGAATTACACCCCAAGAGCAGTTGATTTCATACGTAATAATGAAATCATAGAATACATTTGTCAGTCCTATGTTTATGAATATTTGTCATCTATTGATGATGGAGATTACGCTGCCTGGGCTAATAAACTTAATACACTTTTGGATCAGTATAAAGACGATCCGGGGTTTGAATTTCTGAAAGCAGACACAGATGAGGACGGAAATCAGCGATATAAGAGAATCGGCTCCGATAAAGACTCTTATGAAACCTTTAAGCAGTTGCAATTTAGTTTACATGACGGCTTTGGCACTGGAAAGCCCGGTACTATCGCAAGAAAGTTTTATAAAAAAGCAAAAGATCTATTTGAAACCGATGAAGGTAAGTCCACGCTTTATGAAATCCTCACTAATACAAACGAAGTATTTCTAGATCAAAGCCTTCAGCCACGGGAAGATGTTACGAATGTTGTAGAGGATAATTTAGGTGGTGCTGTAACGCAAAGTATTTTTGAATTTGGTCCGACCGGTGGGGCAACTTTAAATCTTGAAGGACCCGGAGTATATTTGTTTTTTATGTTTGTGTACCAAACAGCTTGGTTCACGAAAGATATGGCTCAGAACGCCCCCACCAAAACAGGAGCAACAGGACTTCCAGCTGATCGGGCTGAGTTGGGCGATAATCCAGCTACAAACATTCTTTGGTTTCCATATTTAAGACCATCCCCGCCGCGCTTTAAGATAGAAAAAGAATACCCCCGGGGGACAGCTTACCCGTCAGTTGATGTTCGCCGTGAAATCCCCACTGCTCTTGTTCCATTGATAGACGGGCGCTTAACAGAAGACTTTGGAGCTGGGAGAGATTACATCTCTAATGGCGGAACAATACAAGTTAAAACTAGAAAAGAGCTACAAGATTTTGCTCAACAAAGGGGCGAGGATATTAGTTTTAATGGAATTACTGGCGATGGTTTCCTCCGTAGCCTAGGAGACTTCTTCAGATCAGTTGAAGAAGAAGTTGCATTAGATCAATTCCTAGCCGACAACATTTTATTCTATAATGGCGGGCCTACATCGCGTGCCCCAAACGGCGGGTTTTTTGAAAGCATCTATGCATGGAACTTAGATGTTATAACAACCATCGCGACTTTATATCCTTCAAAAACATGGGCACTCTTAAAGGACGTTCTTAAAGATTTCGTAGAAGAGGTCCAGCTAAATATACAATCGGCGCAGGCTGTTTTGGGCGCTGAGGAAGAAGAACTTAAAACTCCATTCAAGAAAGTCATTCCTAAACCAAAACCATCAGCCCTTAAGCCAATTGAACATCAGTGCTACCTTTTAGAAAACATCAGAGCATTATCAGAGTACAAAGATGATCTCACGGTATTTAACGTTAGTAAGTACGAAAACATCGGCACAATATACAACAGTGCGGAAGGAGGCAATTCTCTCCCGGGGAACTTGATTTCGTATATCAATCACGCCAACAAAACGGACGAAGTCAACGCTCTCCTAAATTTGTGCCCAGAGATATACGCTCTGCTTACACCGCACATCAAGATATATCGTGTTGAATATGAGGGTGAAGACAAGCTTATTCCTACACTGCAGCAGGAAATACCGTTTCCAAACTTTATAGACCCATCAGATATTCAAGCAATCATGAATAACGACTACGGTAGATTTCCAGGGGCTGGCATCAAATCATTTTCGTGGAATTTAGATGGGGTCAACCCCGCTGAGGTAGATAACAACATAACCGCCCGTTTGAGTTTGCATTTCCAAACGATTCAAGATTTATTTTCACTCAATCAAGGACTCGCTGCTGGGCAAGAAAAGCCAGGATACTTAGATTTAATTATTAAGTCTGCCCGTTCGCAAAGCAACAAAACTCAAGATCAAACACGCGTTAGTGATAAAAGTGCTGCACTGCCTGTCTCTGCAGAGTGTTTTGAAGCTGCAATGATGGAGTATGATCCAAGAGACTTTGAAATCAAAGCATGCGTAGGATGGTCAACCCCAGCGAATTTCTCAAGCATCGTAAATGATCTACAATCATCCAGAGGAAAAGGCGACAGCTACGGAAAAGACCTTGAAGCTGCAATTAATGCAACAAGAGTTGGGCTGTATTTGACGTTAACGACTCACGAGCTAAACTTTAACGAAAATGGCTCTGTTGACTTAAACATAAATTATCAAGCAAGACTATCTGGACTTGCAAGATCGCCGGATGCAAACATATTTGGTGGTCCAAGTAAGTTCAAATTTACGCTCAAAGGCATCGACAGTAAACTCAAACAAATAAATCAGGATATAAGTAGAGAGCTTAACAGGTACGATCAAGAGAATCAGTCTTCTGCTTCAGACGACGAGGTTATTGAAAGTCTTAATAGAGAAAAAGAAGACCTTCTTGAGCAAAAAATTAAAATTACCAAACAAGACAAAGCAATCAAATACAAAAGATTCTTAAATAACTTGTACCGTGATCAAAAGATATATACATACACAGTTCCAGCGAGCCAACGCACATTATTAAAAAACATGACACCAGAGCAGAGAGCCCGAGCAGCTAGAAATAGAGTAGGAAGTGTCGAATACGAAGTTGGATATAACCCGCAATCTGACTCAGGAGCGGCCGCAGCCATGTATGACTCTGCAGCTAAAAGAATTGATGAGTTGAGCAAAGTAGAGACTAGTGATAAAGACCTAACAGATGAAGAAAAAGGTAAGGCAGGCGTCGGTCGTTTAAATCTTGAAAAGTCTGCCAAAAATACAAATACAGATTTAAGGATTCCGTTTTTCTATTTGGGCGATCTGATCGACTCTGTTTTGGAGTATGTGGGAGGAATAATAGATAAAGATAAAAGCAGAGGAAGTTTTCAATTACTAATGTCACAGATTGAACTGATCGACCCACTAGTGGCTTATCAGGTTGAATCAATTAAAGTTGAGTGCCCAAATAATAAGGATGTTGAAATACTAAGAGAACTGTCTAAAGTGGATCCAATGCGATTTCGTGGTTTAACCGGTATCAAATTTACAACCAATATCGCTAGCATGCCTATTTCACTAGAAGTGTTTCAGGAGTGGTTTATTAACAACATTGTTAAGCCTCAAGTTGAACAATACAATGTTTTGAGATTCATAAAGACAGTGTGCAGTTCTTTGATTGGAAAAGCTTTTAACTCAATTTGTTTTGATGATCTTAATTTCAATTTAAGATTTGATACATCAATATTCAATTTTGATAAAACCTTTACTGGAAAAGTAACAACCGTGCAAGAGCTAGCGTCCTCCAAAAAAGCGGCAGATAAAAAAGATTGTGTTGCATTATCTCAAAATCAGAAGCCTACAATACCAACATTTGTTCTTTATTCGGTTGATTCGCGACCATTAACCGGAAATTATGATAAAGATTTAAGCACCGGAATTTATCATTACTACCTTGGAGCGGCATGTGGAATTGCAAAAAGCATTAAGTTTAATAGAAACGATTTACCATATTATCGTGAGTCTCGACTTCAACGAAAAAGTGCCCTCTCGGCGGTTCAGTTAAGAGAACTTTACAATGCAAACATTCAAATGGTCGGCAATAATCTTCACAAAAACGGACAGTACATTTATGTAAATCCTATTGCGATTGGCGCGGGAAGCATGCAGCAAAAAGGAAGTTTACCAAACCTAGCGCGCTTGCTGGGTATAGGCGGGTACTATATGGTGACAAAGGTCTCCCACGATATATCCTCAGCTGGCTTTAATGTGTCAATTGATGCTATCCAAGAAGGAGTTGATTTTTCTGGGACGGGTAATTCCGTGACACAACTAGTTCCTTATGATGGGCAAGAAATATTGAACCCTAGATATTCAGGAAATTAATATGACTACAACATACGATTATACCGAGGAAGAAATAGCGAATCCGTCAGGCAGGAACTCACAGTCTGCTAGAGCTAAGTTTTTTCAACGTTCTTTGTATAAAGAGGTCATTTATCCTGAAGATATCGCCAAACCTCTAGACAGTTGGTACGATAAGAACTTATATGGCAGAATCAATCAAGAGCAGACCAGCATAATCCCTCGCCAATCTAATTTGGTACAAATCGACTATGGTGTGCAGCCAAATATGTTTTGTTTAAACTTCGTTAACATAGCGTTCTCACGCTTGGTAGAACACATGAAGACAGCTTATGTAACCAACTGTATCGATAGGGGCGGTAATTCATCCTTGTACAATATGAGAGCCGTAATCAGCTATTCTGATTGGCCCTCTTCATACAATACCCACGCAAGCAAAATAGCAGAAGCTTTTATTAACAATTACGTACCTTCCTACGAGTATCCAATTAAGAACTTTATAGATTTTAAACACTTATATGTTAAATATCTTTTAAATATGGTGAAGAGTATGCCGATAACTTTAACAAGTTACGTTTTATCTCCATTTGCATCAACTTTTGGTAGCGGACTAAAGATAGCTATTGCCCAACAAGACGCAGGGAATGATTCAATCAAGTATGATGAATTTATTAATGATCCTAACTTCAAGTTTTACGCCCGCGCAGCCAAAAAGTTTGGTTTTCTAGTTGACAAGTATGTTCCTTGGGTATTAACATATGATTTATTCACTGATGCATCATTAAAATATATTAATTACTATCTTACTAATGATGGCGAGACCATAACAGAACAAAATTTCTTTGATACATTTTATTTTAATGCTAGAGAAGTTGATTTAAATTCTTTAGAAGCTTATATTCGTATAGCATATCAAAAATTTATTGATCAAAGCCCATTTTACGAAGAAATGTGTGGAGAAAATAGATTAGTAACAAAGCCAAGAGAACAGCTGGGGACTCAAACTCTAACAACCAAAGAATTAATCGATTTATACATTAATTTGAGAAATGCAGAGGTAAATTATGAAGGACCATCTGTAAAGAAAACAAAAAGACGCGCTTACGAAATATTCAAAATACAATCATCCCCAGAAATGGCAAAATCAATGGTTGTCAATTATGTCGATGAAACATATAAAAACTTTATTTATCCTAAAAATTATGCCCAATTAAATTCTTCGCTTGACATTACCGAACTGACTGATATAGTAGACACAGTAGCTGAAGTCGCAGTAGCAATTCAGTCTAACTACTAGGGAGGTAACTTGCTTTTTCAAGTTCTTGACGCCAAGCGCGATTGTGTTGGCTATTTCGCTGAAAATCAGATAAACTCTACGACGGATCTTCCATCAGAAGGTGGCACTTGGGAATATTCTAGTCATATGGGTGAGGGTAACTACGAAGTAGCACGCATCTACGCCAACGGAGCGACGATTACAGACGTTTGTCCGGAGCATATGAAGGCTGACTGGGAGGAAATCAAAAAGACGCTTAGATCGTGTCTGAAAGCCTTCAAAACCGCTGACCTTTCTTTGGATGATAATTGCTTTTATGACGTGTTGCCCGAGTATTTCTTGTATCGTTACATGAATGCGAAAAATGAGGTCACAAAGCACGTTTTGGAGACCTTTGATCGTCCTGAGAATTATCAGCATATGATGAATCTGGTTCAGATGCTCTCGGACATTGAGTCAAGGGACCTAAACATCGATATTGAGCCTATCAAGCATCTTTTGTCTTCTGTAAAGGGCAAGAACTTTCATCGCACTCTTCGCACGTCGCGTTGGGTGTGTGATTATAATGCGTGGGGGACGGTAACTGGTCGACTTTCAACAAAACCTAAGTCTTTTCCGATTTTGACGATGGGTAAGGAGTTTCGAGGGTGCATTAGACCGAACAATGATTGGCTTTTGGAGCTTGATTTCAATGCAGCAGAGTTGAGAGTGCTCCTGGCGCTGTCAGAGCAAGATCAGCCTCAAAATGACATCCACGATTGGAATGTTCAGAACGTTTTCAACAATCAATTGACCCGTGAAGACGCAAAGACAAAGACCTTTGCTTGGTTGTATTCTTCCAATGAAAACAAGCAGTTACAGCAGCTTTACAACAAGGATTTTGTTCGAAATAAGTTCTGGGATGGCTTCAAAATCAAGACGGATTATGGTAGAATAATGGATAATGTAGACGAGCATCACGCTCTCAACTACATTGTACAGAGCACCACGATTGATATGGTGCATGAACAGGCATACAAGGTTTTTAAGCTTTTGGAGGGGATGAAAAGCAATGTCGCGTTCCTTATTCACGACGCAGTATACATCGATCTCGCAAACGACGAACGACAGGCAGTTATAAAAATGCTTGACACGTTTAAGAAAACCCGCTATGGTAACTTCAAGGTCAATGTCTCGGCAGGCAGAAACCTTGGAGAAATGAAGGAATTAAAATTATGAAAAAAATATATCATAAGCTTGTCCGAGATCGAATTCCAGAGATCATCGAAGAAGCCGGCAAAATGGCACGGCGACCGCTGGGCCCTGCTGCCGGATCCGGGAGGCGACGATGAGTGACGCGCCGATGTACTACCGACCCCGCGCCATCCGCATCGACGTGTCCGAGTACGGCGAGCAGACCGCCGTTACCGTGACGGAGTGGGAGAACGGCGAGGGGGTCGATGTGGTCCTGGCGCCGCAGAAGGCCGGGCGTGCGGTCGCCCTGTCCCTGTCGCACCACGAGCTAGACGCGGTGGTTACTGCGGCGCGGCTGATCGGGCTGCGGGATTGGAGCGAGTGATGGACGACGAGACTGCGAAGGAACTGGGCCTGCGGGCGTTG